>Ga0190367_1000228_pt1 | contig 43087 bp, 40 predicted proteins | sample 4872181011_MG_FD_171838 | JGI IMG/M metagenome (GOLD analysis project Ga0190367, IMG submission 171838) | Hydrothermal vent microbial mat bacterial communities from Southern Trench, Guaymas Basin, Mexico - 4872-18-10-11_MG | ecosystem: Environmental > Aquatic > Marine > Hydrothermal vents >... | reverse complement strand
TGATTCTTGACCTTTGCCACGAGCAACAACATACACCGCCCTGGTACTCTGAAAGAGATGCCGCCAGCGCTCCGGTTTCGACTCCTTATCGTTCCTTTCCGACCATTAGTTGCATTAATTCCTCGTGACTCTTTAAGAGTTGATGGCTAAAACCGTGTTTTTTGAGAAAACGCTTAAAACTATCGTCTAAAGTGAGGAGGATCGCGCCACGCGTTGCGGCGGATGCATACGCAAAAGCATCGAATATATCAGTCCAACCGGATCTTATCACCTGATACGCCACTTCTACGTCTTCACTTGTTGGGGGAAGGATTCTTACATCAATACCAGTAGCTAATGATTCTAAACCCTCTTTAGCATCCTTTGGTATGTTATCTAGGCCCTGTTTTCGCGCTTGCTTAAACATTACACCGCAAACTTCAGCGAATAGCACCATTGGAAAACAGAGTTCCACATTCCTCGAAATATCAAGAATGTCATCCATGCTTACCCCTTTAACGTCGATTCCCAAAAACGGGAGTACATAGGAGGTATCAAGTACCACCGCCTTCGAGGACTTCTCTCGAGATCTCCTCCCCGACACTTTCTATCTCCTCCACGCTCACACTCGCCCACATTCTTCGCTTACGTAAGAATTTTTTAATGGGTTTCAGTATCAGCGTGTCGTCCCTAATTTCCAGTATCAGTTTATCGCCTTCTTTCAAATCGAGTTTTTCGACTACGTGCTTCGGCAAGTAAACCGCATTTTTCTTACCGATCTGAATAATCTGACTCATCCGATTCACCAGATTTAACTCGCAGTGAGAGTATAAAAATCTATACTGAGTGGCAAAAAAATTCCCGAAAATGTTACTTCTCACTTCGATCAGCACGCCATCATCGATCGGTAGCAATATTTCAAGATGGTATGCTAGAATAGCTTCTGCGAGGTTCTTCGGCAAATTATTGTTTGCATGATGACTATTGCAGTAATTGCCTCTTGTAATATTAATAAAATCATTCAGGGCATTTTTCTTCGCGAAAAGTGATTATTCGATTGTATTTTGGTCCTAAAACAAAATTCCGGAAGTCGTTGGGGCAATTATTTCCCGAAAGGTTTATAAGCGCCACCGTTGTGAGGTTCCCCTAGGTGTTACTAAATGTTCAAAAAGTGTTACAGAAGTGCGATGACCCGCCTTGAGGGAGTACTCATAATTGCCCTCATCGCCGTGAGCGTTGTGGCCGGTTACGCATGGTATATGGCGACGATGGCCCCTACGGTCTCTGCACGTCAGACAATTACGATTGTGGACAGTGCTGGAAGATACGTTACAGTTCCATGGCCGGTTAAGCGCGTGGTTGCGCTGACAACTGATGCGGCGATGACTATTGTTGCCTTAGGAGCTAAGGATGTTATAGTTGGAATAACCAAGTATGCGGCCAGCGAGCCATGGGCCCCAAACGTAACGGTGGTGGGATCGAGTTTCAGTCCGAACATAGAGGCCATAGTTTCCGTGAAGCCCGATATTGTCATAACGTATGTGAGGTGGCCGAAGCCTGAGGATCTTGAGGAGAAACTTGAGCCTTTCGGCATAAAGGTTGTTCGTCTCGATCTTTATAAGATTGAGACGCTGTTCTCCGAAGTAAAGCTACTGGGGCTTTTGCTCAACAGGACAGAGGAGACAGAGGCTCTGATAAACTACTGGAAGGGCGTTTACGAGAACATTACTAGTCGCGTGAGCGAATTGGCGCCGGAGAACAAGGTCAAGGTGTACTTTGAGACCTACACGGACTTCAAGGCGGTGGGTCCTGGTAGCGGGTGGGATCAGATTCTCAGGCTTGCCGGGGGCATAAACATTTACGCCGATGCTCCTGTCACGTATCCCGTTGTGACGTCTGAGGACGTGATAAATGAGAATCCTGAGGTGATACTCAAGGCCGTCTCGACCAGCAAGTTCGATCCCTACAATGCGACCGATGATACTCCACTGAAGCAGATCTGGGAGAGTATCGTTAACAGGTCCGGATGGAACCAGATAGATGCCGTGAAAAACGGGCGTGTTTACATAATCTGCGCGGGTCTGCTCCATGATTCCTTTGGTCTCGTGGTGGAGCTTGCCTACATAGCAAAATTACTCTACCCGAGCCTGTTTGCGGATCTGGATCCCAAAGAACTCCATAGACACTTCTTAGAGGACAATCTGGGGATCCCGTATGCTGGCATCTGGATATACCCGCATGAGTAAGAGGCGAGTGTTCGTACTCATGTTACTCGTCCTAGCCCTTCCTCTCATTGTTTTTATTTCCATGAGTGTGGGGGTCCTGCCAGTTAGTCCTCTCGGTCTCATACTGGCCAGTTTAAGTCCAAATCATGAGGTCAACCCGGTGGCGTGGGCGGTCATTTGGTACCTGCGACTTCCAAGAGCACTTATGGCGGTGATGGCCGGTGCGGTCTTAGCGATGGCAGGGGTGGTGCTTCAGGGTTCTTTGAGAAACCCCCTAGTCAGTCCGTTTACTCTTGGTGTGAGTTCCGGTGCGTCTTTCGGTGCGGCACTCGCAATAGTCCTCGGGGTAGGGATCGTCGGAATGGGAGCCTACTTGATCATGGCAAACGCGTTCGTATTTGCACTTCTGGCAACGTTCATAACGTTGGGGATTGCGCGTCTCAGAGGGATGACCGCCGAGTCCGTAATATTAGCCGGTATTGCCGTGATGTACATGTTTTCTGCGGGGGTGACCCTTCTTCAGTACGTGGCGCGGGAGTGGGAGTTAACCGAGTTGGTGTACTGGCTCATGGGGGATCTAAGTAAGGCTAGTTGGCACAGGCTCAGGTACACGGTTTTAGCGGTTATCGTCTGCATTCCGCTTTTCAAATTTGCATGGGATCTCAACGTGCTCATGATGGGTGATGATGCCGCCAAAAGCCTAGGGACGGATCCATCCATGACGAGAGTTGCATGCGCGTGTCTGAGCGCATTGGCGGTATCCATAGTTGTCTGTATGACGGGGCCAATAGGCTTTATAGGCCTAATGGCGCCCCATCTCGCAAGATTGGTTGTGGGATCCGACCACAGGTTTTTGATGCCAACTTCCGCCCTTATTGGGGCACTTCTCCTATCCACAGCGGACCTCGTTGCGAGAACCATCATGATGCCGCTCGAACTCCCGGTAGGAGTTGTGACGGCATTTTTCGGGGTTCCTCTCTTCGTCCATTTACTGCTTAGGACGAGGCGAGAGATATGGCGGTGAAAATTGTGGTGAGGGATATTACCGTAAGTTATGGTAGCATTCGGGCGTTAGACGGTGTCAGTGTCGAGTTAGAAAGTGGCAAGATAACGTCCATAGTGGGTCCCAACGGGGCTGGCAAAACCACGTTACTGAAATGTATCAACGGTATAGTGAGGCCGAGTGCCGGCGTGGTGTTCCTAGATGGCATGGATATCCGGAAAATAAAGCAGATCAAGCTTGCGAGACGGATGGGACATGTTCCCCAACTGCCGCCACTACACCTTCCGCTTACCGTATTTGAAACGGTGGCCCTCGGAAGACGCCCCTATGTGAGTTGGGTGTTGAGCAAGAAAGACATAAGGACCGTTGAGGAGGCCATGAAGGCTGTAGGCATAGAACATCTTTCGGATCGCTATTTCGACGAGTTGAGTGGCGGAGAGAGGCAAAAAGTACTGATAGCCATGGCGTTAGCCCAAGAGCCGGAGGTTCTGCTTCTGGATGAGCCCACCAGCAATCTCGATATAAGACATCAGTTAGAGATACTCAACCTCATTCGGCGTTTGGCCCGTGAAAAGAATCTGACCGTGGTGATGGCGATACACGATCTTAACTTGGCCTCCAGGTTCTCGGACATTATGATAATGCTTAAGGATGGACGCATATTCGCCATCGGATCGCCACGTGAAGTTCTCACTCCGGAGAACATTAGAGAGGTTTACGGTGTGGAGGTTACCATTCTGACGAATCCGCATCTGCTAGTTGTGCCTATTGGGGTGGTACCATGAGGCTAACCTTCATAATCGGTTATGGCGGCTTCACCATAGGTGTGCTTTCCAAGCTGTTGGCCGAGAAGGCGAGAGATTTCGGATTCGAATACATTGTTGTAAGCGATAAGGTCTGCTCGGAGCATGTTGATTTTATAAGGCGTTCGGACGCTGTTTTTATCTACTCTAATGAACTCCCCGAGGACGTGGAGGATGCTATAAAGAAGGGTAATGCGAAACTCGTGATAGCCCTCTCCGATTCATGTTCTCATCTGACCAAAGCCAGTCCGGTTGTTGTTTCGAAGGCTTGGACTTTTTACAAGACCGGTGGCGAGGAGAATCTCAGAGCCCTTATACATCTCATATTGAGAGAGGTGGGCCTGTCTGTCGAGGTGCCAGAGTTAAAAGAGGTGCCATGGCACGGTATACTCCATCCCGATTTGGGGTTCTTCAACTCAACTCGAGAATACCTAAAAGCTTACCCATATGCTGATAGACCGCTGGTTGGCCTCCTGTTTTATAGAAATCAGGCCATATATGGTCAGTTAGGCTACATAAGAGCGTTGGTAATGGCCCTTGAGGGGGAGGGGCTGGGCGTCGTACCCGTTTTCACATACGGCTTCAAAGATGCTCTCCTTAACACTCCCACCGCTGAGGATACCATAAGGGAGTTTTTCCTTATCGATGGAAAATCCGTGGTGGATATTGTTATAAACCTGACCTCTTTCTTCCTCCTCGACCACGGTCGTCGGGTCAAGAACTCCTCGGAGCGGTTTAAGGTAGCATCCGGCGTTCAGTTACTCAAGAAACTCGGTGTGCCAATAATAAGCGCCGTGGTTTCATTCCACCAAAGCGTAGAAGAATGGCTCAGAGACGAAAGAGGCGTGGACTATCTGACTCAGGTTTATCGGATCATAATGCCCGAGGTGGACGGTCTAATAGAGCCTATATTCGTGGCCGGCTCGAAAGTAAGTCCGGATGGCGTCAGGGTTTACGAGGCTTTTGAGGAGCATGCAAAATATTTGGCTCGCAGAATTAAAAGGTGGATAAAACTCAGGCGCAAGAGGCCGGAAGAACGTAGAATTGCTATAATTCTCATAAACCCGCCGTGTAAGGGTCTCGAGGCAAGTTTGGCTGTTGGTCTCGGACTAGACGTACCGGAAAGTGTGACAAGACTGCTACACAGGTTAAAAGAGTTGGGTTATAACGTGGGCGACCGCCTACCGAAGGATGGAAAAGAGTTCGTGAGGATGTTCATGGAAAGAAAGGCCATCAGTGAGTTTAGATGGACCTCTGTGGACGACATCGTTAGAAGCGGTGGCGCTGTTGCCTTTGTTGACGCTGACACTTACATGCGTTGGTTTGAGGAACTTCCGTCAAATGTTAAGGAGAAAATGATTGCTGATTGGGGGCACCCACTTGATGTTTTGAGCGGAAGGGTGTCAAGGGAGCTTGTGGGCATGGTTTATGGCGGGAAGTTCGTTATACCCGGTATTCTCTTTGGTAATGTGTTCATAACCCCGCAACCCAAATACGGATGCGCGGGGCCAGTGTGTGATGGACGAGTATGCCGGATACTTCATGACCCCTCCATTGCGCCACCTCATCAGTGGTTAGCTGTTTATCGCTGGATAACACGTGTCTTCAAGGCCGATCTCGTGATACACTTCGGCACGCATGGCGCGTTGGAGTTCAGACCCGGAAAGGGCGTTGGCCTATCGCCATCCTGCTGGCCCGAAATAAGTATTGATGACGTTCCCCACCTCTACGTCTATGTGGTTTCAAACCCGATGGAGGGCGTTATAGCTAAACGGAGAAGCTATGCTGTTCTTGTAGATCACATGTACCCGCCAATGTGCAAGGCAGATGCACTGGATGAAATTGATACTCTCCTGAACCAGTATACTCATGCTAAGCAGTTAGGCGAGACGACAAGAGCCCAGGTTATCTACGAGAAACTCTTGAAGGTGGCTAGAGAGAATAACATACCGCTGACGGAAGATGAACCGGATAAGACTGTGGAGGAAATTCACAGGTATGTGAGCGCTGTAAGGAATACGCAGATAGAGGCCGGCCTTCACGTCTTCGGACACCCACCTGAAGATCCAGATGTATTGGCGGAGCACGTAGCCACCATCATGGCCTTTGACTCATATAACTGTCCATCCATAAGGCGCGTCTTAGCCGAGGTGCTAGGCCTCAACTACGATGACCTTAGGAGGAATTCAGATAGGTTGAACCAGTTAGGACTCACGAATGGAGAGACTCTCGATCTGCTCCACAGGTTAGCCGTCCGTATGATAAAACGTCTTCTCGTCACCGATATAAATCCCCAGCGGCTCACATCAGATGTTATTCTTAAAATCCTAAAGGAGGAGTTGGAGGAGGTGCTTAAGTGTTAAGGACTTCGTTAAAACCGAGAGTTGAGAAGGTCGACGAGTTAGTAAAAGTTTTTAAAGTTGCGCTTGAGGTAGCTAAGCGGGTTAAGGATTGCAAATGCGAATTAGATGGGCTTTTGGCAGGTTTTAACGGCGCTTATATAGAGCCTGGGCCTTCCGGGGCGCTTACTAGGGGGAAAATAGATGTACTTCCCACAGGCAGGAACTTTTACGCTGTGAACCCGATGGCGATACCTACACCGGCTGCGTGGAAAGTAGGGATTGAAACGGCAGAGAAACTTATTAGGCACTATCTTGAGCGACATGGTCGGTACCCGGAGACCGTAGGTCAGGTTCTCTGGAGCATAGATGGTTATAAGGCGGATGGGGAACAACTTGCTCAGATCCTCTACCTGCTTGGCACGAGACCCGTCTGGGCGCCCGATGGATCCGTGAGAGGGATAGAGGTAATTCCGCTTGAGGAGTTAGAGAGACCTAGAATAGATGTTGTGGTGAGGATAAGCGGTATCCTGAGAGATACTCTCCCTAATTACATCTATCTCATAGATGATGCCGTCTCTAAAGTTGTCGCGTTAGATGAGCCACCTGAGATGAATTTTGTGAGAAAACACTACTTAGAACGTCTTGAGGAGCTTAAAAAACTTGGTGTGGGGCGCGAGGAGGAGGCCAGATGCAGGGTTTGGTGCAGTCCTCCGGGCACCTATGGGACGGGCGTGAACTACGCTGTTGAGGCATCAGCTTGGCGTTCAGGGGAAGATCTTGCCAAAGTATGGGTTCAGTGGAGTTGCTACATGTACACTCGTAACTCCTTTGGCAAGCCGAGCCCGGAAGCCCTCATAATGAGTTTAAAGACTGTTGATCTGGTCACAAGAAACCACATTAGTGATGAACATGATCCTTTCAACTGTTGTTGTTACTTCGCCTATCATGGTGGATTTTATAACACTGTCAAAAATCTGACGGGCAGAGAGGTAGAGGTAGTGGTAGTAGACACCAGAGACGTGAGTTTCACTGATGTGCGGACGATAAAGAACGAAATTGAAAGAATTGTTAGAGCTAAGCTCTTAAATCCGGCATGGATTGAGCGCATGAAAAGACATGGGTACCGCGGCGCTAGCGAATTTTCGAGGAAAATACTCCACCTGTATGGCTGGTCCGCCACGACTAATATGGTGGCTGACTGGGTATTTGACGAGATAGCTAAAACTTACGTCCTTGACGATGAGATGCGCCAGTGGTTTGAGCAGAATAACGTCTGGGCCCTAGAAGAGATAGCCAGGCGGCTTATAGAGGCGGCCGAGAGGGGATTATGGAAAACCTCAGCAGAGTTGCTTAAGAGGCTTAAAGAGGCTTATGCCGAAATAGAGGGCGTATTAGAGGAGACTATGGTGGGAGTGGGCGAGAGCGAAATCCAGGGTGGTACCATCAGGCTAATTTCGCCTGATGAGGTGGAAGTATGGAAGAAAAAGCTATCTGAGGTGGAAAGAGCGTGGAAGAGAGTAAAATAAGCCAGGTTATGGAACGTAAGTTAATATTTCCCTTTACGGCTATAGTGGGACAGGAGAAGGCGAAGCTGGCACTTCTTTGTTGTGCCGTTGATCCGACCATAGGGGGCGTCCTTCTTAGCGGAGAGAAGGGAACGGGCAAGTCAACTCTCGTGAGAGCCCTCTCGCAGGTATTACCCGAGATAGATGTCGTGAAGGGGTGTCCGTTTAACTGTAACCCGTACAATCCGCTAGAGATGTGTGATAACTGCTATTATAGATTGCATTCTGGTGATAAATTGGAAGTTGTCAAGAGAAGAATGAGAGTTGTCGACCTACCGCTCAGCATTACCGTCGATAGGTTAGTAGGGACGCTTGACATCCGCAGAGTGCTTAAGGAAGGTATTAAGGCGCTTCAGCCGGGCCTACTAGCGGAGGCTAATAGGAACATACTTTACATAGACGAGGTCAATCTGCTTGACGATTACGTGGCTGATGTGCTCCTAGATGCCGCGGCGATGGGATGGAACATCATCGAGCGTGAGGGCATCTCGTTTAGGCACCCGGCACGCTTCATTCTGGTGGGCAGCATGAACCCCGAGGAGGGCGAACTCAGGCCGCAATTGCTGGATAGATTTGGTCTCTTTGTTAAGATAGAGCCCGTAAAGGATCTGGATGCAAGGGCAGAAATCGTGCGACGTGTTGAGGAATTTTATGCAGACCCTATTTCCTTTTATCGGCGATACGAGGATCGGGAGAGGGCTCTTAGGGATTCCATCATAAGGGCCAGAGAAATTCTCCGAGAGGTCGTTTTGGAGGATGATCTACTCAAACTACTGATAGAGACAATCATAAAGATGGGAATAGGAACCCACAGAGCAGAAATAGTAACGGTAAAAACGGCTAAAGCCATAGCGGCTCTAAACGGTCGGAAAAAGGTGACGCTTGAGGATCTAGAGAAAGCCATGGAACTCGCGCTTCCACATCGTTTAAAATCTAAGCCCTTCCAGCCACTTCCAAGGTCTTCTGAGATTCCGAGACCGTCTCCACCGAAACACGAGCATAAACATCATGACCATGGAGAAAATGCACATTCGGGGAGTCAGGCTTCACAGAAGCCAGAAAAGGGTCAGAATTCTCAAGGCAACTTCAATAATTGGTCGGTAGGCAATAGGGATCTTGTGTTCAGGGCCACTGACGTGGACGTGGATACGAGTTCTCTTGCACCCATAATAGGCGGTGGTGGATTTCCAAAAGGAAGAGGTTCAAGGGCTCATAGGCTTACAGTTATAGGCCATCCACACGGTTATCCGATTTCTTATACCCTCCCCAGAAAGCCCGATGAGTTGCACGATATCGACCTAGTAGCGAGCATAAACGCTGCTGCCATGCGCCTAAGGAGGCTTCCACTCGTTGTGGATGAAGAAGATATAAGGGTGAGGGTGAGAAAGTGCAGAGCACCGAGGCTTATAGCCATAGTTCTTGATTCAAGCGGCAGCATGGGCATATTAAAACGAATGAGCATCGCTAAGGGGATAGCCCAGAGACTTATCGAGGAATCTTATGTGAGGCGTGACTTCATAACTCTTATTACCTTCAGGGGTCAGCAGGCCGAACTGACGGTCCCACCCACGAAGAGGTACGAGGATGTACTAAGGGCTTTGGATGAATTGCCCACCGGGGGTCGTACCCCTTTACCAGCAGCGCTTCAGTCACTGTTAACGGTGGCGAGAATTTTCAGAATGAAGCATAGAGATGCGGCCGTAAAGGCTATTCTCATTACTGATGGCAAGGCCAATGTGCCACTTAATAGAAGTGTAGAGGAGGACATACGCGCCTTGGTCGGAGCTTTAACGAGAAACAACATAAAGCTCGAAATCTATGATACGAGGCCGCCATCGGACTTTGAACTGGCGCCATCCTACATAAACCTCATAGCCGAGCTTAGTGGGGCCAGCGTCCATCGTTACAATTAGGTCGAGGGAGTTTCTTTGGACGTTACGATCCTTCTTACGGGCTACGCCTATGCGGCCCTTATCATGGCGGTTTCATGTTTCTTTGGAGTTTTAATAGCCACTTTCTTAATGGAGGCAGAAGTGGCGGATAAAATCGGACGCGTCCTTATACCCCTGATAAGAGCGTCTCACCTGCCCGAGGAACTTTCGCTACCGGCAATTATGAGTCTGCTTGACAACAAGACTGCGCATTTGGTGGTGTCCTCTCTCAGGAAGGAGGAGAAAATCGGTGACTCTGTGGTCATAACATATAACTTGGTGACGAGGCCATTCACCACCGTTTCTATGCTAATTCGAACATCGTTGCCTGTGGCATTGGCGGCCCTAGGCCTATATGTGGGGCTATTCTACGTAAGTCTGGTGATCGCCGCGGCGTTCATGTGCATGGTAGCGGGCACCATTTACGGACGCATTAAGCTAAAGCTTGTATCATCACTCCAGTTTAAAATACCGATAAGCACTATCGATAAGCCCTCAAGAAGGGGGGCGTTTAGAGCTGCATTCAAAAAAGCCACAGCCATGGTGAGATTTGTCATGAAGAGATACCTTCTAGTGCTGGCCTTCATGATCTTCCTCACGTTAATCGGGTTTTTCGATTGGCTTGGTAGCATGATCGGCGCCTACACGAGAATGCTCGGGTTCTCTCCCGAGTTTGCCCTCCTACTTTCGGTTCGCTCGGTGGCGCCTACGGTAGGAATACTGATGGCCGGAGAAATGCTGAGAGTCGGTATGATAAGCGTGAGGGAGGCGCTTCTCGCCCTCATAATCGGAAGACTCATATTCCTGATAATCTTCGACTACCCGCGGCACGCTTTCCCCTTCTACTCCTCCATATATCCGTTAAAGTTGGCGGCCAAACTGGTCCTGATAGGCATTGTAGTTAACGCACTGGCCACTCCGATACTGGTAATCATCATTCTCCTCCTTACATGATAATTTTTGCAACTAACTTTTAACAACCATACACTTGCATATAAGCCTCATATATAGCTTCAATCATCACCACTTTTGGAATCTTTTGAAATTATGTCATTTTTGTTCGATCTCACTTGCAAGAGAGTATCCTTCTCCTCTCATCTTCGCTCAGAGATGCCATATAGCCGGGCCCTATAATGTTCGGTACAATTCCGGCAAAACTCATAATATCGAAAGTCAACAGGTTTGAAATTTCAAGAGTCCTCATTGTTGCCACAGTTACGGCATCGGTATAACTGAATCCCTTCCTTTTGATGTTCTCCTTAAAAATGTCAAAAGCCTCCTTCTCAATGTTTTCATCCGCACAGATGATGTGCAAAATCCTGGACTCTATGAAGGGGTTCAGCAGTATCCGGCGACATTCTGTATTTAAGGATAGTCAGCACCTCATCGACAATATGGTTAGTTACTATTGGCCACCCCTACTTACCCTCGGTTACGTGGACCATTCACTAGGATGAATATTGCCGATACTTTCAACCATCATGGAAACCCCAACTTTTATAAACCCGGCTGGGAACATCGATCGTGGTGCCCGTGCTGATGACCGGGCGGTCCCGATCAGGCGTGGGCGGACGCACGTGAGGCGGGCTCCGTGGTGCTCGTCGATGTGGCCCCCGATGGGCCGCCGAGAGGGATGAAGCGGCCGAGGGGGAAGCCCGTGCGGGCTCCCAAAATACCCTTAGTTTCCAAAAGATAACGCACGGGCAACCACTACTACAGGGAGTTCAGGATCGTCGAGCGAATAGAAGAAATCCTGAATCAGGGCAGAAAACTCACAATCGACGACATGAAGAGCATCCAGGATAACGTGCACTTCGTGCTCGTAAGAAATCTCACAAAGCTGCTCATAAGCGTCGCAGATGAGAAGATAAGAGAGGTAATGGAAGGATGGGACTACAAGATGAGGGTGGACGCGCCGGCCGCCGCAATATTCGCGGTGTGGTACAAGTTCTTCAAGGAGTACACCTTCTCCGACGAGTTCGAGAAAGAGGAACTCGGCGACCTCTGGAAGAAAATCTATGAGAGCACGCTCGAATACCTCGCCACCCACCGTCCCAACTCCGACTGGTTCGACGATAAGAACACTTCAGAGAGGGAAAATGCAACCATAATTGCACGAAAGGCCCTTAACGCCGCAATAGAATACCTGAAACAGGTATTTGGAACAGATGATGTGCGCAAGTGGAGGCTCGGAGGAATACATAAACTCCACGCCGAGCACGTACTGGGCAGGATGTTCAAGGGTCTAAACTATCCCGAGGTGGAGGTTCCGGGCTGGACGCAGTGCGTTAACAACATTGCAGAACACGGAAATAGCGGTCCCTCGTGGAGGATGATCCTGAACTTTGCCAACCTCAGCGAAAGCCTGTCCGTGATTCCGGGAGGGCAGTCCGGAAATCCGTTTAGTGAACATTACGCAGATCAACTCAATATATGGATCGATGGAAATTACAAAACGATGGATCTTCCGTCTTCTCCCGAAGGCGTGAAGAACGTCGCCTACAGGCTGATATTCGAGCCAGCAACGTGAGTTTTTTACACAAATTCTCAACCTTCATTTATCCTATCGAACATTTTCCTCTATGAGCCTGCGTATATACCCCGGTCTAGCAAGGTAAGATATTAGTATGCTCGAATTAACTATAAGCCGTGTTCTCTCCTTCCCTTCCTCTTCTATAATTCATCCCTGAACTCCTCAAACTCCCTTAAGGATTCCTCATCAAGTCCCCTCTCCGATAACATCCTATCCAGCGCCCTCATGCCCTCCAGCCTCATCTTCACATACCTCTCGACGACCGCTTTTATCTCCTCCTCGCTAATTCCCTTAGGTAGGCGTATTGTCACAGTTGCCAAATACTATCACCTTCCAAGTCGATCTAGTATAAAAACAGACCACTTAAAAAGGATGAAAAGGGAGATAATTGCAGTTGCACGTATCTCGATCAACTCGTATAATGGTGAGCATCTAGTAATACTTCTATTCTCGGTTACACGTCGTCAACTGCACATTTAAAACCTCATTCTGAAGTCCTTGAGTCCGTAATCGCTCAATGATGACTTTTAAGCCGAATGGAGAGAATAATAGCCGCTCCTATAGATATACAGGAGTATGTAGAGCAAGTAAGATAAAAAGTATTAAGCGTTTCCCCGCTCATGAGAGTTGCAACGAGTATTGTCACAAAAATCACAAAATCAACGCAATAAAACGCTCGTCTACTACTTCCTTATGGTCGGCGTACATAATCAGATGCGGGGCTGTTGTTCTTGGGAAACGCATACTCCATGCAAAGGAATAGAGCAACAAAGCATTCAAACTTCGTGAGGCTTAATGTGAGATTTTTCCGTGAAGGAAAACATGCAGGAGAGTTATCAGATACCGTTACCGAGTACGCCAGAAGCGTGGAAACGGCCAGCAAGTTCTACGGCAACTCCTATATACTGAGCCTAGCAACGATCTCGAGGACGTTTTTATATCTCATAGCGGGCATCCTAGTCTTAATTGGCATAGCCATCATTATTATGGCGATAATCTTCGGGTTGTCAGCAAATGAACCACTAGCCATAGTGACTGGGCTAATTTATGGAATATGCATTATGGGCGGCGGGTACGAGTTTTACGACGATATTAAGGGATATTGCGAGAAAATACCCAGTAAAGAAAAGAAATCGATCGGAAGAGTCGAAGAACTATACAAAAGACTGAGAAACTCGATTAAACTGTAGAATATGAACACTTTTCATACCAACTGCCACTTCATTCTCGGTTTTTGTGAAAGACAACAAGTTATGCGAAGGCGGGGTACGCACAGAAAATTACGGGCAGTGACACATATTTATGGACAAAGATGGGCGCAAAAGGAGAATTTTGCGCCAAAAATTTCGCAAAAGTGAGACCATAATTATACGATGTGGGGGATTTTGCCTCGTATATGCGTTTAAATTGACTGGTATCGGTTTTGCGAAAATATTTATCCAAGATTAATTTTTAGAGCAAAAATTGATCGTATATTCTAATAACAAAATTTTAGTCGTTGAATATGATGCTATAACCGTTAGAGATGGTCATGAATCTCACACTTTAGAACGCTATCTGTAATATTTATATTACAGCTTTGATAAAGAATGTAATACAGAAGAGGAGGGTAAAGCGATGAGCGTTGTGGTGAGTTTCAGGATAAGCAAGGAGCTGAAGCGCAAGATGGACGAGTTAAGCTACATTAATTGGAGTGAGGTTGTCAGAAGAGCGATTGCGGAGGTTGTCGAGAGGGAGTTAAGTAGGCATCGGGAAAAGGACTATAATAGGATCAGGATGGCGGTATTGCGGTCGAAGAAGTTATCACGTAGGGTGGAGGGATGGAGTAGCGTGGAGGAGATAAGGAGATGGAGAGAAAGGTTGTAGTTGTGGACGCATCGGTCGTGGTCAAGTGGTTTGTGGAGGAGGAGTTTTCTGAGGAGGCGAGGATGCTGAGGGATGCGTATGTTGACAGAATCATAGATCTCGCCGCTCCATCTCTGCTTCCATATGAGGTGCTGAACGCGTTAAAGTACTCGGGGGCGTTTGGAGAGGAGGAGCTGATAGAGATATCGAACACACTCAGGGATTTTCAGATAACGCTTTATGAGTTATTGGGCAAGGTCGCCGAGGAGGCCGTACGCATAGCCATGCGAAAGGGCGTCACGATATACGACGCCTCCTACGTATCTCTTGCCCGTCATCTTAACACTGTACTTTACACTGCGGATAATAAGCTTGTGAGGAAAATAGACGATAAAGAACGTGTAAAACATATTATGGAGTTCGAATTGTAAGGGTAAATTGCGTTAAAGGAATATATAATTGTGCATCATTTATTTATCTCTCCTATCTCTCCAAAATCAAGGAACCTTTCGAGCGGGTTTCATGTTTTTATGGGAGGACCATGTACCCCCCTTTCCTAGCTTTCCCTCTGTTTTCTCACCTCTACGCGTATCAGCGACGTCAGGCTTTCCTCAGTCACTATACTCATTACGGATTCTGGCGTCGGTCTGTGCACGAGGGCTACGAACTTGGGCGGATTTATTTTCCGTGGTAGCGCTGTTGATACGAGGAGAGCAAGCGTAGTTTTTGAAAGAGAGGGTTTGTGGAGGATAAGGAGAACATGTGAATTTTATGGAACGTGTTGGGCGTGGCCGAGCATCGGTGTGCCTTTGTAAATTTTAGTATTGACATATTACAGTGCCGCCTGCATCTTTTTTACTTTGTCATAGGAAATCATTGGCTTAGCAAGCAATAACCTTTCAGTAGGTTCATGTTGTTATTTAGATTGTAGAACAATATCTTGACATTTTTACCCATCTTTAAAATCTTAAGGCTAAAAGAGCCATCAAAAGGTTGTCTTTTGTCAAACCCTACACCTCAATCAGTCCCACCACCTATCCGCACGGAGGAGGCCAGCTAGTGCCTCTAGCTTCAGCATCCGTCTAACGTTATGCGCCGCCCTGAAAACAGCAAACAAGGCCACATTCTCCGGATCCCTGTACAGTATCTCCTGAACCCGATCGAATACCGCCGCCCCGTGCCCGCCGATCTTCCTCCTACGATACCTCCGGGCCGAGAAACCCCGGCCACCCGACGGGAATACAGCATGAAATCACACACGATCGCTTCACCTGAAAGTCGATGCCCCTTTGGAACGCCATCATGCAGTTTCCGGCAGTGGATATGGTTAGATATGATATATCCTCTCCTGTCAGTTGGTTTGTCTGGCAGTATACGGTGCTGGCCGCGCCCTTCTACTTTTTCGCACACTTGTCATAGGCAATCGTTGGCTTGACAAAAGACAACCTTTTAGTGAGCTCGAGGCCAAGAGGGGATGCTAATATAATTTTTATTACAACAACACAACATCTCATGTTACAGTATAGCGTGGGAGGTGTAGGAAATCAGTTTTAAAGTCGTTCTAACCAGTGATCAAGCTACATTCACGGACTTCAGTGGTTTAGATGCATTAGGCTTTGGTCTCTGCTTACCCTACAGATTAGTGCCAGCATTCATTCAGTACAGGTTTCTATCACCTCCAGTACCCTTAACTAATGGCAGGGCTCCATTTGCTCCCTATCCCCTATGTAAGGTTGAAGCAGCACTATTAGCTAATGGTTTTAAGCATGAGGACATCTACGTAGTACCTCCTAATTACTTAAGTCGAGTAGTAGGTGAAGATACGGCTGTAGTAGGTATTCATGTATTAGATCCTATGGGATTAGCGCCTGTTTCATGGACTTTAAGAGTACTTAGTGGCGGTGGGGATACGTGTACCCACTATGAGTTTGAGAAGTTAATGACCACCGTCAGAAATCTTAAGAAGAAGTATAAATTTAAGGTGGTTGTTGGTGGACCAGGTGTTTGGCAACTTAAAGGGCTTGAGGATAAGTACGATATTGATGTATTATTTGAGGGCGAGGGCGAGTTAACATTCCCCAAGATAGTTAAGGACATCCTAGATGGTAAGGAGACGCCTAGGTATGTCATCGGAGAATCTGTACCACCCAACTTGATACCACCCATAATAACACCGTCAAGGAACGGAATAGTTCAAGTTACTAGGGGATGTCCCAGGAGATGTAGATTCTGTAGTCCAACAATGTTCGATTTTCGATCAGTACCTTTAGAGACCATAATAAAGGAGGTCAAGGTCAACTTAAGGTCAGGTATTAAGGCTGTAGGATTCGCTACCGAAGACATACTACTCTACGGCGCCAATGGCTTAAGACCCAACTTAAGCGCTATTAAGAAGTTATTTGATCGAGTGATTGACTTAGCACGTGAGTATCACATTGAGGATCCTGTAGGGTTTAGCCATGTGACGTTATCCACCGCTTTAATTGCTAAGGAAGCCGTCAGGTACATAAGTGAAGTTAATGAATTGAGTGATGACAGACCGTTATTCCCTCAAGTAGGCATCGAGAGCGGCAGTCCAAGGATAGTTGCGAAGTACTTTAGTGGTAAGTCTTATCCATGGAAACCTAACGAGTGGTGGGATTTAGTAATAAGTGGTAGCAAGTTAATTAATGACAATTACTGGTACCCATGCTTTACATATATAATAGGCTTCCCAGATGCAACACCTGATGACTACACATTAACAACCGAATTAATTGATAGGCTGAGAGAGGAGGGGTTTAAGGGCTGGACATTTCCATTACTCCTGATACCTATTGGAGGTACTATGATTGAGAGAAGTGGTTATAGGGAGTTTATAACACTTGAGAGGCTACCTCAAGAAGCTATAGATGCTATGGTAGCTGGTTGGAGATTAAGTATTAAATTCTCCTACGAGATATATCCGAGGCTTCTATCAAGTATAAAGAACCCATTAATACGTAAAGTAATCAGTAAGTTGACTACGAAAGCGATAAATGCCATGGAGGGATGGTTAGAAGATTTTGGAAAAGACCCTGGAGTTATCGAGAAGGTATACTCCAAGATCAATATTAGGACGTTGCGGAGATTTATTAAAACATTAGTAATTACTAAAGTTCTACGGTAGTGCGGAGGTTGCTTTATAATTTATTAAGAGCATCCTTACTCCACGTAGAACTGTATTGTAAAAAATGTGTGTAAAAAACTTTGCTTTATAGCTTAGTAAACAAAAAATTTTTATAAAATTATGAAACAGCTTCAGTGCCGGAAAGTTGCAATGAAGGATCTCTGCTTATAGAATTCCTGCCTCCTTTAACTATACGGAAGTTTTTATCGAGTGATGTATGGCAATTTAAGTTGCTAAATTATTATCCTTATGAGCAAGCCTCTGTTATGCTATTTTTGGCGCTTAATTATCTGGTAAGGCTCAATTCTGGGAATCTTCAGTCCATCAAAGTCGCTATCAAATGAGACGATTGCTTCCGCGTTTATTGATAGGGCCGCCGCGTATTGGATTGCATCATCGATGTCCAATCCCTTATCCTTGCATATTTTAACCGCCTTCAGGTTGTCAGCGATTGATGTTTTATAAACGTACAGTCCCTTGTACCTTCTGAGGCTTCTCAGAAAGACCTCCAACTCGCTAAGTTTCCCGAAACCCTCCATTATTATCATGATGGAGTGCACCGAAAAATCGGTCACCACACCCCTGATCCTGCCGTTCATAAGTTCTCTGAGAAGGGCCTTGCACTCCTTCTTTCTTTTCCGTGACAGCATGACCTCAAGGAATATGTTAGTGTCAACGAGATACATCTTTCACAACCTTCTGCATCCACATCTCCTTGGCCTTGTGTTGTAACTGTACCGAATCCATGTCAACATCGGAAAGCAACCCGTCTATTGCGTCCACGGGGTCTCCCTCAAATTCTATCTCCTCTTCCTTTTCAACTGCAGATAGCCACACCAAAATGGCCTCTTCCATTGCTCTACTGAGCGCTCCCTTGGTATATCCGAACCTTTTCATGGCAATCTCCCTGAATCTTTGCTCGAGCCGCTTGTCGATCTTCGCTCTCAACATAAGTAACACCATAATGCCGTATGGCATTATGGCTATAAATACATATGGCACTATGAAGGCATCTTTAAGGAGATGTTTTCTTAGAGTGAGATAATTAAAACTTAAAATCATGAAACAGCCTTTGTGACACGTAAAAATTTCCATGAGATCCGTGATAAGTGAATACTTAAAGAAGGAAGGAGATGATTAAATGTACAAGAAGATATTGGTGGAGAGGGATCCGGTTGATGACAGGATCCTGTGGATAAAACTCAACTATCCGGAGAAGATGAACGTCCTGCATCTTGAGATGCTTAATGAACTATACGACGCCCTCGTGAAAGCCGATAAGGACGAGAAAATTTGTGCAATTATAATCACAAGCAAGGATCGTGCATTCTGCGCAGGCGCAGACCTGCGGGAAATAATGGAGAAGGACTTCGAGAGGGGGGTGAGGTGGCTAAAGGCGTACTGGAGGGTATTAGAACTGTTAAGAGAGACCGGAAAACTTGTTATTGCCGCGGTTAAAGGAGCATGCGTTGCGGGAGGCCATGAACTCGTCATGATGTGTGATCTTGTAGTTGCAGGAAAATCTGCAAGATTCGGCCAACCTGAGGTGATAGTGGGATCAACGGCGATGGGAGGTGGCGTCCAGCTACTTCCGTTGATAGTGGGAGAGAAGAGGGCAAGGGAGTTGGTACTGACGGGAAGGTTACTCTCTGCAGAGGAGGCGTATAGGCTGGGACTTGTGAACAGGATCGTCGATGACGATAAACTGGAGGAAGAGGCGCGTAACCTTGCGCTTGAGGTAATAAACAGGGTGAGTCCTCAGGCGTTTCGCGTGATAAAATCATGTCTTAAATTCTGGACAGATCTGGCTATGCTGAACTGGCAACTTGCTAGAGACATAACCGCGATGGTATGGACAACCGAAGAGTTCCGTGAACGATCGCGTGATTTCCTAGAAAAGAAAAAGATGAGGCCACGGAAGTTCACGGGTGTGATGCCCTGATCACCTGACAAATGTTAGCCATCCGATGTACTTCTTGTTCTTCCCGTGAACAACCTCCCAGAATGCCTTTTGCAACTTACGTGTGATGGGGCCCGGCATCCCATCACCAATTTTTATTCCGTCAACTTCGACGATGGGCGTTACTTCGGCGGCGGTTCCTGTAAAGAACGCCTCATCTGCATTGTATAGCTCGGTTCTGGTGATGTCCTTCTCCATCACGGTGTAACCCAGGTCGCGTGCTATTCTCATAACGCTATCTCTCGTTATCCCGACGAGTATGCTTGCGTACGTCGGTGGCGTGTATATGACTTCATCTTTCACGATGAAGATGTTCTCTCCACTTCCCTCCGAGATGTAGCCTCTGTGATCGAGGAGTATCGCCTCATCCGCTCCCTTCTCGACGGCCTCTATCTTTGCGAGTTGACTGTTAGTGTAATGCCCGGATACCTTTGCCATCATCGGAAGCATATTGGGTGCGGGCCGCACCCACGTTGATATGATGACGCGGGCGCCCACCTCTTGGGCCTTTCCGAGGTATGCCCCCCATTCCCACGCCATTATTGCAACCTTCACCGGAACGTTCAGCGGGTTAACACCCATTTCACCGTACCCTCTATACACGAGAGGTCGAATATAGCACTCCTCGAACTCATTTGCCTTGACGACCTCAATGCATGCTCTCATTATTTCCTCCTTCGTGAATGGAATTTTCATTCTGTAGATTGAGGCGGAGAAGAAAAGTCTGTCTATGTGTTCCTTAAGCCTGAAGATTGCTGCCCCCTCGTCAGTTTTATAGCACCTTATTCCCTCAAATACGGCGGATCCGTAGTGTAGAGCATGAGTCATCACGTGAACCTTAGCATTTTCCCAAGAAACGAGTTCGCCGTCCATCCATATCCACTTTGATCTCGGCGCTCCCACAATACTCCCTCCAAGGTGGTCAACTTTACAACTAACAGGTAGAAGTGAGACTCCTAGGGCCAGATTACATTTTTAAACCCAAAAACATCCACGTTTGTACCATATAATAAATATGGGGATTTTTCCCATTAAAAATTGGGACAAACTAATGGACGTGCACCTCGGATTTGATCCATTATTTATTAAAAAAGTTGCTCAGAAAATCTTTGATATGGTCCACATTGAAAGGATAAGGTGCATTTGCGAGTGCTCCGGCGGGTCGGTCAAACTTTTTGTCTTATATAACGATGGGATAACTTTAGACTTCCTATTCATTTTTGTTTATGACGAAGTTTTTAAGACTGCAAAAATCCGCATCTGTGCGCTCTAGAACCCAGTTATCAGCTGTTTGGTCTAAACCTCGGAGGTACCCGTTACGATTGATTATTGTACCTCATGATCCACATACTCTATAATGTGAATGCCGAGGTGGTAACTTGGAGGAAGATAGGATTCCCGTATACGTAGAGGGGTTGACAGAAATACCTGATGATGAAAAGAGTGCGCTGGATAAGGTTGTGCAGAAGTACATTACCAGGTTTCAACGAGTCCTTACCGGTGTCAACTTTTTGAAGATCCGCATCAGGCCGCCCAAGGAGGATCAGCCCGGGCGGTACCATTTCGAGGTGAATGTCCAGCTGGCAATGCCAGGGAGGTCCTTTGAGACGAATGCCCTCGGCTGGAGACTACTGGATGTTGTGGAAGAAGCCCTTAGCAAGTTAAGTGAGCAAATAAAGAGGTTTAAGAGTAGAAGGAAGGAGATCCTAAGAAGGGAAAAATAATTGATGAGGGGCCCGAGTATCTGTAGTTGTAAGGTTCTCACTTCAGTCTTATTCTTTTTCTGCACTCATCTGCTGTTGCAGGCTGTAATGATTCCATGTACACAATGAGGATTCAGTATCGGTAAATTCTTATGGGAAATGATTTTTCCGCAAAGGCTTTCATGTCCTCAAGTGACAGCAGAAGAACTCCCTCCTCTGGCTCAAATGTGAACCCTTTCTTGGAAAAAATAACGAAATACTCGGTTCTTTCTCCCTTTCTCCATCTGAACTCCTCACTCTTTGCAATCAATTTATTCAAGACGCTTCTGTCAACAGGCTCATCGCTCCACTTGCATTCCACAAAGTACACGCGTCGATGCCGCTCGTCTACCGCAACGATGTCTATCTCGCTCTCCCCATGCCACCATTTTCCTATTTTGTTGAATCTTATTTCCACATTGCGCACAGGGTTCCCGTTTGCCCTGAGCAGAAATTGCTTGCAGACTTTTTCGAATGTTAGTGAGGTGTGAGGATCGATCTCTTGCCTGACTTCCTCGAGGACGTCAGATGTTTTGCCCAGTTCAAGTAGTGTCTTATTCGGGAACACGAACCTGAACCAGAACCTGAAGAACTCGTCCTCTATCCTATAAACTCCCCGTCCCTTCTCCAATAGCGGCCTCTCGTGCACAACTATTTTCATCCTTTTCACAAGTACATTCATGTATTTCGGAAGCTTCGTTGTTTCGATCCCCGCAACGTCCGCTATCTCGCCAAATCTTGTGTATCCCTGTGCAATGGCAGATAGTATCGAAAAATATGGCTCGAGTTTTCTCAATTCCTCCAGTAACAATACCTCAGGCTCGAAGTAGAGGGGTGCGCCCTTCCTCAATATCATCTGTCTGATGTTTTCGAGAAGCGAGGCCGAGGGGTCAAACAACACTAGGTATCCCGGTACACCTCCTACCACCGCATACGCCCGCACCCTATCTTCCTCACTGTAATTGGGAAACATCAGTCGCGCCGCCCAGTAGTCAAGCGGTGACACTTCCAGTAGCCCGGTTCTCCTCCCATACAGCGGACTCTCGTAGGATTTTCCTATTCTCTCCATTACGCCGACGGAGGAACCTATGAGTATAAGGAATATTCTCGTGTAGCGAAGCTTCTTGTCCCAGATTTTTTGCAGAATTGAAAGCGCACCGGGGTGTATTGCCGAAAGTCTCTGAAACTCGTCAAATACAACCGCGCATCTGCACTCTCCGATCAGAGTCGCTAACACCTCGAGGAAGTCTTCTAGGGTTCTAACGCTCATTTTTGCGAGCACTCCCCCCACTTGGTCGAGGAAAGTCCTTAATAGCGGGCCTAACTCCTGCATTGTCACAAAGAAATAGTAATGTGGTTTATCGTTGAGAAATCTCTTAACTATTTCTGTTTTCCCCACGGACCTCCTCCCGTAAACTATTATCATCTCCGCCCTCCCAGATCTCCAGCGTTCCTCTAAGAACTCCAGTTCATTTTCCCGGTCTACAAACGACACTCTCACCGATAATACTTATGATCATCCTTATGAGTATTATTAACATGGCCATCTATATGATTGTTAGTCGGTGCGGGCAAGTATATAGGGTCGAGAGATAGCAGTAATATCAACGGCTCAACGCTCCTGCAAAACCTTTATTGATAATCTTCGGAACGATAATTAGGGGCTGGTGAGTAAGATGGCCAAAGAAGAAGTGCCAAAGTACGAGTACCTCGACATGCCTGAGGCGTTGCCCGAGGGAATAGATCCCGAGGAGTTCGTAATCGCAACGTACTATGTTTCACTCCCAACAGGAATAGACCCGAGGAAGATAATGCAGTCGGCCGCGATAGAGCAGAGCACCGGAACATGGGTGCCAGTCCCGGGCGAAACCGCTGAGGTTCGTAGAAAGCACGTTGCGAGAGTCATCGGAATATATGAGGTTCCATATCACGAGTGGTACATTCCGAGCGACGTGAGGTGGCGCCAGTTCATAGTCCAGATAGCGTTCCCCGTGGTTAACCTTTGCGGATCTCAACTTCCAATGCTTCTCTCAACTATCGCCGGAAATATAACTTTCTACGGGAAACTGAAACTGCTGGATGTAAGATTCCCGTGGAAGTACATAAAGGGTTTCAAGGGGCCAAAGTTCGGAATCGATGGAATCCGGAACTATCTTAAAGTCGACAAGAGACCCCTCCTGAATAACATGATAAAGCCATGTACCGGGTACCCACCGGAACTCGGTGCGAAGTTGTTCTACGAGGCCGCGGTCGGCGGGTCCGACATAATAAAGGATGATGAACTTCTCGCAAATGCGGAGTTCAATAAGGTTGAGGACAGGGTTGTAAAGTACATGGAAATGGCAGATAAGGCGTACGAGGAAACGGGCGAGAGAACAATATACACGCCGAACATAACAGATGATCCTCCAAAGGCGCTGGAACTCGCCGAAAAGGTCGTCGAATTGGGTGGAAACGGAATCATGATAAACGTGGTAACCGCCGGGTTTGGAACCCTGAGAACCCTCGCGGAGGATCCAAGTATAAAGGTTCCAATTCTGGCGCATATGGACTTCGCGGGAGCAATCTCGATGAGCCGTGAGTGCGGGCTCGCGTCAACTCTCATCATGGGCAAGTTCACCAGAATCTGTGGAGCAGATATAGTTGTATATCCCGCACCGTTCGGTAAGGCGCAGTACCTAAAGGAACGATACATAGAGGTTGCACACAATCTGACCTACCCGTTCTACCACCTCAAGAGAACGTTCCCGATGCCAAGCGGTGGAATTCTCGTCAATCATGTACCCCAGATAGTGCAGGACCTCGGATATGACGTGGTAATAGCAGCGGGAGGAGCAATTCATGCGCATCCGATGGGACCAAGGGCGGGTGCCAAGGCGTTCAGGCAGGCCATAGACGCGGTAATGCAGGGAATATCGATACAGGAATACGCCAAAGAGAAAGAAGAGTTGAGAGTTGCCTTGGAGGCATGGAAGACGTCCAAACTCTTCTGATCATTTAAAGCCGCAAGAACACCGGGCGTTGCGATAGATATCTCGCGAAGTATATCGGACGACGCGGGTACCCCTTCGTCTCCTCCTTCAACCTTTTTATGAGATCTTGAACCTTCATGCTCACGGTGCTTCCGTCCTCTCTTATTCTAACTGATATCGTCCCGCTTTCTCTCTCCCTTTCACCGACCACAACAACATAGGGCACCCACTCCCTCTCTGCATCAACGATCTTTCTGCTCAACGGCCTGTCCGTGTCATCTATGTCAACCCTGAATCCGGCAGCCTCCATCTCATCTGCAACTTTCTCTGCATACTCCATCAACTGCTGGTTTACCGGAATCACCCTCACTTGCACCGGGGAAATCCACACGGGAAGCATGGGCTTCTTCTTCCTCAATGCGGTGTCGAACAGCGTATAGATGAACCTCTCGACCGTCCCTATGATTGCCGTATGAAGTATTGCAGGATAGTGGGTCTTCCCACTCTCGTCGGTGTACTTTATCCCAAACCGCTCCGCGTTGCCGATATCTATCTGCACGGTGCTTATCTCGCGAGGCCTGCCCATCACATCCGTAATGTGGTACTCTATGTTGATGGTCCAGTAGTAGTTTGCACCCGTCGCGGGATATATTGACACGAGAACCGGCCTGTTCACGTCCTTCGCCAACTTAACTATCAAATCCCGATAACGCTCGTACTCCCGCGGGCTCACCATGTTTATCAGCAGCTCGTAATCACGTCCCAGCCTTCTAATCTCCTCAAGTATCAGTTTGTGTATTCTGAAAAGCCACTCCTTCGCCTCCTCCTCATCCTTAACAAACACATGAAGATCCGGCATGTAGAAACGCCTCAGTCTAAAACTTAGTTCCACTTCTCCGCTCTGCTCGTACCTATAAGAATCGGCTATTTCAAACGCCCCGAACGGCAGATCCCTGTACGAAATTATCCAATCCTTTATCATCGCAAACTGCTGGTGGCACGCCGCGTACCTCAAGACGAAGTCCCCGCGATCCGTCTCTATGGTATACAGACGATCACCGTAGAGTTCGGCATGTTCCTTCACGGGCTTCTCTCTAAGGTTGAAAAATGCAGTTCCCTTAACTTCAAAAATGGGTATGCCCAACTTTCGGACAACCATTCTCGAATAATCCGCCGCCAGATCGAAAATCAAAGCCGCATAGGGCCCCATCCTCATATGCCCGTAATCGGAAAACGACTCCCACTCGAAACCAAACCTTCTAAGGTACTCGACAAGCTTCGCTTCTCCTCCGGGCAACGGCTCCTTCAGCGCCTCCTTCTTCACGAGTATGCGGAAGTCCTCATTATACTGCGACAAATCCACGGATTCCGGGTCCAATTCCTCCCCATCCGGGGTCACTATAACGTACTTCCGCTCCGCGACCGCCGGCCTCTTTTCCTCCTTGACCTCCTCCGCCCTCACCTCCCTTGACAACTCGGAGAGCGGATGCCCCTTCACGGATATGGTGAACGCCTTGTACCATCCGAAGGGAGCCCTGTGAACCTCCACACCCCGCTCCCTTATCTTTTGCTCCAGCGCCCTCATAATGTCTAACGCCTGATCGGGCGGCGCCAGGTTGCTACTGAGATGCGCCCATGGGTAGAGCAAGATGCGCTCAGCCCTGACCCGCTCATAGACATCCATGATCTCGTCAGTAGCCCGCTCCACAACCTTTTCGTCATCACCCCTCTCTACGCTGACCATGACGACAAGCGCTTCTTCGACCCTGATCCTTCTCTTCTCAGTTTCCTCCGCAACTCTAACCGCCTTCTCACGTGGTTCAAATTCTATCCAGTCGCTATGAAGTAGGACCATGCGCACCGCACTTCACCTGCCTAATGCCAATATGCACGTGGATCTTAAACTCTTTTTGCCGTATGGAGCACGCCAAGGAATCGACCCATGGAAATCCATCAGACTCCGTGTTCGCAATCCATCCTTATAAGCACTTTCAGACAACTTTTTTTTGGCCTCAAAACCCGTTCATACACCTCATAATTGCATTAAATTGGTACGTCGACCTCCTAACCCCGAATAAACACCGAACGGCACCATAACCTCATTCCAACAAATTAGTAGTTCTGGGAAACGATCTTCAAACCGCTCAGAAAAGGTACTTAACCATTCACCATTATTCCAAGTGGAAGTAAAACTCCCTCGGACCAAGTTCCTCAAATCCTTCGGTCCGCATCACTATGTGTCTCCTTATATCGAGGCAGAGATGACACTTGGAGACATAGCCGTCCCTCCTCTCCTCGTACCCGAACTTCTTGACCGCAAACTCAAATAACTCCTTCAGATCTCTCGCGAGGAATTTGAGAATTGGGCGTTCCTCCAAATCTATCCCTCCGCATATAGAGTTAAGGTCCCTAGCATCACCTAAGGAAATTCCTCCACAGTAGCCGGGCATAAAATTGCAATAATTGTCGACATGGACATGCCAGCCACGTGTCAAATCCGCAACGCATGACTCTCCGAAGAAATACCTGGCTGGAAACTTTTCAAACAAATGGCCAAGTCTGTAACACGCTCTCCCCATGGGAAGTAGTTCGGCAAACATTAAGCCTCTGAACCCCGCCATGCGTAGGTACTCCTCAAAAGAGAGGGTTCCGCGAACACCAAGACTCTTAAACTGCTCATAAAAGATCTCCTGATACACGAGAACGTTTGCCCCGAAAATATCCCTTCCTATTCTGATTGCCCTATCGATCCTCTCAAATGGCACGTGCTCAACCACAAAGGGATTGACACTGATCAGAACTCCGTTTAAACCCGCATCCTTCAACTCCAAAAACCTCTTCCTCGTAATATCATCGGTGGTGCACCAAAAGCAGTTCGTCTCAACAAATATTGAGGGGATCCCGAGTTCATGCGCGATCCTAACGGCTTTCAAGAGAAGTTTGAATTTGAGAAATGGTTCCCCACCGGTAATGTGGAGACCATAGTTTATCCCAACCTTATCCGGACCGAGAGGACTGGGCTGAATGAAAGCCGAAAGCTGGGAGAGGACTTCCTCCAAGTCCTTCTCAGAGATCCAATCGTCACTCCAGCGGGAAGAACAAGCGTACATGCAGTGCCTACACTCGCCAGAGCACTTATAAGATAGGAAAATACCCGCAGATATGGGCCTCGAAACGTAAAGCTTTCCACCTATGCGCACTCCCACCACCTTTACACCTCGCCGTGCATCGTAAAACGATCATTACGTAATACGATTTTTAATCCAAATTTCGCATTTTAAGCTTCTTCTAGTTCAATACTGCCAAAAACCAATTGAGATATATAAGACCAAACTCGGAATTGTTCCCTCGAGGTGTGAAGAATTGCTCTCACTACGTAAAGCGCTTCAACAAGATCTCCCTCTCTGACGATCTCAATCACCGATTTATCGATTTTTATCGTAAACGACACTCTTCCCGAGGCGCGCTCGGCTCTTAAAACCTTCAAAACCTCCTCCTGTACTTCCATCTCTAATCCTTATCACAATTTCAGATCCCCGCACGGTTACTCCTTCCTCTATTGCCCAAAATCTTCACCTTTTTCCAGATCTTCGAGTCGACTTTTATGCTTGTCACCCCGTCTACGATGATCACATCCCTAATAACATGCATTTACTTGTTATAAATCGTTACTACCTTACGTGTCATATCAGGAGTGCACTCCCCTTCTCTACCTTTCCGGTCAGCGTATTGGGAAATAGCCCCAATATCTCAAGGGTCGACATCCCGATAACGCACCACTCGGACAAATTCAACTCTCTGAGTCTCTTTGCAAGTTTTTCGGGAAAGTCCATCAGCCCAACGTGAGCGCCGGGCAACTCCTCCCCTTCCACGACTACCTTATTGACGATCGCGAGGTCCGCGAAAATTTCATGTCCATCCGCAACTATGATCTTAACTCTCCTCCCGATGGTCCTAGTTCCTATTCGATCGGCAATGCTCCTGTCAAGTAGTGTCAACGCAGACCCGGTATCGACGAGGGCGACACCCGAAATTTTCCCCTTAAACCCTTCAAATTCGACCGACGCTCTAACCAGTACCATCATGATCACTCCCGGGATCCGCGCGCCTGCGATAAAAACGGTAATTAATACTCTCGAGGAACTATCTCTAGCCCGATAACCCTACGGTCATTTCACGACGTAAATTTTTGCATTGGGGATAAAAATGTTTAAGGTGATCTACAAGGTACACCCTGAGGACAACGTTGGCACTGCGCTTGTGGACCTCAAACCGGGCGATACCTGTGACGTTCTGGAAGAAGGAACAGGCGTGATCGGGAAATTGACCCTAAAAACGAGAGTGCCGCGCTGGCATAAGGTTGCGCTCACGGACATAGGCGAGGAGGAGCAGGTTCTGAAGTTCGGGTTCCCGATAGGGATCGCGGCGATCGACATACCGAGGGGTACTGTGGTTCACATAACCAGAGTTATCCTAGACACAAAATTCGACTTCTTCTCACTCGTCAACACGAACTTCACGATAGGCATCGCCTCCATGAACATAAAGAGGGGAGATGCGATTCGCGCTGGAAAGAATGTGATTATAGAGCACGAGTTGCTCAAGGAGGTTCCCAAGGGCACGCGTATAGGGTGGGCGTCATCCACCATCAGGGAGGGAGAGGAAATATGGCTCGGAAACCTCATAGAAATGCCAACAAAGTACGGATGGAACCCCAAGTACAGGGAACTCGTAAAAGAGTTCTATAAGATGATAAGATGCGGGCTGATAAGCTTCACGAGGGGATGAGTTTGAGGGACAGGTGCCTTGCATATAAAAGACCCGAAAGGCGGGTTTACGGCATCCGCAACCACGTACTGATTCTGCCCACTACCTCCTGCGTCAACAGGGTTGTCGAGAGGATCGCCGAGGAATTCAAGGATGTCAGATGGGGAGAATACGAGGAAAATCGAGTAGTTCCGGTACTACACAACTCTGGTTGTTGCCATGTGGGGTTCGACCAGGAAATAGTATTTGATGCACTGTTAGGAACGGCATCACACCCGAACGTCTACGCGGTCCTCCTTGTAAGTCTTGGCTGCGGACAGATGTGTAAGGGAGTTTTGCGAAGAGGCGAGGATCCGACTGAGAACTTGGAGAAGTTCCGGCTCTATGATAGGCTGTTAAAGAGAAGCGTAAAGGTCTACTGGGTCAACGTGCAGGAAAGGCATCATCCTCTGGCAAGAAAGGAGGACGGGGAGTTGACCGGAGAGGAGAGAGCGGTGAGGATAGGAATAAGGGTCGTCGAGAAACTTGTCGATGAGGCCCGGCGAATGAAGAGAGTCGAATGCTCCCTCGATAGGATCGTGATAGGTGTGGGGAACGGCGCATCCGACCCGACGTCGGGATTATTTGCAAATCCGGGAGTGGGGCACGTGGTGGACGAGTTCATCAGCAGGGGAGGAACCGTCGTGTTTGGTCAGTCGATAGAGGTGATAGGCGCCGAGGATTATCTCTTCGAGAGGGCGAAGAGAGATTACGTGCGCTATAAACTGAAAAGGCTCATAGAAACCACCGTGGTGCTTAAGGAAGGCGTTCAGGAATACCTCGGTATTGCGGATCCCACTCCCGGAAACATTCGAAGTGGAATATCGACGCTCGCGGAAAAGTCCATAGGGACAATCCTGAAGATAGGGCACAACAAAAAGATCGAACTGAAAGACGTCCTGCGGTATGCAAAAAAGATCCCGAGAAATGGCGGACTCTACTTTATGGACACCCCGGGTCATGACATCTGTTGCATCACCGGAATGGTTGCGGGAGGAGCGCACGCGGTCATCTTTACAACCGGGCTGGGAACACCGACGGGATCCCCCGTTGCGCCAGTGATAAAGGTCACGGCGAACAGGGAGACCTATGAAAACCTTAGGGATTTCATAGATGTATACATACCCGTCGAGGAAATATTCTCGGACGGGAAGTCGCTCAGGCAGGTGACACTCGAGCACATATGGCCTTACCTTATTGATGTACTCTCCGGACGACCCTGCAAAGCAGAAAAACTAGGCCATCACGACTTCGAAATACGCAACATGTGGTTCAAAATATAATGGAAGATGGATAATGAGAAATAAATCTAAAGCGGTATCTTATCCACGGAAAAGCCGTATTTCACTTCTTGAAATGCAGAACGGAACTCCTTCACCTCATTTACCACGTTTTCCTTCCTAATCACTGCTCTGTATATCAATTCCGCTATATACTCCATGTCGCTTGTTGTCATGCCGATTCTCGTCATTTCCTGCACTCCGAGCCTTATGCCGCTCGGATTTTTGGTCGCGTCCTCATCCCTGTCCCATGGTAGCGCTATTTTCGTGACGATTATGTTGTTGCGTTCTAGGATCTCGGAAACGACCTTTCCACCACCGATTTTCCTAACATCAACTAGCACCTGGTGAGTTTCGGTAAATCCCTTGTCCTTGCACAGGACGTTGAATCCCAACGAATATAGGCTCTCTGCAAGGGCTTTTGCGTTCTTACGTATCTGACGTGCATATGCTTTCCCAAAGACGTTCATCTCAATCGCAGTTATCGCAAGAGACGGAAGCCTGTGCAAATGGTGGTTGCTTATAACCCCTGGGAAGACCATCCGCTCAACGCGCTCCCATAGATCCTCAGAGATGCCGGATGCACCCACTATGACACCACCCTGTGGCCCGGGGAAGGTCTTATGGGTGGATGCCGTCATCAGGTCCGCCCCTTCCTCGAGGGGATTCTGGAACTCCCCTGCCCATATCAACCCAAAAACGTGCGCGGCATCATATACTATTCTGATCCTATCGTCGATCTGATCCCTTAACTCCTTGACGGGCTCCGGGAACAAGAATACGGATCTCCCCAAAATCACGGCCTTTGGTCGGACCCTTTCTATGAGCTTTACCGTTGCATCGACGTCGCACTCGAGAGAATCCTCCATCAGAACCATGGGTATCTCCTTGACGCCAATGACGCCAGCAATGCCGTATCTAGTCGCGGACATGTGCCCTCCACCGCGTATACCAGCGGAAATTATAATATCTCCCGGTTTTAATAATGCCCTGAACGCGCAGAGATTTGCAATTGCGCCGCTTATTGGGCGGACATCGACGAACCTCGTATTGAACCTCGCGCCTATTATGCTCACGCAGAGGTTTTCTATCTCCATGGCGTACTTTGTGCCCGCATAATGGGATCTTCTGTCGTGCTCGTTGTATCGCCCCATAAAATCAGAAACATAGAAGTACTCTGCGAGCGGCGACATGACATTTTCAGAAGCAACGAGATTTATGCAGGACCTCCCGCGCCACTCGTTCTGCGCGCTAACAATGTCGAAAACTCGCCGTATCGCTTCCGCGCTATCTACAGGAGAGAGAACTACATCCGATTGTTATAACCCCCTTATGGTGTGTACTCCAAGCACCGCCTACTTACTCCGTGCCAATCCTTAAAAGCTTAACGAGGTGACATTTTGGGGACTGGAAAGTTACTATCGTAACTCGGCAGTCGCGTATCGCACTTTCAACGGATGGGCGGTCGCGGCACCACTAACCCGTGGAACCCCATAAAGCTAAATTGCGCCTCAGCATAACTATTCTCACAATTTTCGCGTGCGTGATGGAGTTGCGCGTCCTAGTAACGGGAGGCACAGGCTTCATAGGGAGGCACCTGGTAAGGAAACTGCTCGAAAGGGGTCATGAGGTTGCAGTGTTCGCAAGAAACCCCGCTGACATCCCAGGCGTCACGTTCTTCACCGGGGACATCAGGGATGGGGCAAGGGTAAATGAAGTGATCGAGATATACAAACCGGAGATTGTGTATCACCTCGCGGCGCTTGTGAGTTACTCCGCCTCAAAGAAGCTGCTATTCGAGGTGAACGTCGGAGGAACGAAAAACGTTGCTGAGGCATGCCTCAAAAACGACGCGAAATTGGTGTTCATGAGTTCGGTTGCGGCAATAGGCGAACATAAGGGAATTACAAATGAGGAAACACCGTGCAAGCCCTTCTCTGCATACGGAAAGTCCAAACTCGCGGCGGAAAAGGTGGTCCTCGAGGCATGTGAGCGGGGATTATGGGCGACCATAATAAGGGGCGCCCCGGCCTACGGAGAGGGAGGCCCCCAGTGGAGGGTGATAATCCCGATGATAGCATCAGGGAAACTCCCCATGATAGGCCCTGGAACCACACCCACCCACCTGGTTTACGTTGAGAACCTGACTGATGCCCTCCTCACGATACCCTTCCACGAGGATGCAAACAGCCAGGTGTTCATAGTTGCGGACGAGGAGCCCATCACACTCCTCCACCTCTACAAACTGATACTTGACACGCTAGGGATAGAGAGGAAGATAAAGAGAATTCCGGTGTGGCTGGCGAAACTTGTAGTGTGGTTATCCCAGGTATCGGCGAAAATAAGGGGACAAGAGCCCAAGATAACGCTAGACTTCCTGAAGGTGATGCTTGCGTACAGGCACTACGACATATCAAAGGCCAAAAGCTTCGGCTACGAGCCGAAATACTCGACAGATGAGGGCTTCGTTAAGGTGATAGAGTGGTGTAAGCGCGAGGGTCTCATCCATCTGTAATGCGTCCATCGCATGGTTTATCCATCGCTCTGCTTATACACCATACACGAATGTGTGATTCCGATGGAGGACCCTTTCTCGAATCTGAGCAATGAGTGGCTCGAAACGGCATGAAGCAACTTCGAGCGTGCATGTAAAGCGATCAGCAGAAGATTACATGCAGGCGGTATTTTACTCTCATCAAACTACGGAGACTGCGCTGAAGGCGTTTCTTGCGTACAAGGGTCACAGCGTTCTCAGGACACACGATCTGAGGCTACTAGCCGAGGAGGCCTAAAAATTATCTTTGATCTGAGGTAAATTTCAATGATCTGGACGATTTGACAAAACAATACCTTGACACGAGGTATCCAGACGCCCGTCGTCGTCTTAACATTCCTAAGGACTACTATACGAGATCCGTTGCCCTAAAATTCCTAAATCTAGCCTACCAAATACTGATCTCGGTGGAGATGGAGATACATGGCAAGGTGTGATCTAAATCTCGGGAAAACCTGGAGGGGTGAGGACGTAGGGGAAATAGTAAGGCGGTGGATAAGTGAGGTCTCCAAGCGCTACAGGCTCAAGATGGTCATCGCCATAGGTTCGCGGGTTGAAGGTCGTGCCAAACCGTGGAGTGATGTAGATCTCGTGGTTGTCGTTGAAAATCCTCCGAAGGATAGCAGGGCGAGGTGGCACGACTTCAGAGTGGATGGATGCCTCATCGTTGAACCTAGAGTGTACGGGGAAGAAGAGTTCCTAGAAGCGTTACGAAACTTGGATCTTAGCGCGCTCGAAGCCATGCACCACGGATTGATAATCTTGGACGAGGGCTTCTACGAGCGAGCGCGTCGGGTCTACGAGGAGGTCGTAAAGGAATGGGAACTTCAAAGAACGAAAATAGGCTGGCTCAGCCTACGCAGGCTTAGAGAAACCCAACGCAAGCGGAAATGACGCAACCGTATATACGGCATTCGAAATGTTTATCCGCGTGTCCGGTAGTTGACGCTTAACAGGTGAAGGGATGCGCTATGAGCGTGGACGCGTTGCAGAACCGAATTACTTCCATTTTGCGTGAGATGAAAAAGGCAAAATTCGAGGTATTCACGCTTCGGGAAATCGAAAGGCTATACGAGGAACTGAGGGAGGCGATAAATGAACTTCGAGAGAGGGTTCCGGTGACCGAGGAGGTAAGGGAGAGCGCGGAAAAAATAATGCACGGAATTCACGAGATATTAGATGGGGTGATAGAGTCCATAGATAAGGGGTGGCTTAAGGAGGACGCCCCCCTCGCCGAGAGATTACTGCTACAAGCTAGGCTGTACAACCTCAAGTTTGATATTTTCTGCTGGGTGAGGGGGATTAACTTCAGGGGCGATGTCAGGGAGAAGGTCGCGTCTGGCACGTTCAAGTACGAGGATCTGGAAGAACCCGCGCGTGAGATAGTAAACGAGGTCAGAAGTCGGGACCTCATGGGAACGCTGAAGAACATGCCATACGAGTTCACGGACTATTTGGCGATGCTCAGTGTCGCATTACAGTACCTGGCTGAGAGGGGGGGTGATGACAAGGAACGAGCAATAAACCTATGGAGGGACGTGACGGACGCACTGCTCGCACTCAGGCTGGCACATATCCGCAGAAAGATAATATGAGCGCTGAGCGATCTATAACATTAGAAATTTTCAAAAAGAGAAAGTGGAATGAAATTTTGGGGCTGTGAAGAGCGTCCCCTGCTGAGCGGTTCACCGTAATGATGTATTTTACCCCTGCAGAGCCCCGCCTCTCACGTCGATTTTCGGTGGTGTTCCGTTCACTTAGTCGTCGTGCTTGAAGTCTCCCCCTGTGCCATGTAACTTCCTTATTCTCTCCATGACCTGCTCTCTGAACTCCCTTCTGTCCTCCGGAGCCATATCGAGAACTTTTTGGTAGCACTTCAGCGCATCGTTCTTCTCGCCCATCTGCTCGAGCACCATTCCTAGCTCAAACAGCGCGGTGTATCTGTCAGGGGAGAGCTCCAGTACCTTCTCGTAATATTTCCGGGCGATATCCCACTCGCCCAGCATGCGGTAACATCTAGCGATCTTGAGCCACACCTCGGGGTTATTCACATCCCTCTTGCAGATCCTCCACAGATACTTCAGTGCCTCCTCGTACTGCTTGATGTCCATCAGCAGATTGACGTACCTCATCGTCATGTCTGTGTCCTCCGGGTGCATGCTGAGGTACTTCCTGTACATCTGACTGGCTTTCTCGTAATTCTTCACTTTCTCGTATGCTATCGCTAGGTTGGTGTAAAGATCTGGAGAGAAGTTGGGGTCTATCGAGAACAACTTCTCCAAAACCTTCACCGCTTCATGGTAACGCCCGGCCTCGAGATACAGAGTGCCTAGATTATAAAGCACGCTCTTATGCCGCCTGTGGGCAACAATGGCCCTGTTGAGACTCTCAATTGCCTCATCTATCTTACCTAGCTTTTTCAGAATTATGCCCCTGAGGAGCCAGAAGTTCACTCTGTTCGGCACGCTCTCAATTGCTTTGTCTACAGTTTTCAGGGCTTCCTCATACCACCCGGCTGAGAAGTACGTTAATGCTAAGCTGTAGAGAAGTTTTGCATCTCCAGGGCGTAAACTGATGGCCTTCTTCAGGGCAGCCATTGCCTTAGTGTAATCATGCAACCTGTAATATATCAGCCCCATCAATCTGTACACTTCGGAGTTCTCTGGAGTCTGCTTGGTTATCTCCTCCAGTATCTTGAGCGCCTCATCATACTTGCCTTTAGCATAGAATGCGCGTGCCGTCTCTATTGCGGGAGCAACGCTTTGAGGATTTAACTTCCTAATAGTGTTAAGGCATGTCTTTGCCTCATTGTAGCGGTTAAGATCGAGATATACACGAGCAAGGGCTTGCCATCCCTCTTCAAACGTGGGGGAGATTTCCACGGCCCTCTTAAGCAACTTTATTGCCTCATCATGCCGCTTAAGCTGGTGCATCAACTCCCCCTTGACCTTTAGGGCCACTACGTTGTTTGGGGATAGCGTGAGCGCTCTGCTTATGCAGTTGAGTGCCTCCTTAAATCTCTTCATTGCCTTGTACGTCCTTGCCATACTTATGTACACATCAGCACTCTCCTTCTTCTTGAGCGCCTCCTCAAACGATTGTATCGCCTTTTCGTACTTTCTAAGATAGTAGTACGCAATCCCCAGCATCTGCCACACGAAGAAGGAGTCCGCACCCAGCATTACTGCTCTCTCCAGACTCTCCACCGCGTCCCTGTACCTCCTTATCTCCAAGTACGTCCGACCAAGGCTCACCCACGCGGAAACGTAACTCTCATCTACCTCCACGGCCTTCTGGAAGCACTCTATTGCGCCCCTGTAATCCCCTAAGTAGTAGTGAGCAAGCCCTAGATCCCTCCAGCACTCTGCCATGTTCGGGTCTATCGCAAGCGCCCTCCGAAAGCACTCCATTGCCTCCTTGTAGTTTTTCTCCTCCATGTAGACCTTGCCCAAAATCTCCCAGCCACGCTCTAACTCCTCGTCTACCTCAATCGCCTTCTTTAAGACCTCTTTCGCCTTCTCTACTTTTCCAACTTTGAGATAAAGGTCCCCGAGGTCAACAAATGCTATCGCGTAGCGGGGGCGCTCCGAAGTGAGCTTTTCCAGAGTCTTGATCGCATCGCTTATCCTCCCCATTTCCTTATAGATGTTGGCGGTGTACCGGAGAGCGGTCGCATCACTGGGGTTCTCCCTCAAAACCTCCTCAAAGCAGATGAGCGCGGGACCAAACCTCCGCTTCTTGACCATCGAGAGTGCGAGATTCATGAGTACGTCTCTGTTTTTGACGAGAAACCTGTTAAGCAAATAGAAGAATGCATCTGCATCCTCTGACATAGCCTCCCTGAAATACCGCTGGGCGCTCCCGTGTGCACCTCTGAGGGACTCCACGATTCCCATCAGCAGGAGTATGGGCACGACCTCCTCTCCCTTAAGGTTCTCTTGGTACTGCAGTGCAAGTGACTTCTTGGCCTCCGTATAGAATCCCATCAGTATTTTCTGGTAGATCTCCTCGAACTCACTGCTTCTCTTCTCCACAGCCTCCAGCTTGACGCATAGTCTCTCTAACCTCCTAACGAACTCACTTATCGGAATCCTCTCGTCCGGGTTTCTCTTTAAGGCAGATCTTATTAATATGGACAGCATCGGCGGAACTCCCAGACTTCTGCTCTCGATCGGAGTGTACTTCGCGTTTTTGACGAACTCGATGGTATCTTTGATGCTATCTCTGAGAAACGGAGGCATCCCGGTAATCATCTCATATAGAAGGCATGCAAGCTGGAAAACATCCACCTTTTCGTCGACTTCACCTCTTGTGTTGTCCAAAATTTGCTCTGGAGCGAGATACGCAAACATGCGTGAGTTCAAACCGCAACTGTGCTTCAGCAGACACTTTAACAGTGATGCCTTCACTCCCCAGTTTATTAAAGTAACAGAGCCGTCATCCCCCACCACAATGTTCTCTGGCCGGAGGTCCCCATGATGAACCCGGGATCTTGCAGCATTGCTGAGGATGTTTCCAATCGCAGAAGCTATTCTTATGGAATCTAGGATTCCCAGCCCCTTTGACTTTATTATCTCCGATAAGAGTCTTCCTGCAGGCGCTGTTGCCCGTATCACCACTGCATCGTTTGAAATTTTATAATCCGTCAAGACAGCAACTCCTCTCACTTGTAGTCCTTTCCACTTTCTTAATGTGTCAGCAAGTGCATCTCTGCACTCCCTGTCGACCACGTGTAGTGGAATTCTCTCCACAAGCAGGAGACTGCCCCTAGAACTGTCCCGCGTTATCTCCAACTTCCATGACCAATTTGGGTTGGAATTTTCCGACCCAGAGTTCGAATCGCTCGATCGTGAGGACATGTCGCTCCCCTAACGAAGTTCTAGGAGGAGGAGTTACGTGTTTACATAGGCGTCGACGGTCATCAATGTTATGGAACTCGAAGATAAAAATATTGTCTTCCAACAGCATGCCTACACCCTGCGACAATTTTCATCGCAGGCTGCACATATACTCCCTTGCTGACACATATCTTCATTCCATACCACCCCGAAGAATGGGCTCTTCCTTCGGAACTTATGACTAATCATCTGGGCGTACGTTGCCGACCGCAATAACCAGAGCCTTAAAACTCGAGTGATACTTACTACTGCCCTATTTTGCAGTTAACATTACCTATATATTTTATGGAAAATACTACCTTAAGAAGTAGTAAATATAACAACTATGCGAGGCATATCCTATGGAGAGAGGCGTGCCTGATGAGATCGTCGAATTCTTCACAACACCCGGAAATTATGCTCTCTTGGTGAAAGGGAAGCCAGGTACAGGCAAGACCATATTCTCTCTCGAATGTCTGAAGGAGTTTGCGGATGAGGGATGTGGTTTTTACTTCTCCACCCGAGTCGATCCCGATGCCCTCCTGAAGCAATATCCACATGTTAAGGAGTACCTACCCCATCAGAACATAATAGATGCAGTCCGCACTCCCATTCCCCACACGGCTGGTCTCCACGAGATACTGAATTACGCCAGCATTCCAGATTTTCTTCGTGGACTCTATGACCACGTTAGCAAGCTGGGGTCCGAGAGAAACATAGTGGTCGTCGTGGACTCCCTCGATGCCGTGTGCGAGGTTCTCGATTATCCTATGCAGAAGTTCATGCACACTTTCTCGGACTTCGTCAGGAAAATGGGGATAAAATCGATAATCGTGACGGAGCATGAGACGGTGACAAAACTGGACTATCTCACCGATGGGGTTGTCAGGCTGGACTATGAGTTGATAGACGGCCGTCTCTATAGGGAGATGTACATAGAAAAACTTAGGGCGGTTAAGATAAGGAATCCCGTGATTCCATTTAGTCTGAAGGATGGAAGGTTCACACTCCCGAAACGGTTTAAATTTCCAAGTCCCGAAACTATCATGAGCAAGATAAATAGGACGATGAGGATGCTCTCATCCACTCAGCGAAACGATCGAACTTTCAGTACAGGCTCAATGTCGTTGGACGGCGCAATCGGGAAGTTCTACAGTAGCAACTTCGTATTTTATGAGGTGTTGAGGTATGTACCTGCGGGTGTCCTAATGGGGCTTATCAGCTTGCAGGTTCTGGGACTACTGGCAAAAAATGTCCCTGTACTGCTCATACCCGCTAGATATGGAAGCGAGGAGGTCATAGTCAACATGATAGTGACCTATCTCGGGAAGAATGCGCTTGATAGAATAAAACTCCTCGTACCGCGCACATTTGATCGCAACAAGTTCATACAGGAGTTTCTTAACATAACATCAAACCTCAGGCGTTATAACAGAAGAATCGGAATAATATTTGCAACGGACGCGCTGGAGAGTACGTTTGGAAAGGATGGAGGACCGCTCATAGGCTCGCAAATAATAGTTGAGGGTAGAAGGCACGGTGACCTCATAATAGCATTTTCTCATGAGAGTTCCATGACCCGCGAAATATTCAGGGACATGGCCGATAGAGTGATAACGTTATTTGGGAAGCACGGCTATGTTTTTCTGTACGGCACAAAGCCGAAAACTCCCATATACAATGTGTACTCTGATGAGCAATTTGACATCCTAGATTTAGGACTTCTCGAAATAGTGTGATACACGGTACAGTGCTCTGCACAATCTTCATATTCTCACTTAATAACTTAACTTCCCAGTGTGTCCTATAAAATCCATGGTGATAGAAGATGTCTCTAACCGCTGTTGACGAGCGCGTCATAACAAGGGCGATCATCGATCAGGCCGCAATGGACTGGGTCGATATAGCTGATGTCGACGTAGTGGTCGTGGGAGCGGGGCCCTCGGGACTGACCGCCGCAAGATACCTCAGCAAATCGGGGCTGAAAACAGTACTTTTCGAGAAAATGCTGTCATTCGGAGGAGGAATAGGCGGGGGAGGAATGCTCTTCCACAAGGTGGTAGTTGAAAGCCCAGCAGATGAAATATTAAGGGAAGTTGGCTGCAAGGTCGAGAAGGTCAGCGAGAACGTTTTCGTCGCCGACTCTGCGGAGATGATAGCAAAACTCGCAAGCGCGGCGATAGATTCTGGCGTCAAAATAATCTTAGGCGTCACGGTTGAGGACGTGATTTACCGTGAGGTTCCTCTCAGAATAACTGGTGTGGTGATTCAGTGGACGGCGGTGTCACTTTCCAACCTGCATGTTGATCCGCTTGCGGTGAGGGCGAAGGCGGTGATTGACTGCACCGGACACAACGCGGAGGTTGTTTCTATAGCCGCTAAAAAAATACCTCAACTCGATATTTCGGTTAAGGGAGAGGGAGCAATGTTCGCAGCTAAGGGAGAACAACTGGTTGTGGAGATGTCCGGAAAGGTATGTGACGGATTGTACGTCGCGGGCATGGCCGCCGCTGCATTGCATGGCTGTCCCAGAATGGGTCCCATCTTTGGGGGAATGTTGCTTTCGGGAAAGAAGGTTGCTGAACAAGTACTAAGGGACATAAAAGGCGAGTGATCGAAAATTGGCAAAAATTGCGGTCATAAGACCCCCTTCTGAAGATCCTCAACGTACTCTCGAAACTCCTCATACCTGTCCAGCGCTATCAGATAACTTATTGGAAACTCCACGTCCCTGCGCATCCTCTCGATAATTTTTTCGATCGCAACTATCGCAACAACCCCATGCCTTATCTCCATTCCTATCTTCTTAGCTAGAGACACCAGCGTGTAAAACGTACTTCCCGTCCACATCATGTCCGTAATTATCACCGTGCGGACGTTTTTGCCGACCTCTCTTATGTACTCATTCGGAATATAGAGCTCCTCCTCGGGCTCGAGCGGAAGCATGTGAAGGTACGAAATCCTCTCAATGAGGTCCTTATATGGCACTCGCGTGCGCTCTCTTACAACCTCCGGCGTCTTAGGTGCTCCTCTCTCGGCAACTATCACCTTCTTTCCTAAAATTGCCGCAAGCACCGACGATAGTGCAAAGCCACCATCACTCGTACATAGGAATATATCAATATCCTTTCTGCTTATCTCCTCACAAATTCTATCCAGCATCCACCCGACAAGTTCGGGCCTATTAGCGAATAACATCTTTATTGCATCTCTTCCCTTGTACTTCAGGATGCACTTTACGATCTCCCTCGTGGGATCTCTTTTCTTTTCGAGAATATCGACCATGTTTCTCGCTCGCTTAAGTGTCGGCATGAGTACACGTTTGACATACCTGTTGAGCGTCGGTGCATCGACATTTGTTATCTCTGATAGCACCCGGTACGTGTAGTACCTCTTTAGCAACTGCAACACCGATATTGCTCTCAACCTAAATAGAAAATCTCTCACGCTTTTCAAACCTCATTTCACCTCTTATCACGGCAGAAATTCGTTTCTCCAACATTTTCGCTTAATTTTTCCTTTTAAGTTAGAGATTGCACTTATCATTAAATAATAATTATTGTTAGGGTCACTCACCTTCTCTCCTTCATACTTACACGAACTCTCCTCAATCGGATATCGCCTCTTTGAACGCTTAAACACCAGCACCACGCCTCCACTACAATTGCAAAGGTACATATAAAAATTTCACGAGATTGTAATAGCCATTATAATATTTCATCGAAACTTCGTTAATTCCTCTTGCAACTGACGCTTAAAAAAGAGTGGTGCTCTCTCAGTAAAAATTAGGCGCTCACTTTGTCAAAATGAAATCATCAGACAAATATCGCAACGCGCAGAAAGGGTCAGGTCCACCTCTCTAACGGGTCGACAAAATCAACTACCCTCTTCACAAGCATGATCCGCGAGTTCCCGTAGATATTCATCTCCGAGGGGTTCACTGGCCTGAGCCCTCCTTCCTTCTCAAGTTCGTAGAAGGTGCCGGTCCTCGGCTCCCAACCCTCAAACTCCAGGTGCCATATCCTTATCTCCTGCTCCGGCCCTCCCTCCTCGAAGGACTCAGATGTGCACAATATTGTGAAGAAGGTGCCCTCGTACTCGTAAATTATCGGGAACTCCAACGCCGCACACTCCGGGGAAATTCTCATCCTGCGAATGACAACTCTTGCGGGAATATACCTCGGGAAGAGCCCGCTTATCGGAGTTGCAACTATGAGAACTTCGCGCGCGTCCGGAGGCCTGAGGGATGCGAGCCTTTCGACACCTATTCCGCTATTTTTGGGGAAGAGCTTAAGTATATGGAAATCCTTCGAAAAGGCCCGTGACAATTCAAAGTAGAGTCCAAGATTTTCGGAGTTGACAAGTTCCGTAATGTAGTAGTTGTCGATGACTCCCACGCTCTTGGTAACGTAGTGCTCAAGCAAGGTGTTGAACCACAGTCCCGCCAGAAAGTCCGGCTCTTTAAGCACAAGTCCACGGATTCTTCCGTCCGTCGGCAACATGTAAACCTACCCGCGAGAGGTTTGGCATATCTTACTTCCCATCAGTTTAAATTTCTACCACTAAGGCACCACGCGGCGGCGAGCATAAAACTAAATGTTTGCATGCCATTTTGTCGAGAGGAAGAGATTTACCAATCGAGTGGATCCTTAAGGAATTGGCGATTTGAGCAACTTCAAAGGATCTTTTTGGGATGTGCAAAAAGATTGCAGTAATGTCCACATGTTTCCGGCATATTATTGTTTTTGTCCAGAAAACTATTTTGATATCATACCTAACAAAAGTGATATATGGAGGGTATGCATTCGATCACTAGGGTACCCACAATGGAAATGGCGACCAAAATAGAGAAACTCGAGAAGGCCTTGGAGAGGCTTAGCAAAGAAGTTGAATCACTAAAGAGCGTCCTCCGCTTGGTAATAGAAGTTATGGACAGATTCGAAGACAAGGTTGATAGTTCCCTGATGGAGGTAAGCAAGTCCCTCGAAATGATATGTAAACTCCTCCACACCCTTGCTGACGAGAGGGAGGGAGAACCCACCCCCTCCACGAGGGCATCCACAAGATCTCTCTCCTACATCACGTAATTTCCTATTTTATCGCCCCACCTGACGCATGTGCTAACGATTACCGGAGAAGCAACAGCATATCATCAATTGCTACGCAAATTCTCATACCATTACCATAGTGATCTTCGTATCACAAATAGTATCCTTCATCAATGTATACGATCCGGTACGAATGATAGGATTAGACATTAGTTGTGTGAAATTTTGATTATTCAAAATTTCCAATTTATTTTCCATGACCGTCAAAGTACGATGAAAGTGGTATGCTCGACGAGAGGTGAGAGGGGCAGAAACGTATAGTGTTGCATTTGCTGCCTTCACGCACCCTTGCAACCTCAAAACCCTTATAAAGGACTTCTGTTGTGTTAAGCGGGCTCCGCCCGGGATGTGGGAGGGACGGTGAGAGGGAGGGAAGCCCGAAAGGGCGGAGCGAAGGGTCAGATGGATGTGCGG
>Ga0190367_1000227_pt1 | contig 43177 bp, 46 predicted proteins | sample 4872181011_MG_FD_171838 | JGI IMG/M metagenome (GOLD analysis project Ga0190367, IMG submission 171838) | Hydrothermal vent microbial mat bacterial communities from Southern Trench, Guaymas Basin, Mexico - 4872-18-10-11_MG | ecosystem: Environmental > Aquatic > Marine > Hydrothermal vents >... | reverse complement strand
ATGATACCTTGGTCTCCCCTCACCAGTACCTCCTGTAACGTTCCCCTCTTCAGCTCCTCGAGCGCCCTGCTACCGATGTTCATGACAGCAGCCGTCATTGCCGCGACTAGGGTTTTATCAGCATCCTCTGGAAGGGCAGATGCCATTATCAGACCGTCCGTTCGCACGAGGGCGGATGCCTCTATCTCCGGATCTGATCTTTCCATCTCCTTGAGCACTTCCTCTAGAGATGCCCTAAGCGATTTCATTCTGGCTGACACACGAGATCCCTCCTTTTCTTTACTCTTCGTGAAATTTCTTGATAATTTGCACTTTAACGCACCCCCATTGCGGCACGCGCCTCAATTTTCCGACGTTTCGCCTCCCTCACCATTTTCAGCAGTTCTAATAGACCTTCTACTACCCCCTCACCCCTTATTGCCGATGTTTCTACGATTTTTACATTTTCGAGTTTGAGAATGCGCTTGATTTCGTTCGCTTTCAATGCGTCCTCGAGATCTTGCTTATTTGCGAGCACAACCATCGGCACGTCTTTACCCAGAAACGCTCTTACTTCTTCCAGAAGGGAGATCACGTAACCAACCTGTCCCGGCTTCGTACTATCTATTACGAAAAGAACACCATCACTGCCCCTTGATAAAGCTTCACGAACCGCTCTGAACTTCATCTGACCGGGAGACCCCATTAGTGTCACTTCCCACACTTCACAGTTGCTATTGGCGATACTTTGCTCCTCGACGCGTGAAGGGTGGACTATTTCGTCCCTACCACAACCATGTATCCACAATACTTTTCCGAGGTCAAATCCCACGGTTGTTGATATAACCCTCGAGCCCTCGACGACCTTTCTTTCAACACTGTGAGCATGTGGGTCGAGCATATGGACGACCGTAGTTTTCCCAGCTTGGAATGGACCTACGATGAATATTTTCACCTTCAGGCGCATCTACTCCATCCTCTCTTACATCTCCCCAGTATGTTATTTTTTCCGGATCATCGGGGGACACGGAATATTATATTCTTCGACATATTTAAGTATTTCGAAAAAAGGTTTCCTAAATATACTACAATTTTCAAGTATACAGATCACATTTGAGATTTCTAGGAGAAGACTAATTTTACGGGAAGCATTATTTTAGCATATTTTCATTCATTCATTCATTCATTCATTCATTCATTCATTCATTATACTTGGAAAGAAGGCGCTTCATGCCATTTTACACAATGTAAAATTTTTAAAATATCTGGTAACCATTTTGGCAAAAGTTTGAGTTTTTTACAGTCTTAAAAATGTAGAAAAAGGCGCGATCGGACAAAAAAAAGAAAAGAAAAAGAAAGTATTTTGTTACTCCTTGTATATCTCGAACACTATCTTACAGGTATCGCCGCTGACCTCCAGTGATGTTACACGTGTTTTCGCACCCAGCAACTTTCTCATGGCCGCTGTTGCTATGTTGGTGAACGGGCACACAAATGGCTTTATTCCCGCGGATGTCAGTTGTTCTTCCACGGGTAACGACATGCATCCCTTTATCTTCACGATGACTCTCGAGTCTCCTTCTTGGGTCATTTCGACGGACTCTGCAATTTTCCACTCGTCAACAAGCAGTTTCGATAAGTTGTTCAACATGGTTTGTGGATCTTCGCCTGAAACTTTCAGTCCGAGTTCATTTTCGAGAATATCGAGCAATTCCTTTCCTATGAGGGCCGTCGCGGCAATTGCTCCCTCTCCAAGCGCTTCCCAGAGCGCTTTTTGCAATCCGTAAATAATTATATTATTAATTCGAGTTGCGGTCCTTTCGTTTCTGCTCATTTCCATCACCCTACTTTATTAATTCTTTCGCCTTCTCGGCGGTTGTTTTCATTTCATATAACAACATTCCAAGTTTCGCGTCGGATGGGGCTAATGCTATGAGTACTGCGGGTCCGCAATCGGTTATTATGGCAAACCCGTTTTTACCCCGGATTATTACTTGTTCAACTTCGCCGCGTTTTAGAACGTCACCGACCCTAGTTCCTAGACCGAGCATCATGCCCGCCATTGCCGAGATCGTGTCCTCATCTATGTCCTTAGGGAGTGCACCAGCCATCATCAATCCGTCCTTTGTGACAATGGCGCTGGCCATTATATCACTACGTTGTTCGAGATCCTCGAGGATCTGCTCCAACTCTTTTCTTTTCGTACCCCTTCTTAACATAGGACCACCCACCTATTTCTTTAAACGCGTTTCTCTGATCATTTTCAGCAATTCTATCAGACCTTCCATTACCCCCTCCCCTTTAATTGCGGACGCCTCAATTATTTTAACACCGTCCAATTTCAGTATTTCGCGAATGCGTTCGGCCTTAAGGGCGTTTTTGAGGTCCTGCTTATTTGCAATTAACACCATAGGTATATTGTCTCCTAAGAAATTCCTTATTTCTTCCAATAGAGCGAAGATATATCCCGCTTGGCCGGGCTTTGTGCTATCTATTACGAAAAGTACGCCGTCGCTACCTTTAGCTATAGCTTCTCTGACGTTCTTGAAATGCAACTGGCCAGGCGCTCCCATGAGAGTTACTTCCCAGATCTCCATGTTTTTGCTCTTCAAATCCTCCCTTCTCAGCTTAGAACTTTCAATTATCTTGTCCTCATCTCCGTGCAGCCATAACACTCTTCCCATGTCGAATCCAACGGTTGTGGAGATGATTGTGGATCCGTGCTTGTATATTCTTTCTATACTTACTGCTTTAGGGTCGAGTGAGTGAACTAGTGTTGTTTTACCTGCTTGGAAGGGACCCACCACGTACACTTTTATTTTTCCCGCCACGTTTGTATGTTGGCCATGCATTCCACTGACCTCGCGGTTCTTGAGAACGTGATTCTCGACTTAATGCAAATTTTTCAATTACCGGGTCATCGGGGGCTCTTGATATACTATAATAGTTATGTTACTTAAGTTTTTTACAAAAACTGGCATAGTTCGAGTTTTCTTTTTGGAAGAAACAATAATATTGTGATTTTCTGAATATGCAGGCAGTATATAAGTACGTATTTCTTTTTGGCTAACGTTTCCGTTATTAGGCGGAGGCGCAAGCATAAGTTTAGAGCGTGTACAGAGGTAATTGCTATGGATGTCAGGTGGGTTCTACGAGATTCTATTCGCATTGCAATGTATTTAAACAGACGCCATGGGGGTGTATATGTATACTTGTGTGATGCAAATAAACTTGTGGGAACAGCTGCCCTTTATCCCCGTGTTCTTGGCAGGACTCCCTACGTAGAGTTGGCGAATTTCTTTATTATGGAGAATTTTCGAGGAAGGGGTATAGGAAGTGCTGTTGTCGAGGAATTATTGAAGTTCGTCAAGGATAGGGGGTATAAGGGGCTAATGGGCTATATTCTTTATTCTGATTCTCTCAAAAACATTGTTAGGAGGTTGAAGTTTTATTTTAACCTTAAAGCCCATATAAAAATAATAATGAGGGAGTATGGCAGGACTTTTAAGGGAACAAAAGTCCCAGTTTTCCGTTTCTTTATATATTAGTGGGCTATCTATCCATCCATTCACTATTTATTGGACACATTCGGCATATCTCTTTGTCTAACATTTCTAATAATATTCGTGATGGAATTACGTCGAAGAACACGGGTTTGAGAATGTTGGTTGTGGAGAGGGGCAGCACGAGGGATTCCTTCACTCCTGGAAGGTATTGGAATTCGTCAATAACCTTTTGGAGCCTTCTCTCATCACTTTCAACGATTGTGAGAACGACGTGATACTTTCCGACACTTTTTAATGCCATTAGTACCTTCGGGCAGTGGAGGGCTATATTGAGACACTTGTTTACGTGGGAGTATTCGTAGAAGGAGAGGCATAGGATTGCAAATTTAAGGTCGAATTTTTTCGCATTAAAGAGAACCCTAAGGGAGATGATTTCGCGCTCAAACAACTTCTTCAGGCGATTTCTGACGGTGACTCTTGTCACGCCGACGTCTTTGGCTATTTCCTTAAAAGACATTCTGGGGTTTCTTACTAGGTTTTTCAGGATTGCAAGGTCCGTTTCATCGAATATAGGATCTTTTTCGTGGAATTTTTTAGCCTTTTCAATTACCCTCATCATAAGGACTACCAACTCCTCATTCGTAATGTACATAACGAGAATTTTGAAATTTTTACACATGTGGAAGTCCGGGAAGATCGTACGTTAATTACCACCGCGCTCATGCAATTAAGGACTGTTGTAGAAAGTGCTATATCTTATTTGTGTGACATGCGTTGCACATTGTTTTACGCTGTCGAACAAGCGATTTTGGACGTGGAATCAAGAAGTTAATAAGTTAACACAATCGCTAACGAGAGAGGATTGTATGCCGAAAGTGCACATAGGGATCCGTATAGACGTCGAAAAGCTAAAGTCCATAGAACAAATGGCGAAGAAAGAAGGAAAGACCATGAGTGCGTTCATACGTGACATATTAGAGGAGTACATCAGGAGGCGAGAGGACGACTTTTTTGAGACGATTCCGGTGATTGTCGAGGTTTATGATAAAATGCTCGAGAATTTGCTTAATACCGGTAAACTCCCATTAGACGAGGCACTATCTATGCTATATAACTATTTTGTTTGGAAATACGGCAAAAGCCCCGCGGACATGGAATTAGACGAGGTACTATCCGAGTTGAGGCATCTTCTGACCCATTTTTGCAAGTTAGAGCTTTGGAGCATCAAGAAGTACGGGGACCGCATTATGATTAGGATAAAAACAGTGAGCGTCAGACAGACGATTTGGGCTTTAAAGATAGTAAAGGCATTTGTTGAGCGTTTTTCGAAATATACTGTCAAGGTGGAGGATAAGAACCGGAGGGATGTCATAATATTTCTGCGGCCACGTAGTTCACGTGGAAGTAAACTTATATATCCAAACTGATTGCAAATTTTGTTATTACAGTCTCTTGGCGGCCGCCCTTATTATGGGGTCCATGAACTCGTACTTCCCGTTCTCGTCCTTAAGTATAGATGCTTTGACCAGGTTCTTCAGCAATGTTGTAACGGTTGGGCTTGGGAGTTCCCTTCCTTCCGACGCTTCCATTTTTCTCTTTATTTCGCTCCACCTATTAGTTCCCTCTGCTACGGATTTCAGTATTATCACGTATCGTCTTCTTCCCGCCTCTCTAAGTTTCAGGAAGTTGTTTATCTCGCTGATGGCTTGGTGCACTGCCATTTCGAATATTTCGTCTACGATCTCCTCTGTCACTTTTCCCACGCTTACGGCTTTAGCGCCGAAAAATGTAAGCCATCCTGGAATTCCGTTGAATTTTTCGACTGCGTATTCCAGCACTTTTGTGTTCGGGTGCATGTTGTACTGTTTAAAGCCCATTTTCAGGAATTCGAGGGAGAGTTCTCTTGAAAAATTCTCAAGACGTACCTCATGAACGTATCTCCCGTAAAGGGGAGAGTCAGGGTCATCCAATGCAAGTGTTCCATACAGCAGGCCCATTTCTGAGCCCGTCAAAACCGTTGAGATGTTTCTCCGGTAGTCGTATATGTGGGCGAGCATTATTACTATCTGTCGGGCTCCTCTTATCTGCTGAAATTCATCAAACGCCAAAACGATTCTTGTTCCGTGATCCCTAGCCCACTCATCCATCTCATCTATTATTGATGAAATGGAGGCTTTCTTCCAAGATATCGAGATGCCGATGCCTAGAACCTCGACTCCCTTAATGTTTTTCATATAATCCTTAATTGTGTCCCAGATTTTTCTGTGTTTCCTTGCCATTTGGTTGAAAGCTTCCTGAAACGCGAGCATAATGTCTTTCTTTGAAGGATTGATGGGAAGGTTCCTGCAGTCGACTATCACGTGCGGATACCCTGCTTCTTTCAGCCCTACTAAGAGCAGGGATGTCTTTCCGGTCCTTCTAAGTCCTAAAATCAGAGATAACGGATATCTAAGGCCATCTATGAACAGTTTAAGCTCATGTTCCCTGTCAAAGAAGTCCTCCCTGCGCTCCTTAGGACGAGGGTCAAACAACATAGGGGTACCCCTACTAAGTATCCCTACCCCTACTAATAATGTTTTCCCTTAGAGTCAATTAGCCCGTTTTTGTGGGCGCATAAATTCGTAAAAATATGCAGTAAGTTGCGGAAAATGATGTCCTCACTTCTTTTCTTCCTTCTTTATTTCCTTTTTCCATTCTTTTATTATGTCCAAATTTTTATCCTCAAAGGAGAGGTTCTTTGCTTCTAGAGGCTTCCCGAGCCACTTCTTGTAGAAGGTCTTCAGATCCGGAAGGAACTCGAATATTACGGGATATTCGGGCGGCATGTTTGTCATAGAGTCTCCTTCTTCTTTCTCGCCAAGAACTCGTTCAGCTTCACATATTCGAATATCATGTCAAAGAGTCTGCCGACATTTTCTTTAAGTAATGCTGATGTTTGGAGGTAGAATTTCACGTTTATTTTCTTTTTAAGTTCGTCTATTGCTTTTTCTACAGTTTCGTCATCTATTTTCTTAATATCTCTCTTATTCCCGACAACTATGACAGTCGTGTCCTTTCCTGCAAACTTAGTTATGTGATCAGCCCATGTGGATAGAAGACTCTCGAGCGTTTCGGGTCTTGACAGATCAAACACTAATACTACGAGGGATGCACCTTTAAGTAAGTCTATTATTGCTTTTCTGAACCACTCCTGCCCAGCAAAGTCCCATACTACGATCTTGTAATTATCCTTTGTGAAGGTGTAGAAATCGACCCCTCTTGTTGACCTTACCTCCGCAATACTCTCGCCCATGAACGCCTTTATTAAAGATGTCTTCCCGACAGCCGATTCTCCGACAAATGCTACTTTCATGGGTATCAAGCAAAGACCCTCCTCACGCTTGTCATCAGGTCCATTATTATTTCCCTTGAGGTCTCCATTTCCTCCTTTGGGCATGATGTGACAAATATTATCCCGTAATCCTCGTATCCTATGAGTAGGACGTTATCTCCCTTATCAATATGCATTATTACTGATCCTTTGAACTCCTTGACATTCATTAGGTCTCTGAGTTTGTTAATAGCATTGTGCACCAGCGATATCGCAACATCCTCGTCCACACTGCTTTTAAAGAGTATAAATCCGTCTATTGTGGATATAACGAGGTTTTTGAGGTTACTGATCTTTTTTGCTTTCTTATCTATCACCTTTTGAAAACTGTCCGGTTTTCTTCTGAAAATTTTGTCCAGTAATTTCTGAGGGTGCATGCCACCACCGAAAAAAGATGTTGAAGAGGTGGTATTATTGCTTTTTTATGTAAGCTATCTTGAGGATACATTTCTCGTTGTTCAAGTCAGTTTCATGCTCTATGGACCCTACAGTAACATTTCCCAACACTGTCTGTACGAACGCCGATGCGAGAGATATCAGGCAAAGAGGGCAGGTTTTTTCTCCCTTTTCTGCGGCGAGCCTTGCCATTTCGAGAAAATCACATCCCGTGACCTCGCATGTTACCTCGTACGCGTCTCCTGCATCTTCAATCTTGAGGTTAACGTTCTTAACAACACCCATCTGTTTTGCAAACTTTGCGTAACTCTCGATAAAGTTTGTGATGTTCGAGTAATTAAATCCGTACTCTTGAACTTTTTTCATCAAAAAACCAATGTCCTTGACGAGTATATCGGCGACACGTCTGTATATGAGTTTTAATGATATGCCTAAGTTCTCTATCGCTTTGAACAAATAATAAAATATCCATCCACGCGCAAAACGTTGCTTGCTCATATTCTCACCTCAATTCAAAGTAATTATATTTTTTTCAGAACTTCTCTAATTTTGTCAGCAGCCCTTTTCATTTCAACGAACATGAGACCCAAGTTTGCATCCTTTTGAGCGATAGCAACAAGAGATACTTCCGGGGTAACGGATACAAGCATTATTATCCTGTTTGACCCGCGAATTATCGCATTTTCTAGAGTTCCACCACCCAACTCCTCAAGAACTCGCGCCCCCACTCCGAAGACGGATGCGCTCATCGCGGCTACGATGTCCCCATCTATATCCTCGGGCAATGCGGTAGCGAGAATGAGACCATCGGTCCTGACAATAATTGATCCTTCTATTTCGGCGTCCTTTCTTTCCATCTCCTTCAAAATGGATGTTAGAGTTTCTCTGTATGAAACGATACTTTTCTTTCCTGATTTAAAAATTAGCATATGCGGACCTCCATCAACTAATAAATATTCTCGATATTTTTCGATCTGAATATTGCCGTGTCCCTTCTGCAAGAAATACTGGTTACCTTTCATTTTTATATTTCGTTTTTCTTGCGATAAGGCATGTAACTTGTTTTAAGTTGGCAATTCCAAGTGACGAGAATCTCTGTAACCCCCGAGCACATCGGAGAACGCTGAATAACATGCATTAAAATTCATGCATTAAAATTAATGCTATTATTTTCGTTAGAGTCTGTACTTTATGTGTATTTTCTCCTTACGCCCGGGGCACTCGGGGTTGGGGGCATCTCACTTCATATTCCATGCTCTTCTCGAAAAACTTATACTTTGGCTTCCCATCCGCCTTACGTAGTCGAGAACAATCCATGAGGATCGCACGTGAAAGCCTTCTACTGGTTGCTGTATTCTAAGTTCCTTCTTAGACTTTTTGTACAATTTCCCTTTCTAGCAACACTTCCCAGTGAACCTTGGAGTATTTGAGGGACTCTCGCTCAACTCTGAGCGTACGGTCTCCATTCTTCAATTCGAGTGAGATTCTTCTTCCATCAACCTGCTCACGGTGGTATCTTATGAGTGCCCTCTCTTTCTTTCTGCCTTCACCAGCAATAAAAAGAAATGCCAGAAGGTGATATAAAGATGCTATATTTCTGTGTCGTGCCTCTATCTGTTCCTGACATAAAAGTGTGTGTTATGACTCCGTTGTAGTGTGATTCCTCTCACCCTCCCCGTAAATATACGAAATCTCTTAAGATTTAATAAATTACCAAGAGTTAGGATTTAAAGGCAAGAACGGAATAAAGTATTGTTCCAAAGGTTGCGTGGGAGATGAGGATGGTAAGGTGGGAACTGCTTGAGGAATTGTTCGCGCCACCAGAAAAGGGGCCTAATAAACTTTATACTCTAAAGGAGGTAGTTCAGGAGTTCATAAAGCCGGGTTCTCTGATACACTTTTCGGTTTCTTCGAGTTATCCATTTGCGGTAGTCTACGAGATGATCCGCGAGTACATGGGGACGGCCGACAAGAAATTTGACGTAATAGTTGCCGGAGCATCCATGAACGTCGGGATAATGGTCGCGGCGGGACTTATAAGGAAGGTCATAGCAAGTTACGCTGGTGACGTGTATCCCCGTCCATCACCATCCCCTATAATTCAAAGGGCAGTCATGAAGGGAGAGATAGAGATCGAAAACTTGTCACTACTTTCTTATGTGCAGAGACTATTAGCAGGTGCGTTAAACCTCGAATTTATGCCGACCAATTCGCTTATGGGGACTTCACTTTCCGATGAAAACGCAAAAAGGGGAGTATACAAGGAGATAGAGGATCCCTTTGGAAGTGGTAAGAAGATAGGGCTTATAAAGGCGATAAAACCGGATATCGCGCTAATACACGGGTGGGCTGCTGACCCTTCGGGCAACACCATCATATGTGCGCCCCTCGGCGAGGATCGATTTGGAATTTTATCCGCGAGAACCGTTATAGTCACCGTTGAACGGCTTGTGGACATGTCCTTCATCAGAAAGCATGCACATATGGTTAGAATACCAGCACATTTCGTTGATGCCGTTGTACATATTCCATTTGGAGCGCATCCCGCGTGTATGAGGGGAATACTCCCGCATGAGGGGTATGCCGAGGACATAGATTTCATTCTGGATTACAGAAGGGCCAGCAAACGCGAGGACACGATGCAGAAGTGGCTAAAGGAATGGGTCATCGATGTGAAGGATCATGAGGGCTACTTAAAGAAGTTGGGACGAGACCGATTACTAAAGCTTTGCGCGCGGAATGCTCCAGGTGCTTGGAAAACGGAGCTCATAAATAAGGTTGATCAAATAAGTGGGGAATATCCATATTCTCCTGTTGAGATGATGACCGTCGCGGCTGCACGTGTGCTTGCATCGAAGGTTAAAGAAAAGAACTACGAGATAATACTTGCGGGGCACGGAATATCGAACCTTGCAGCGTGGCTGGCGTATAAAATTCTACAAAAGGAAAATGTACCTGCTGAACTCATTGCCGAAATCGGCTTTTACGGATATGACCCGAGGCCTGGGAACCCCTTCATCTTCAATTGGCAAAACATCCACGTGTGCAAGTCACTTATTACGATATTAGAGACCTTAGGAATGGTTCTTCCGAACAGTCGTACGTTAGCATCGCTAGCTGCAGGGCAGATAGATAAAAATGGAAATATAAATTCAACCAAGGCAATGGGCTTCTTCCTTGTTGGTTCCGGAGGTGCAAATGATGTTGGAAACATGGCAAAGGAAATCGTTGTGACCGTTCCGCATACGAAATTGAGGTTGGTCGAGAAGGTTGAGTATGTGACCACGAGAGGCGATAAGGTCTCAACGATTGTGACAACGCTGGGAATCCTTGAGAGAAAAAACGGGGAATTTGTACTGACACATGTACTTCCAATTGAGGACATGAGTAAGGAAGAAATAATAAGGAAGGCCGTAAAGAATACTGGCTGGGAACTCAAGGTTGCAGATGATGTCAAGGAGGTTCCTCCTCCGACTGAGGAGGAGTTACTGATAATACGTATTTACGATCCGGATAGGTTTTATCTACGGGAGGAAAGATTCTAATAACTACATTTTTCTAACTCCACGGCACTCCATGTCATTTCATTTAATCATATCAGCGGTTAACCTATTGCCAGTTCTATTCATGCTTTTTACTATCTAAGATTTAAGAGGCGTTAAAGGAATCATACTCATGTTACTATAAGGCGGAGCGGGTAGAAGTGAGGCTCTCTCCCTACGGAGTACTACTACTCGTGGAAACGTTTGTGCTTGTCATGTGCATATTAGGGTTCGGCTGGTCCTCTTTCTTAGCAATAATGCATGAGTTAGGTAGGGAGTTCGGTGTAGATGTGGTACACATTACGTTCTTACAGTCTATCTTTTGCCTCTCGTTTGCGCTTACAACAGTGCCCGCAGAGGTTTTGAGCAGGAAGATGGACGAGGAAGTGATATTCGGCGTTGGAGCGCTTGTTTTTGGAATACTTATGGTACTTCATAGGTTTTTGATGGGGTTTACGTGGTTTCTTATAATATTTGCGCTAATGGGAGTTTTTGCGTCGGTATTTCTGGTAAATCTCGTGAAATTTCTGCCGAGGAACTTTCCTCAAGGAAAGGTAAGAGAGTTTGGTATTTGCGGGTGCATCTTCCTAGCGTATAATACGGGATCAGGTATAAGCGTCATCGTGAGTGTACCGCTCAGCGTCAGAATTGGAGGATGGCGTGGCATTTTCCTCGTATACGGGTTGATTTCTATATTCTTCTCGATCCTATTCTTTGTGATGAACAGAATATTTGCACATTTGTATGGTCCGAGAATGACGAGAAAGGAGGCCGATGGAAAAGGAAAGATAGAACTTGCATTCATAAGGTTGCTTATAGTAGTGATGTTGCTGTTATTTGTGCTTTCTGGGGTCTGGATAGGGGTTACAACGCAGCTTCCACGAGTTTTGTTGCAGTGTCAGTGGACGCTTTCAGAGGTTGGTATGATCCTAGGTGCTCTATTTTGGTCAGCCGTAGTTGGGAACCTTGTTATTTTGTTCTTACAGAGAAAGTTTGTACGAAAGATACAGGCTAGTACATTCTTGGGATCTGCGGCTGCTCTGGCGATGCTACTCATGACATTACCGTCTCTGCATTTTTTCATATGGCTAGGCTCGGTGATCATAGGGTTTTCATTAGGTAGTATGGAGATTCTCATTGGTTCCCTTATTCTTGAGAGATTTCCATTAGACTTTTCTGAGGTTGTACTAGGCGTTATAGTAGTGATGTTGCTAATAATGGTTTCTGTCGGAGGGGCTCTCTTTTCCATACTCTTGGGCCTAATAGGGATGGCTTCCTTAGATAGGGTATATGTATTTCCGGTCATATGTAGCATTCTTCTAATGCTATCGGTCGCGCTCATGTTTTTAATTCCGGGGGATTAGCAGTGTCACTATCGATTGTACTAATAGTAATTATCGTAATTTCCGCAGTGGTGATCGCGCACATAATTTCAACGAACCTCACATTGTATCTTTTCTACAAAAGGGCAATGAAGGTATCAAAGCGGGTAATTCCAGTAATTAACTCTGAAATTGACACAGTAATGAAGAAATCAGAAGTCTCATTATCGAAAACTGTACGACCGTTCCTAAGTGACATGATCATGCTGAGATACGAACCCTACATGATATTTTCTCGTAAATTTGATGAATCCGTGGTATTGGATGGTAAGAAATTGCATTCGATGTTTGGTGCGCCCATCCTCAACAAGGATGGAAAAAGTATTGGAGCGTACTTCTATTGGAAAAGGTATCTATGTTTTACGACAACTCATATACTGAGAGCGTTCATCTCCCTAGAACTGAATGGTTTCTCGGTTTATGGAGCGGCAAAAGATAAGCAGAAGTTGAATGAGGCGTTACGCGTAATAGTAACTGATGACGTGTTTGCCTGTATAGGCGAAGTTCACGTTACACGTTTTAAAGTAAGGGAGAGGATTATCACCACAAAAAAGACACTATTACGACCTGTGGCAATAGTAGATTCCACAAATGGCCGGCGCTTCGAGATATCATACGATTTTATGAAGATTCCGGGTATAAGGGAAAGGCATATGTTCAGGCGCGCAAGGATACTTTATAATGAAAAATTGGTGGCGGAGATGGTCCGCCATAGGGGATATACTGCATTAGTCCCGGGGAAGCACATTAATCTCATCGATAATAGGTTGTTATTAGTCGCATTAGTGCTCATGGCCGAGCATCTATGGAATCTCCGGTCATCCGGATTCCTTCTTTGATTCTCTGACAAGATGGAGTATGTCACACGCCTCTAGTCCGTAGCTGAAAGCGGCCGTTATGAGGTTGTGATAGCATGTGGGGCATGCGGTGGAAATTCTCTCGGCATCCGTTTCCTGTGCCATCATACCTATCTTGTCTGACATCTTTTCTGCGACTTCTTGGATGTACATATTAAGCGGGCCACCACAGCACCATGCGAGATTTCTAGATTCCTCCATTTCCACAAATTCGAGGTTTTCTATGGATTCCAACACCTTCCTGGGCGGATCATATATTCCGAGGTGGCGACCCAAGTGACATGGGTCATGATACGTTACTTTCACGCTAGATGGCATTTTTAGGCGTAATTTTCCACTTTCAATGGCTTCTGCGAGAATTTCGGTTATGTGCAGAAAATTTATACCTGATGCCCTGTAGTGCTTCTTGAATGTCCTGAGGCACATCGGACAAACCGTTATAACGGTTGATATGCCCATATTTTCCATCCTTGTCCTAACCATCTCCATTATTTCATTGAACTTCCTCCTCATGCCGATGAGGAGCAACGGCCCTCCGCAACAAATCTCATCTCTTCCCAAAAAGGTGAAATCCACGCCTAGGAACTCTAATATTTCGAAGGAGGCTACCGCGATGTCTTTATAGCTTATTGATGCCGTGCATCCAATAAACAGAAGTGTTTCACTTCTTCTTTCCCTCTTGGGCAGTCGCGCTTTAATCCCTGCACCGAATGGATCAAATTTTGTGAGAATATTCGTGGCGACATTTTTCAGTTCATCGGGGTACAGATCCTTCTCTTCGCACATCTCCCTAATGGTTTCAACGTGACTTCCCGCATTTATCTGCACTGGGCAAACTTCTCCGCATCTATAGCATTCAGTACACAAGAACAGCCCCGCTTCTACTCCTCTTTCAAGTCCTTCGGTTAATGCGGTGAAGCATACCCCCCTTCCGCCAAGATAAGGATCTCCTCCGAAGACGTTTCCAACGGCGTTGTAGACGGGGCATTCAACAAGACAATATCCACAGCCTATACAGTAAAGCAACTCGCCAAACCCCGCTTCAATGATGTTTGTTCTGCCAGCATCGAGTAAAATAAGACAGAGATCTTTGGCCCCATGTACTCCTCTGTATAGCTTCTTTTCAATATCGGCCGTCTTACTCGGGCCCGAAACGATATTTATGAATGATGTGGTGATAGAACCTGTCGCGTAGAACGTTTGAAGCAGGACTGCGTTTAGGGCGTCCTCGAGAGAAGGAAGTATTTTGTCTATTGAGGTTATTATCAGCACCTTTTCACAATCCTGCAAGATACGTGATATGTTTCCCTCATTGTGGATTGCAACGAGCGCGCCTTCATTTAGGGCTATCGCATTTGCGCCTATTATACCGATTCGAGACTCCCGATACCCCTTCTCGATATTTTCTTTAATTACACGAACAAGAACCTGAGGATCCGGTTCTACATCGATATTTAAGGTCCTAGATAGCATTTGCGCAATTTCGGTTCTCGAGAAATGGCATGCAGGGCCCGTTGGATGAGCCGGCTTCTCTCCCGCCAATTGGATTATTCTATCTCCAATATCCGTCTCCACAACCTCAATTCCCTTCCTTTCTAATTCCCTCGTGAGATGTATCTCCTTAGAAACGTTCGATTTTGATTTCACGAGGACTTTTTCCCCCTTCACCTCCCTTAATATGAAGTTGAGGGCTTCCTCACGTGTTTTTGCGAAATATACGCGAATTCCTGCAGATTCGAGTTTCGGTATCAACTCGTCCACTGCACGCTTTATATCCTTCAAGATTCTCTCTTTTGCTTCCCGAAGTTTTGCCTTCTTGCGTTCGAGGTCACTCATTATACTCATGTTTTGCTTCTGCCTGACTTTGACCTCCATGAAGGCCGCTCGCATCGCATTAAGTCTTTCTTCCGCACTTAATGCTCGCAGGGCCAATTCCCTAACGTTCTTGTCCATTTCCCTGACCCCATTCTTCCAAAACGATTATACCTTCACATTCCAAAGAAGACATAAGAAGATAACTGACCCTCATTACGGCGTGATGAGCTGATCGACATGAGCGATGAGGGCAAAATTGATCCGTTGCTTATTAGATTCATGATAGAGTTATTTGATGCGATTTCGGAGGGGATGGTGTCTCGTGTTGTCTACTTGGGTGCGTTTATTGATGAGATTCTAGGGTTAGCAGAAAAACTGAGAAGCGACGGCGTTTTAGGAGATTTGGAAAAGACGAATTTTAAGAGAACGTGTGATTTCTTAAGGGAAATGTGGAGTGTACGTTATGCGTTCTTCATTAGGATTGCGTTCTCGATTTGTATTTTGCTGATTGGAGCCTCAGTTTTGTTGTTTTTAGGGCTTACGACAATTTCAGATTGCGCATTCCTGTTATTACTCACCCTGCCGATTGCAATCACGTTTTTGTGGATTCAATGCAATGGATACTCTAAAAGATTATTACAGGAGTACGAGGATGTCGTTAGCCCTCCGGTTTTCGTGAAACAGACCGCTAAAGAAGTTGTTCAAGATTTAATAGGGTTGTGCAAGAATATGGGGTTGCCAAAGGCCATCGGCATTCTAAGGTTGTTTAATGGAGAGTATGAGGGAATTAGAATCATCAAAAAAGTGAATGATGAGATTTTATGCGAGATTTCGTGAATCATTAGAGTGCTGAATCGAATTGCTCCATCAGTAGGGTCCAAAATCATATTGCTTGCGTGGGGAGTGCCCGCGCAAGACTATTGTAAAGAGTTTTAACTACATTCACAATACATTTAAATCCTCTAACCTTTCCTTACCGATTGTTATAAGTAAGACTGTTGATATATTGTAAGAATTAGTGATGTTGTATGTACGAAATAGTTAGTGTTACCAAGAAGGGTCAGGCGACCATACCGAAGAGGTTACGAGAGAAGTACGGCATCCAGGACAAGGTTATGGTTATAGATGTAGGTTACGGGATACTCCTTAAGCCGGTACCAACGCCCGATCAGGCATATGGGTCTCTCAAAGGGTTGTTTGGCAAAAAATCGTCAAAGGAATTACTAAGGGAAGCAAGAGAGGAAGACCTAGAAAAGGAGAAGAGGTTACTAGAGCATGTCGGTGAAAAGTAAGGAGAGAATAGTCTTCGATACTGAGGCCATTCTTGCCTTTTATTTGGGAGAGGAGGGCGGTGATGTGGTAAGAGATTATCTTAAGAGAGTCCAGGCGGAGGAAATTGAGGGGTACTTCAATATAGTCAATTTAACGGAATTTTACTACATACTTTATAGACGGGATCCTAAGATCGCGGAGGAAAAGGAGAAAGAACTCCGACTTTTCGGTGTCACCATTGTCCCCATAGAGGATGATGAAATTTGGAGAGAGGCTGGGAAAATAAAGGGGAAACACGCATTGTCTCTTGCGGATGCCTTTGCCGCCGCAACTGCCAAGGTGTTAGGTGGCAAATTGCTAACTGGTAGCGATGAAGAGTTCGAGGGCTTAGACTTAGAGGTAATAAGAATAAGAAAGAAAAAGGATTCCTGAGATCCATGAGAGCTTATAAATTCCAAGATTATCTCCTAGTTTCATGAACACGAGTATCCCGTATTACTGCAAAATTGCGCCTTTTGAGGGCGACGTTACATATTTCCGATATCTTGCAAGAATGGTTCCTTCTTTCACCCTATTCTCGACCTCTCGTGGTACTCTCCACTCCTCTCTTCGCCTTCCTAATTCTTTCTCGGGAACGAGAAGTTCGAGTTTCCTTCCGGTATATCTATGAGTATCTGATCCCCGTCCTCAACTAATGCTATAGGCCCGCCCTCGTATGCCTCGGGCGATACATGACCTATGCATGGACCTCTTGTGGCGCCGCTGAACCTTCCATCGGTAACCAGTGCAACTTTATCCCCCAATCCCGATGAAATAACCGCTGCCATCACCGATAGCATTTCTCTCATGCCCGGTCCTCCCTTTGGCCCCTCGTACCGTATTACGATCACTTCACCCTCTTTTATTGTCCCCATCAACGACGACGTTGAACGCCTCCTCTTCGGAGTTAAATACGCGGGCCACACCCTTGAACTTGAGCATAGACTTGCTGACGGCGCTCTGTTTTACAACAGCCCCTTCTGGTGCAAGTGTACCATACAATATCGCTATGCCGCCCTCTCTCCTTACAGAATTGGAAACTGGTCTGATGATGTCGGTATTTCCCACGCGAGCGTCTTTGACATTTTCCCATACAGTCTTTCCGGTCACTGTAAGGCAGTTTTTCTTAATTAATCCCGCATCGCCCAGTACCTTGAGCACTGCTGGTACTCCACCCGCACGGTCGAGATCCTCCAAGTGATATGGACCGGAGGGACTGAGTGCTGTAATTGTTGGCACTTTTCTGCTAATTTCGTCAAACGTTTGCAGGGAGAGTCCCACACCAGCGCACTTTGCAATTGCGATCAGGTGGAGTATCGTGTTTGTTGAACCACCAAGCGCCATATCAACGGCTATTGCGTTTTCAAAGGCGTCCTCTGTAAGGATATCAGATGGACAAACATTCTTTTCAAGCAACTTCATGACACATCTTCCCGCGTTGCGGGCAACGTGTATCCTTCTTCTATCAACGGCCGGAATTGTCGATGAGCCGGGAAGCACGAGTCCTAGCGCCTCGGTAAGGATGTTCATCGTATTTGCGGTAAAGAGCCCGGCGCAACTTCCGCACGTGGGCATAGCACATCTTCCGATTTCATTTAACTCCTCCTCGCTCATAGTTCCTCTTTTAGCGGCTTCAACTACCTCGAATAGGTCCTTGAGATCAATTTTTCTGCCTTTAAAGGTTCCGGCAAGAGACGGGCCGCCATTTATGAAGATCGATGGAATATCCACCCGAGCTGCGACCATCAGCATTCCTGGGACTATTTTATTGCAGTTAGTTATGAACACGGCGGCATCAAAGCGGTGCGCCTCGAGCATTATCTCGACCGCGTCAGCGATTATGTCCCTACTGGGCAGGGAGTAACGCATATCAATATGCCCCATAGCTATTCCGTCACAAACTGCGATAACATTGAACTCCAGGGTACCCCGCCCATTTCCCTTATGCCTTCTCTGACGGCTTCCGCAATGCTCCTAAGGTGTATATGGCCCGGAGAGGTCTCACTATAACTGTTGATGATTGCAATCAACAGTTTGCGGAAATCCGAGTCGTCGAGTCCGATTGCCCTAAAGAGCGCTCTATGAGGGATCCTCTCGGGGCCTACGTGTACGGTAACACTCCTATGCTTCATAGATCCTCTCTCCTGATCTTTCATCTCTCTTCCATATACCATATATGAATGATTTGTTGGGGTCGGTGGATAATTTGTTTAACGCTAACCTTTCAAATTTCAGCCCACTTCTTAACGAAGGTGATGCTATGGTACATGCGATGGAGCATAAGATATGGGCGGGCTTCATCTTCTCGTTATACTACATGATCTTCGAGAGGTATTTTGCAGTTCTACGGGTTCCATTTTGGCCTGCACTCCTAATAACGATCCTAGGGGCGCATTTCCCGGACTTCGATCTCGACTTCGGCAGACGTTTTCATAGAAGCCCCATAACTCACAGCGCGCTTATACCTGCTATTCTCTTCGCATATCACATTTTGTACATTCTCGACAAAACGTCGCTGGTGCTCATGGCGTTGTTCTTTCTGGGATATGCCTCACATCTTCTACTAGACATATTCCCGGCAAATGCGTCGATATTAAAAAGGTTTACTTACATTTTCCGCAATTACGTTCCCGGAGATATTAGAGGGATACCCAAAAGATACGAAAAAACCTTTCTAGTCGTGTCCGGCGTTCTTTGCATAGTATTTGCGGTCGTATTCCTTACAGTTGCAGCATTTACGCTTTAGACAACATTAGCGATTAGATTAGGCGGCTTATTATTGCCAAGAATACGACCGCCAGCAATAACATCGCAATTGCGGCTATTATCAACAATATGAGTTCGCTCTCGGAGGGGTAATGAGGCATCTGCTCGGGGTGTGCTAGAAGTTCACCAGCTGTTTCTGGCGATATCACATCTCCCTTCACCGATGCACTTATTATGCTAATTATCGGTTCGGGCTCCTGCAACAGGTCGCCATAAGCAGAGGGATCCGCCGGGTCTTCTCCCGCATGCTTTCTAAGGAAATAGCGCACCCACACCTCCTCGAGCAACGCACTGGATAAAAAATACTGTCTCACCTTATCGGCGTATACTACGATATTGTCAGTCACCTGATCGTACATTATGGAGTAGGTAATGTTTCTTATCCTCACAAAGAACGGTCTGTTTTTCAGATAGTTTTTTAACGACCTCCAAAAGTCCTTGAATGCTATACGAAGGGCGTACTCGAGGTCGGTGAGATGTGATGGAACTTTTACTGGGCTTACTTCTATGAGGTCTCGGACGGTGAGGGGTTTCATGCAGAGGGGGCATGTTCCCTTTTCTTTTAACCACTGCATGATATGATTCTTATGACCCTTTACGTGACAGTACGGGCATTCTACGATGGCATCGCTTTCCTTCAACACCTTAAAACATATTATGCATCTCTCCTGCTCGCGATCCTCGGCTCCTTCGCTCATTTTGAACGTCTCCGCAATTTTTACTCCTTAAGTGCGCAGATGACATCGTGAGACGCACAGTCATGTTATTCTTACCATCCGGTTTAAGAAGTCTTTCTGATGCGGTGTTTTCAAAGATTCCTCCAAACATTTGCCTCAAGTACCATAATGTTGTGTAATTGCCGCGAGTAGTCTTTTTACAAACTTGAAATGCAAATGCATTACAGATGATGCGTCACTTTAATTTCACATTAAAGCGTAGGAATTTGTGTTACTATCGCGTGGAAGGCTTCGGAAAGGGGGAAGAGTGGTGCTAGGAACCAGCATCGGGCGGGAGGTCACGGAAGTACTTAATAGGTATCGCATACACCCCGACACTCTGGCATCGTGGTTTAGATTGATAAATTTAAACGATAAACCATCCATTGGAAAAACTGAGCGACGTATCATGGCAATTTTGGCCGTTGCTCCTACCTTATCGAACAGGCAAATATCAAGAATTATCGGGATAAGTGAAAGTAGTGTTGCGTATCACATGAAAAAGTTGAGGAATAAGTATGGCCTATGCGTAATGTCGCATTTTAACCCCTGTTTGGCGGGTTTAGAAAACATCCTAGTAATATTAAGAATGCCTCGTGATCGAGAAAGCAGAAGATTCCTCGGAAATGTCAATTCAAAGTTTTTGATGCTTGCGATGCGAGGGTCTCCTGACAGCGAAAAATATCAAGGCTATCTGCTTATGTATGCCGTTCCGAGGAATATAGGGACTAAAAGATTCATGAAGGAGTTCTGTGACGTTATCGGATCATACAAAGGGGAGGTCTATGCCTTCACGATCAAGGGTGTGTTCACGGGAATCAACTTCGCGCTTCCGTATATTAGCACGTGGAAAGTTCCGCGCAACTGCCGTAATTGCGATGCTAGTGAACTGACTCATTTCCTTTCTGGGGACATTTTCTGGTATTCCGATAATGGGCATATCAGAGATAAAATAGATCTTCTCCTTTTTCTGCTAAAATCATACGACTTCAAAATGCGAAGTTCACAACTTGTCACACTGATGCACCGCATATTAGGCAAACGTCTATGTGATGCCGCTGTGAGGAGAAGAGTTAGGAAGTTGTCCGCAATGAACGCATGGAGACCCTTCATTTGTTTCCGGAGACTAGGGCTCGACTCTTGTGTTGTATTGAATTTAATAGGGGATTTCGAGACGGTTGCCAGCATAATTATGAGTGCTTCTTGTTGTTTTCCTCAGTACTTTGCGTACATTCACGAGAAGGGTGCAGTTTTGCTGATCAACGTCTCACGTGCACTACTGGGGGAGATCAGTAAAAGGATTATGTCATTTGTGGAGGGGTGTGATGATCACCATTTCCTTGTAAGCTACGACAATGCGTTACCCCTGCTCAGGCTAGAAGTCATTGATATGTGGAGCAACGAGGAGAGGGGATGGCAAGTCGCCAGCATTTTGCGGAACACTTAAAGATTTGGTCGAGATTATAAACACTGTAGCTGGTAAATACCGATGCAGAATACTTTTTACGTGTCTTCGACCTTTGAAACTTTAACCACATGGAGGAGTTATCTTGAGCCAAAAGTATCGTGGGGCCCTTGCGGACCTTTTAGGGAATACGCTCGGAAGGGACAAACGGCTTCTGATAGCGGATGTATTTCTTCGCCATATCGAGGCAACTTGTAAGAAATGTCTTTCGAACAGAATAGTATGTGCGACAAGGCCCATTTGCGGAAAGGACAGGCCATTTTGCTCGATTCTCGTAGAAATAAATGCTAAAGATCTCATTAGTGAGTTCTGTTACAGGTGGATGCTGGTATCAGTACGGCAGACGATTCTTGGGAAGAAAATACTTCAAGACTTGTGCGTGTACGCGAAAGACCTGCCACATAGTATTGATAGGAAGAAAAAGCGCCTTCCGGAGGGTACCTCTTTTAATAAAATTGTCGAGGATCTCGCTGAGGCTTTGCGCGCGAATCACATAAAGTTTCATGTCGAGAACAGGGACATGGTGGCCGCGATCGTCTCAGACAATTTCCTAGTATTGATAGATGGCGAAAAGGGAATTGCCCGGGTGAATCCGCGTAATTACGCGTTTTCGAAAAAGGAAGAAATAGAGGCAGTTTTGAAGGGAATGTCCGAGATAGAGGGAGTTAAACTTGATATTCGAGAGGAGTTCGAGGGTCTTTTGATATTAGAATTTGAACTTTCCAAGATCTCGCCACATCGCGCCGATGAAATAAAAGATTTACATGTGCCGCCCGAACTTGAAAAGTTCTGCCACCACATCGGGGTTACACGCTCAGATAACTCCGTGAAGGTGATAATAGACCTGCTGTTGAATCCCTTTCCGTCCATAACGGCTGGTGAGTTGATGAAGGTTTTTGATGTGATAAAGAAGCTGAGGACGGTGTTTTCTGCTGAGGAGAGGAGGTAGAGGAATTGAAGGATGAGAAACCAACTTTAACACTCGTGCGGCAACTAGGAATGAGTGATAGAGAGGCTACCATTTACGAGGTTTTACTCAGATCGGGTGTGCTGACATCAGGTGAGATTTCCGCATTAACAGGTTTTCCGCTGGACGATGTTGAACGGACATTGGCTTCATTAGCGAAGAAAAATGTGGTTTTGAAGGTTCCAGGGATCATTGACCGTTACGTGGCGATGCCTCCATTTATGCTCCTTGGCGAGACTTTGAGTACATGTAGGGAGGAGATTTTGAAGGCATATAAGCAGTTTTCTGACGTCATAAAGCGCATAGAGGGAGAAATAACGAAATTAGCCAAAGATTTCAGGGAAAATTCGAAGAAAATACTGGAGGATGGTGTTAAAACTGTTAGTGAGAGGATTCCCGAGTTAATGAAGGACTTAGAGGAAATCTTATCTGAGAATCTCGAAAAGATCTCAAAGGACTTGGAAGAAGTTGAGAATAAGATAACCAACGTCATAGAGAGAGCCATAAAAGGCATATCGTCGGTTGTGAAGGAGGCTAGAAGTAGCGCGGAGCGAAGCATTTCGAACGGAGAAAGAGCTTTAGTGGGAGTACTAGAAAGGACATTAGAGGAGGTAAATTCGACGATTGAGGAAAAGAGTGCGGAGCACGCCTCCGCCGGTCAGGAAGTTCTGGACGGTTTCCATGTGGAGGTCGAGAGGATAACGGGTGATGTCAGTAAGCAACTTGAGGCCCTCAAAAGCAACCTCATTGAGAGGGTTTCGGGAATTCGATCCGACTTCTCAGAGACTTTTAAGTCCATGCTCGAGCGCTTTGAACAAATTTCTGCAGAGTTCACAGAGGTTTTGGAGGGATTAATGACCGGCATCGAGAGGGACGTACCGGGATCGCTTGGAAAGGTTCTCGAATTGCACCGAGACGTATTAGCAAAGACTAAGGAGAATATCAGTACTACCCTGTCAGAGGTCTTATCGCGTGTCCAGAGCGGAATTGCGTCCATGAAACGTGATATAACTACTTTTCTTACGGAGACCACAATGACTGAAGAGCAACAGCTCGGAGACCTTGAGAAGATGATCGATAACTTGCTCAAGGAGTTGCGAGAGACGTTGGATAACGCCTTTAATACAATTTCCAGTACAGTTGCCGGTGCAACAAAGCACGCGAAGACAATGATAGAGCAAAACGCGAGAAGCCTAGTCGTTAAGGTCGCGCAAGTTGCCAGATCGTTCATAAATGCCTATTACACACACGCTGTGAGGTTCCGAGACTCTGTGCTGAGCGCCATTTCAGACGAGTTTGATGCTCTAAAAGTGGAGTTTGACGGATTAAGGAGGAATCTCACGGAGAAAATAACGGATATTCTTGAAACCTACAAGAGCGGCTCTAATACTGTGATCAGAGAGATAGAAGGATGGGCCAGCACCACATTTTCGGATATAAGTGCAAATATGGAGAAATTCAGGTCAGATATCATTAAGATTATAAAGCAGACGAGAGATGCCGTTAATAAGAGAATTTCATCGGTTGCGATTGATAAAGATGTTTTCGGTGATCTCAATCAGGGACTGGCGAGGATTTCGGATCTTGCAAAAAGAGCGCTTACTGGCATCATTAGTAATCTTGAGACCCATATCAACAGGCTCACTGATGTGTTGCACAGTTATATCTCCTCTCAAATTTCAAGCCTGCGAGCAAGAATTGAGGCAGCCATGCATGAGGTGGAGGGGGCATCGGATCCCGTTAAATTTATGAGCGAAACTCTTGCGGAAATTGAGGAAATAATACGTACGATGGATGAGGGACTGAAGCAGAAGGTGAGTTTCGAGTTATCGAGGATGCGTCAGTCCGTTGACAGACTTTCATTAACCCTAGAGAGCGATGTTGACACCTGGCAGAGGGATTTGGAACAACTTGTCGAGGACATTATGGGACAGATAAACTCGATGCTGAACTTTTCGGTAGATGTCGTGACTCGCACAATGGAAACTGCCGAGAGGAGAATTTCTTCATCTATGGAAGGTTTACAAAAACTCGTGAGCAGGTTAATAGAACACACGAAGAAGCAGATAACATCCATAGTCAGTAGCGAAATCAGGGGGATTGAAAGAGAGACTGAAGCCTTCATTAACGGGCTGAAGGATACTTTTTCAAAATTCATCGAAAGTATTTCGATGCTCGGTGGAAGAATTGGCGAGAAGATAAAGTCGGAACTTGAGTTTCTGAAGAGAATGGAGGAGATGGGCAAAAAGTTGGATGATGCGATAATGGAGGTGTTTTCAGAGTATCAGAGTTCAATGGTCAAGGTCTTCGACGAGAGCGAGAAGGCAATAGAGTTGGCATTAGACAGCCTCAGGGAGTTAGACGAGGAAATAATAAGCGTCAGGAAGAGTTTTGAGAAGTCTTTCAAGTCGTTCATCGATGATGTGAAGCGCAGGATCGACGGCGCTGTAAAAGCCCTAGAGGGATGCTTTGATGACGTTAGTAAAAGCATAGAGGATGCCATTCAGGAGGTGATGAAGATAGTTTCGCAAAATACCGACAGTTTAGAGAGGAGGGTCGATGGATTATTCACCAGTGCAAGAAAAGAGATTATAGATAGGGCGAAGGAGAGGATAAGCAAATGTCACGATAGGATAATCAAAGTTGGTAGGCTGTACGCGGAAGAATTGAAAACCGAGTCCTCCGCTATGAACTCGCTCCTCTCTGATATGCAGAACTCCCTTGATGTCTTAATATCGACTGGTACTAAGAATATTCACACTACGATGACCTCGATAGAGGAAAAGGTTAGAAAGATGATGAGTGAACACACTGTAAAGGTAAAGAGCGCTCTTGATGACGTTAAAAAGAAGTTAAATGAAAGTATAAACAACCTCGTTGCCAGCAGTAAAGATCTGCTGTCTAATATGAGTAAGGAAATAGGATCGACGCTAGACAACGTGAAAAAGAAGCATGAGGAGCTAGGGACATCCATCGGGGCGGAAACGACCTCTACATTATCGAAAGTTTCGCCTCGTGTGTCTTCCCTCCTCGAGGAGTTTCGAAGAAAAGTAGAAGGAGATTTGATGTCGGTTGCAAACGAAATATCTCTGAAGGCGAAGGCCCTTTCGCTGGAACTCGATGGCGCGGCATCGCAGATAATAGAGGGGGTTTCACGCGGATTGAAGCTTGCTCGCGTGGATGAACATATAAATGCTCTTGAGGATGAGATGAGAGATGCAGAAAACCTTATAAAGAGGCTACTGGAGGTTTCCGTGAGCATTGGACCATATCTTGCGTCTAAAACGTGGTATTGCATCGGAGTAAATGCCATAATTGCACGTATCAGAGACATAATATCGAGAGCGGAGGAGAAGCTTGCAGTAATGGCTCCACGGTTTTCTATGCTTGCAGATCTTGTGGATCCGCTATTGGAGGCCGGGCAGAGATGTAGAATTTTCGTGATAGCGGAAGTAAGCGATGATGATGACCTGAAGGTGGCGGGCGAACTTTCAAGATCTGGGAACATACGAGTGAAAAGGGCGGCAACGGGCTCCTATTACTGTGTCCTAAGGGACGACAAAGAGGTTTTAGTGGCCCCGATGGAAGACGAGGATCGTGAGGCCATGGCTTTCACATCGCAACTGGATGGTTATGTATCGCTGATAAAGGAGATCTTTAACTTCTTTATGAGAAAGAGCACTAGGGTGATGCAGAAAAAGTGATGGGCCATGGCGGATGTAGCAGTATTACTGGCATATATGATACTACTGACCCTTGTTTACGGCGCGATAGTCAGCGAAGTACTTCCGAAAAGCGTAGCCGCTCTCCTAGGGGGAATTGCGGCAATAATAATCGGCAGGGTTGCGGGAATATTTGATGTTAGCGAGATAGTGAAATTCATAGACATGAAGGTGCTTCTCATAATAATCGGCATAATGATGTTTGTTGAAGTTGCTAGACGAAGTGGTATGTTTCAATTCATCGCACTATATATTATGAAGTTCGTGGGCTACAAGCCGAGAAGGGTGCTCATAATTCTATGTGTGCTGTCGGCAATGCTGTCAGCATTCATAGGGAACATAACGGCGATGATTATAATCATATCTGTCACGACATTAACCCTGATACCACTGGGGGCAGACCCGATACCATTTCTCATTGCGATTTCCATAGTACTCGATCTTGGGGGCACAATAACTCTTATCGGGAGTCCTGTATCGATACTGATAGGATACTCGGCCAACTTCTCGTACATAGACTTTCTGATCTATTCGGCTCCCCTTGCGATGATACTTGTTTTGGTGCATATTCTATTTTTCCTGACGGTATTCAAGAAAACGATTCCACCTAGGTTTGATGTTGATCCGGAGATACTCGCTGAGTTGGATCCATGGATGGTAATAACAGATAGGGATCTCTTTTACAGATCGATTGCCATCTTCATCCTCACGGTAGTTCTCTTCATGACGTACGAGTTTCTCGAGTTATCTGCCGAGTTTGTTGCCCTAACGGGTGGTATATTGATGCTGTTCCTTGGATTGCGTGCAAGTGATCCCAAAGAGGTTTTTAAAGGAATTGAGTGGGAAGTAATCTTCTTTCTGCTGGGACTCTTTCTGCTGATGGGTGCGATTGAGAAATCAGGGCTACTAGAAGTGATTGCTGAGCAGGTAGTCCACCTCACGGGCGAGAACCTTCTCCTTACAATAATCTTAATAATGGGAGTGGCGTGTGTCCTTTCAGCGATGATCGATAACATACCAGTAACACTGATGATGATACCAATCATAAAAACAATCGTCACCATGAGTGGTCTCCCAGCGACCCCTCTCTGGTGGGCACTCTTGTACGGCGTAATACTGGGTGGGAACCTGACGCCTATCGCCTCTCCCACAAAGATAATTGCTCTTACTGTACTCGAGAGAGAGGGATACAAAATTTCGTTTAAGGAGTTCATGAGGTATAGCATTCCGACTGTGCTCCTTTCCATGGCTGTAGCGGTTCCGTACCTCATGAAATTAGCGGGGTGATCTTATTGAGTGAGAAAAAGGCTAAGGCCAGAGAAGTGGAAGGACTGATGGAAAAAATAATGGAAGAAGTCAGTAGGATGATGCCGGTCGTTGAGCCCCTAAAGCTAGCATTCGAGGTTCCATCCATCCAACACGTGGTTGCGCTTACGGGTGGTGAAAACCTCCACCCTAACACGGCAACCTTTGCTAAGGAGATTGCAAAGCGTCTGAATGCGGAAATCACAGTATTATTTCCCATGCGTGAGATCACTCCTGATGATATCTTTAATGAACGTGCCGAGGAGGTTGCAAAGTATGCTGATGTGCTAAGAGAAGAAGGGATAAGAGTGAGGGAGTCTACCTGTTTTAAATATTCGGAATTAAAGGAGGTAGTTCAAGAGGTTAATACCAGAAAGGCCGATATGGTCCTTGTCCCCAAATGTTTGGGGGAGGAGGAAGTTAAGGAGAGATGCCACATAAGCGATATCGTTCAGGTTCTGACAACCGAGTTGAACGTCCCGCTCTTCATAATAAGTGAGGAGGATATACTGCCCGTATCAATGCTTGATAATCTGCTCGTTCCAGTCAGACGTACTGACAGAAAGTTCGGAAACGTCGCGTTGAGCGCCGCACTTGCATCTAAGAAGGGTACTATTGAGATTTTCTCCGTCATAACTGAAGATGAAGTCGAGTCAGGGATGGAGAGTAGCGATAAGCAACGGAATCAGGTTATTAAATCGTTAAGAGAAAGAAGGGAGGCGTTCGTCACTTCTGTGGAAAAGGCTCTAGCAAAGTTCGTTTCCCCACAACGGATAAAGATGAGTGTGACTGTGGGTCATCTGGATGAGAAGATCATTGAACGCGCGGAGGAGACCAGGAGCGTGATCGTTGTCAATAAAGTGGGGAAAGTCGGAATAACCGGAATTTTAGAGGCATTAATGAGGGACGCAAAAGCTCTTATAATAGTGCCCTAACCTATTCTCGGTACTTTTGAGCCTCCTCAACCAATTTTTTCACCCTTTCTTCGTCAACGGGGTTTGTTGTCACGTTATTGACCTTCACGCTCGTACCAACGATAACGCCATCCGCAATTCTCATGAAATCCCCTATATTCCAGTGATCTACGCCACTTCCCACAATTATTGGCGTTCCTTCTCCGATATGACTCTTCACCTCCATTATGTGTTCTATTGGTGGAGGATCACCGGTTCTCCTACCCGTGACTATTATAGCATCTGGATGAGCACGCATGACAATTTCACGCGCAGCATCGCCTATCGGTTGTGCCCATAGAGGAGTTGCATGTTTCACGTGAACATCTGCAAATATCTTTACGTCTGATCCGAGGAATCTTTTATATCTTAGGAGATCTGGGGCTATACCGGATATTATACCTTGTTCGGTCACATAAGCTCCTATGAGAACATTAACCCTGATGAAACTTGCACCAGTCACGGTTGCGATCGCCATTGCTGATATTCCATCATTTCTCAGTACATTGATTCCTATTGGTATGTCCACGTGGCTTGAAACCTCCGATACGACTAAAGTCATCGCCGCAACGGTTTCGGGGCCGACTCTTTCCCTATATGGAGTATCGCCGAAGTTCTCTATTATAATTCCGTCAACGCCTCCCCGCTTATAAGCAACGGCGTCCCTTATGGCTCGAGTTATTACTTTCTGCATGGGAGTGGGGTTGTGAGATCCGGGCAAGGGGAGGAGATGCACAACTCCGATTACTGGCTTGCGTGTCCCGAATATTTTCTCCAGCATTGGCAACACGCCCACGGTTTATAACTCCTTGTAGAGTATATACCGATGACAATATTAATGCCTAGGGATCTCATCCTTTAGGCACAGTTTACGTATTAGAGGTCTGATCGGATGGAAGGCCTTTACGAAGTTTTCGGCAATTTGCTGATGCGCTCATGTGAACGCTCCTTTATGAATCTGAGGGAGAAAGTCCGCCGGCACACGAAGGATATAAGAGAAGGAGAACGGGCGGATATTAACGTTGGATTTATCGATGGAAGTCTGAGTTTCGATGATCGAAGAGGAGTGGGTGTGTTCTTATTCTCAGCATGCGGACTGATAGTGGATGGGAAGTCGCTTAGAATGCATGAGTTCTTTTGTACTTCGAAATCTCCCGTTCCTCATATACTTTTTCCGAAATTTCTAGTTCAAACTCGCGGAAACAACCTCATGTCAATTTTCGAGTTGATGGTTGCACTTTCAATGATAAGAACGGAAAGCGCTCACTTGATTCTCATGGATGGCTCATATATCTCAACACTGCTCGCCCCAGCGGGTGCGTTGAGGGCGTTGTATAGGGACATAAGGAACCGGCTTGACAGACTACGAGTTCAGAGGTTCATAGACGAGGTGAATTCATTCTTACAGGAGGTTATAGAGAAGAGATTTCCGGGAATTTTGGAGATGAAAGATGCCAAACGATGTTTCATCAACTTTCTTATGAGTTCTAGGAACATTGCGACCGATTTTTACCGGAGGTTGTACCATATATGTAGTGGTGCAGGCATTGGAGAGGTTTCAATGGATCTACTGAACTATTCAAACATGTGTGTCGAGGAGAATTTCTTCCTTTTCCTTCTCGATTTCGTACTGGAAGAGGCAAAAGATAAGGGAATTGCTGTAGCATGGTTTGCGAAGGACAGTGACAGTAGGTTCATCACAAGGGGGGATGACCATTTAAAGTGGTTGACCGACGAGGCATTTCTTGACGAGGTGTGGAAGGATCTGTCCAATGTTTACATTAGGATTTCTGATATTTCCTCGCTTTCGCCGATCTCCCATGGGAGGGCGGCTGTGAGGAGCGTGGCGGATAAGGGTGACTGCATTTTTCAATATGACCTTGCGGAGAGGTTTTACAAAGAATGGGGAGGGTATGATGGAATATATGTGAAGTTTCTGAAAGGCCCGGTTTTCCAGATAACATTGCCTGCACACTTCTCCAGCGTCATTGATCGGATACCGTCGATCCTGTTGCCCATGTGCGAAAAGAGGACAGGTTGTCCTCGGCCGATAATCTATGTGCACTTCAAAGCCCTTATGAAGGAAAGCGTGGCAAGATTATTTGCAGATGAGTTATGGTTTAAAACCCCTAGGACAGAATGGTTGATTCGTGTCATGCTATCAAGGTCGGGAAGAAGGAGGATAGGTGTTTGAGTTCGGAAAAAATAGGAAGAGTTGTTAATGTTGTAGGGAGGAATCGCGTCACAATCGCTGTTAATGAGGACAAACTCGTGAAAGTTTCGAAGCCGGGTGTTTATGTCAAAATCCCCGTATTCGGGGTAACGTTATTCGGCGTTGTGACGAGTTTCTCTCTAAGTGATGAACTCTACAGAGCATCTAGAATTGTTGAGGAGTTCGAAGGGTACGGAGAGTTCCGGCTTTCGCGAAATGAAATTCTAGTAACGCTTGTTGGATCCATGGACGAGCATGGTAACATCAAAAGGGGAATTCCGCTACTGCCGAGACCCGGAGATCACGTTGAGCTGGTGGATACTGATACTCTCAAGAGGGTGTTTGAGAGCGGAGATGTTGAAATCGGCAGACTCAATACAAACTCCGACGTTAGGGTATTCTTAGACATAAACAAACTATGTTCTAGGCATCTGGCGATTCTTGCGATGACAGGTGCTGGAAAGTCAAACGCGCTTGCGGTTATACTCGGAGAACTGCTGAAAAAATTTCCATATGCAAGAGTACTGCTTATAGATACCCATAGTGAGTACGTATCGATGGCAAAAACGGAAGATTTCAATGCTCGCGTTTTCACTCCGCTCAAACCGATGATAGAATTGCTGGAGAATCAGTTTGACGTGACCCCTCAAATATTTGAGGTGCCATATTGGGTTCTGAGCCTAGATGAATGGTATAGCTTACTGAGACTCGATACGAGGGCGACGAAGCAACGCATGTACCTACGTGATGGAATCAGAAAGATCAAGAGAGAGTTGGACATCAACGCAGGTGCAAACGATCCCCTCTATTTTGATATCAATGAACTGATTTCTAAGCTTAAATCGGGTAGAAAGGACGCATCATTAGAAGACTTACTAAATAAGATGGAAGAGCTGCTGGAGGATGATGAGAAGAGGTTTATAACGGAACCTGAGGAGACCAAGGATCTTCTCGAGGATCTTAAGAGGGGCTACTTGGCAAGCGGGCACAATGAAAAAGAAGCAATAAAGAGAGCGTCTTACGATCTATACTATCGTCTGGCAGAGAGGGTTCTGAAGGAGGGGCTTAACATAGTTGCTTTAGGCGGGCTGTCGGGCGATACCCAAGATGCCATCACCTCCACAATTTTAAGGATGATCTGGCGCCTGATAACAAATCTGAGATATCAGGGAGTCGTGTGGCCGACAATGATAGTTTTAGAGGAGGCGCACAACTATGCACCCTCGGGAAGGTATACTGCATCTAGAGGAGTCGTAGAAACCTTAGCAAAGGAGGGGCGTAAGTTCGGGATTTGCCTTGTTATAATATCACAGAGGCCTAGAGAACTCTCTGAAACCGTACTTGCACAGTGCGGAAACTTAATTGCACTCAGAACTGTAAACCCCGCTGATCAGAACTACATTATCAGTAGCCTTGAGGAGGTGAACAAGGAGATAATTGAGGATCTCCCAGGGCTAGAGACCGGAGAAGCGATAGTTTCAGGACCTGCGATAAGATTTCCTGCGATTGTGCAGGTTTATAACTTCAAGGAAAGGTTCGGAATAGAGTTAGGCGGGAAGGACATAGACTTTAGAACTCACTGGATGCACGGCGCCGTTGGTGGGTCATTTGGAGAGGAGAAATGAACGAAGGTGGATACTCGCCGTTATCCCAGTCATGTAGAACGTCGACAATAGCAATAACACACATTTAGGAGCCGGAGATATTCAACATTGATAACTCGGCGTAACGCTTTACTTATGTTTTTAGGACGATAGATCATTTACCTGCGTAAAATATGTTTTTTGACAGGACATTCAACGGAATTATAGCCGTAAAATATTTTATTATCATGAAATTCGTGAGGGGTTAGGAAAGTGTCGAACTATATATAGGGATACCAATATATCGGGCGATATCCTTCTGATAACGCCATAATAATCCGACAGAAAACTTCAATCTTAATGCTAGATTTTAGCATGGAGATATAAAATCGGAGGGATTGCAGTAATTGCACATGCAGGTGAGAACTGTGAATTAACTTTTTCGACAATGTTGCACTTTTAGGGTCTTTTTCTACAAATCGGGATGGAAATTGCTTAAATATCGGAAGGGTACATCTCCTAACAATCTAGTCGGGATAGGGTGCACCTCATGAACTCATTTGATCTCATAGTTGGTGGAAGAAGAGTCTCTTCTGGCGTTTACGATTATCAACTCGACATGGAAAGAGTGATTGAAGATCCAGGGCTCATGATTGCCTTTGCATTGAAGAGAGCAGGGTGGTTAGGAAAGCTTCCATCGTTTATCCTCAAGCGCGTTGGTAAAACTCCGGAGCAACGGTTTCTGACTGATTATATAAGGGTTCATGGAAAGCCGAAACTCGACGAAACAAAACTTGACGAGATAGTATTCGCGAGATATAGTGTTGCGACGAATAAGGAGATAGAGCAGGCAATAGATGTTGCATATAGAAACAGAAAGAAGCTATACAAGTCTAAGATATTTGGCGAGCCTAATGGAGGGCTGACGACAGACGAAAGAGTTGATCTGCTTGAGAAGGTCGGAAGGCTCCTGATTAAAGAAAAGGAAACGTTTAAGAGGCTATCATTTGTCGAAGGAAAACCCCTGAAGATTTTTGAGTGGGAGTTCCATGCGGTTGAGAGAATGGTCAAACGCAACTTTTTGTCCTTCATGGCGTCCCTCATAGAGGAGAGAGAGTTGGAAAGCATATATGGACGTGGAAGATTGTATCTTATCAGGCAACCGGTAGGGTTATTCGTAATCTATTCGCCTTATAATGCCGCACTTGGCCTAGGATTGTATGCCGTCCTGAGCTCACTAATAAGTGGAAATGCCACGATAATAAAGCCTCCATCGAAGAATCCTGTCTCTACAATTTACATGGCATACTTATTCGCCGAGGTTTTCGCGCAAGAGAACGTACCTGAGGTCTTCGGTTGCATAGTGGCCCAAGGCGAGAAGTTGATAGGTAAGTTGATTAAGGATCCGAGAGTTGGAGGAATAATGTTTTATGGACAAAGCGAGCCCGGGTTGAGAATATGGGGAGATGCTGCACGCCATGCAAAGGTCTTCGTTCCCGAACTGGCCGGAAGTGATGTATGCATAGTATGGAGAGATGCTGACCTCGAAAAAGCGGCAAAGTATGTGGCAAAATACAGATTCCTCGGATCCGGACAGTTCTGCATGTCGATTAAGAGGCTGATCGTGGACAGGTATATTGCTGATGACTTCATAAAGTTGCTCGTCGAAGAGGCACAGAAGCACAGACCTGGACTCCCATCCGATCCAAATACGTCCCTAGCAATAATGCCGCCCAATGTGCTGTATCGTGCACTTTTCGAACTAAATGATGCCATTGCAAAGGGAGCAAAAGTCGAATGTGGCGGTGTTAGACTCAATTACATGGGTGAGGAGGATCCCGCAGGTCTCTTCCTAGCGCCAACGGTTTTGACAAACGTTAAGCCAAATATGCTCATATGTGACCCGTCGAGGGAGGCATTCTTCCCAATACTCCCAGTTCAAGTCGCGGACTCTATAGAGGAAGCAATAAGACTCGCAAATAGATCAAATTACGGCTTAAGGGCATCGTTGATAACTGAAAATGAGGAATTACAGAGAAGATTTGCCGTTGAGGTGGAATCAGGCGGAGTTCTCATAAATAGTGAGGACCACATGCATTTAGACATCCAGATGCCGAACTTAGGAGGCGTTAAGTGGACCGGGGTTAAAGGCGCGAAGTACTTCCCGCTAGAAATGACTATCCAGAAGTATGTGTACATTGGAAAGGGATACGATGGAAACTAGTTTCTTTTATATCATTTCACGTATTAATTGCAAGACTCTATTCTTTGCTCCTCTCAGTACATCGTCTCCATGACTCACAAATACTATGTCGAAGTCCAACTCCTCAAGCCTCTTTATGGAGGCTTTTAGAAGGTCAAAGTCATAGCAGGAAGGTGCTGGTGGCAGTTTTAATTGACCTCTTTCTCCGATTAAGGAATCACCTGCAATTAACGCTCTGAAGGTTGGAATATATAGCATTACGGATCCTCTCGTATGTCCCGGTATGTGTAGTATGCGGATCCCACCACACAGGGGTAATATTTCTCCGCCCTTTAATTTTACATCTGATGTCACTCCGGTTTTTTCCCTTAGTTTTTCGGATTCATCTTCATGAGCCATTACTCGGAATTTGCAGATTTCCTTCAGGAGAGGTAAACCTCCTATATGTCTGGCATGTGCATGTGTTATTATGCAGATGTTTATCTCACTTGGCTTTTTGCCAACTTCAGATATTCGCCTCAGTATTCTTTGCGCATCATTTCTTGAACTTCCGGTGTCTACAAGCAGCGTTCCCCCCATGCACTCGATTAGAAAAGCTTTAACTCCAGTTAGGTGTATTATATGGATCTGACCAAGAGACACGTTTCCACACGTCAACCCCGGTGCAACTCTTGTTTTTTGATGGGAACACGTTATGTGCTAACACGACATATAAGTAACATCAAACAAAGTGTTGCATCCAATGTTATCAACATTATGTGAAACGAAACATCTTCTCTCATAGATTTATTTCCGGCACAATAAATTTAAGGTACACGATGTTTTTTCGCAGATTCTTATTCATTTATGCCAATGATGGCGAGTTCCTTAATGCTTCAATCGCACTTTTCAGCGGGTCAATAATACCATGTTTCAAATTGTTGCTCGTACAGTTGCCGAAGTTCCTTTTCTTGAGCGGCAGAACAGCTCTCGGCCAGAGGACAGTGCCCCTTACATTTTATATTAAGCTTAGCCGTCAATTCACATGCTTTTCTCTCACATGAGTCGCATCTTGGAGTTTCTCTGTATGAACAGCAATTTCTCCCAATATACCATAGGATGTCATCTAAGATCGTCGCTTTGATCCCAGAGGTTTCGGAAATTATTGCATAAGCTTCGCGTGCTTGCATTCTGAGTTCTATATCTATGTCTCTGGAAACCGGTATTCTTTCTCTTAGAACTCTTTTCAATTTCTCGTCCTTGATTTCAAGAATTCCGAATCTTATTGCTATTCGTGTCAAGTGGTTGTCCACCGGAACTCTGAGGTTTTGGGGATCTTTTATCTTCCATAATCCCCTCCGTTCTAGAAATTTTATTAGCAAGAAAGCCTTTTTGGCAACCGGGTCTTCATATGCCGTAAATATGTGCAGATTTTCGACAATTTTCCATACGCTTCCTTCCGCCCTTTCAAATATCTTCATAGTGTCACCGTCGTAGAATCTCAGCAGTTTTATTCCAGCATCCCTTAAAAGGCTGGCACGCAGTTTTGGATCCTTAACTGTAGCAGGTTTTGGTTTGGAGACCGATAGCCACTCCGTTACTTCCTTTTCATCGATAGATGACATTCTTTCTGGCGAGAAAAACTGAGGGTCTTCATCCCACTTTAGCTTTGCAAGACGGTATAGAAGCAGAGAGCCCCTGTAAACTTCCCCATCTATCTCTCCTAAGAATACCGAGCCGGGTGGGTGTGTTCTGTGGTCTATGGCCACAATGAAAAAGAAGTAATTTGCTACATCCTTCGGGGGTGCGGATGGCGGAGGATAGAGTTTTGGATCTTCAAAGTTATCGGGTTTGAAGTTTCTAAATTTCGATAGAAGATGGGCGAGAGCATTGCATTTTTCGTAATTTATACGTATACGTGTGTGCTTATCGTTATGCATCACTCAGCCGCCCCATATCATTTTAGACGGAGGCACAAATCCACCGAATAAAAATATGTAGAATACTTCAGTTAATAAGACTGTAATCAGAGTGATAGCGCAAACTTCGAGAACGATGAGCGTGTCAGATAGGGCTTTGTTATACACTATTAAAGCTATAGTGACCACCGATCCAGCAATCGCTTCAGGTATGGAGTTACCCTCAACAGCTATAACCGCACATGCCATTCCGAACAGGAGCCCAATTATATAGAGACTGAGGCATCCGCCTCTCTCTAGGTTTCGTGGTCTTTTTCGACTCCACCAGTACTCCTCCTATTAGCATTAGGAAGAAGGCTGTATAGATGAGTTTATGACTCAATATTTCGTCGAGGAAGTTTATTAGTCCCTTCTGGGGAACGTCGGTAGAAATCATGATATTTATGGTGTTGGCAGCCGCATGGAGTCCATGGCCTTCGAAAAACATTATCAGAGAAAAGAACAGCAGGAACTTTTTCCATGTACTGATTTTCGCCTTACCGCCGCTTGATGTTTCCCTATACGTGAAAAAAATCATCACGGCTATTATTTGCCAGCCCACAAATATGTCTATAAAGCACGCGAGCGGCCATCCCCCACATTGTGACCCGAAAAAATATCCATATTGCATCTGATATCACATAAGCCAGGATGATCGCAAGCGACCCAGTAATAAGTATTTTTGACAGATTATCCAAGTTATCACCCTGTGCTATATGGGTGAAATTGTGTAAGCTCACCTCGAATTAAACCGTACCGTTATCGAGAAGGAGTAGTATTGAAAAGAAAAAATAAGACGAAAATGCGAATTTACATTCCCTTCAGCAGTTCCATCTTTCTGATGCCACTTATATACGTAACAAGACCTTTTGATGAATATTCTCCCAACGTTATGAGTACTCGTGCCCTCGGAAGTCCGAGTTCTTCCGCAATATCCTTAACCGTGTGATCCCCATCGCATAATTCGAGCATTTTCCTTACGGTTTCATCTTTTATCTTTTTCAAGATTGTTCTATCCGTGAGAATCGGGTAGTTTGCAGGCTCAACCTCAACACGTGGAGGCGCAGGTTTCTCCTCAACAACATGAACTTCCTCAGGGACGGCCTTTTCCGGAGGAGGCGGTGGTGGCGCTCGGGGGACCGTTACTTCCTTAACCTCAACAGGAGCACCTATCATTAGGCTTTCCAACTCCTTAAACTCGCTATTTAGAAGTGATGCGAGCCTTTTTGCTATTACAATCATGATTCCTTCGGCTTCTTGGCTATCGAGCGCAAACGCGAGTTTCTCGGTCACTTTATATATCAAAAGGTGGGACTCGCCTAGTGTTTTTATCTGGTAATCGCCAATGTCCCAAACAGGAAGGGAAGACTTGACTATCTTCTTAGCTGTCTCGAGCGCTTGAGGAGATAGGTTGCTATAGAGGACCTCGCCCTCATCGTTTATTATTGCGAAATCGCTTCTGATGGGTAGTGATATTGCTATTCTTGAGCCTATGTCTTGAGCCTTCTCCTTTGCCATTTATATCGCCCACTGTCTCTAATTTTAAAAATTATTCAATCACTACTACGACGCATATGATTTTAAGCATTTTTCTTGTAATAAAATCTCCAACGCTTTATTTAAATCATTGGATAGACGGCGTGATCTCGTTGAACAGTTTTGAGGTGTAAGTCCAGTAGCCGCATAGTTATATTTGGGTTGAGATAAAAGTTGTATAGGGAAGGGGATGACGACATGAGAGTCAGCAGAGGAGAACCGTGAAGATAACGCCGGACTGACCCTTCCCTCTGTATTAAGGGTGGTGACATGAACTTGGAGACGCTGGTTGTGGGTGCTGTCTTATTTAAAACACGTGGTTCCCGAACTTTTGAAGACTTTGAGGCTAAAGTTATGGAGTTCGTTGATAAGGCGGCAGAACATCAGGTTAAGCTAATGGTATTTCCGGAATTGCTAACTTTTGATATCGTTGCGGGCGCGAAAATCTCTCGAACGAGGGAAATGCTTGAACATATCGAGAAATGCAGGGAGAAATACGTCAAGATGTTTTCTGATGCGTCTTCTAGGCACAGCATGATAATACTCGGGGGCTCTACCGTTGAAAAAAGAGGAGACGCGTTCTTTAACAGCGCGCATTTGTTCTTGCCAGATGGTAGATTTTTCACCTATCACAAAATACATCTCCACTATTTGGATAAGGTTTTAGGAATTCGCCCCGGATTTGCTCCACTTTCCGTGAAGACAGATATAGGGCACATAGGCATTGTGATATGCTATGATGTCGGATTTCCCGAACTCTTGAGGTTATTGGCACTAGAAGGCGCATACATATTTCTTGTTCCGAGCGCAGCACCGGGCAGAAGTGCATACTTATGGTTACGGTACTGTTGCCATGCACGCGCGATAGAGAACCAGGCAATTGTAGTGCATTCATGCTTAACGGGAGAAGTTGGTGGGGTTTCTTTCAACGGGAAGGCAGCAATATTCACTTCGACAGATTTTCATTCAGATGGTGTGATTATCGAAAGCGATTGGGATAAAAACGATTTAATAGTTGCCGAAATCAACATGGAGAGATTCATGAAGGTGAGGAGGAAGACTCTAGCTCCTACGTTAAAGGATTTACGCCCAGATGTCTATGTGAAATTGTGTGAGATAGGCTGGCGTATGAAGGAGGACGAATGAGGTCATGATCTTTCGCAAGGAGTTCGTAAAACCGATTCTTGAAGGGAAAAAGACTCAAAGTCGAAGAAAGTGGAAGAAGCCTCTCGTGAAGGAGGGGCGCATATATAAGGCACGTACTTCATACACTAGCGATTATTTTGCAGAAATTTTGGTAAACAGAGTTTTTAAGCAAAAGCTTGGAGAGATGACCGAGGAGGATGCTAAAAAGGAGGGTTGCGAGTCTCTGGAGGAATTCAAAAGGGTTTGGGAGAGAGTAACCGGTGAAAAGTGGAACCCAGATGAGGAGGTATGGGTTGTCGAGTTTTCTGTTGTGAATAGGAAGAATGACGATCGATCGCGAGAAAGAGAGTAGTATTGGAGAATTTCATTCACGTGATACGTTAACTAATTGCGGATAGGAGCGCATCATGACCCCTATTTGAAAACTCATTTTTGCGATTTTGAACATTTTATCTAGTAACATTGATGGCATTTTCCCGTCTTGTAGCAGAGTTGTAATACTGCGAGCGTTTTTACGCCCGTGTTAATACTTATCCTTAATAGTGGTTCGAAACAGAACACTTTTTTGGATTAATTGTCGTTTTGACATTTTTTGCAGTCATGTTACAACAGGGAGGTTTTGATATGAGCCAAGAGGTCATGAAGATCCACAGGATGATGATGAGACTGACTGCGGAACTCCGTGACATTTACGAGGACTTTTTGGGGAAACTTTATTCCGTGTTTGACGAGATGCCCTTGGAAGGCAACGGTGCTGAAATTTCAGAAAGAATAGTTTCACTTGCGGACGACTTCTATCGCAAACTTGTGTGGAGGGTCATCAGGTTCATAAGGCTATCCGTGCTTCCCGAAGCCGCGGAAGGGAGAGATTCTACGAGCGGGGGTAACTTTTTAGATGTTATAAAGAAATTTCAGGAGGCCGTGAAGTCGCGTTTACTCGCCGATATGAAGTATAGGGTGTTATCGGTTCTCGAAAACGCCAAAAGTATGACTTATAAGGATCTCGCGAAGGTCCTAGGGATTAGCGAGAGTTCTCTTCGAAAATACATCAGGGAGCTTGAGGCTCTTAACTTTGTAAAAGTGGACAAATCCGTGAGACCATTCAGGGTAGTCTTTCTGGGGGCTCCATGGGTTTACTCGGCCTCTGAACTTTCGGTGTGAATTTCTCCTGTGTGCAGATTTATCGTTATTCTCTGCACGCCTGCCAGAGAGGGTATACTTACGACGAGAAAGTCTCCCTCCCTCGTTATGTACGCCCACGGGACCCAGGACCCACTTTCGTCATCCCACATATACGTCTTTGCAAACGGATTTTTCTCCAGAAATCTCATGAGTTCGCTTTCTGATGAAAAAAGCAACTCTGTTCCTTCCATCGTTATCAGCTTGAATGGGCGTATTACAGTTTTTTCCGCAGTGTATTTCTTTCCACTGGGCGGGTATCGCAGATCTCTGAAGATCAATTTTTCATTCTTCCTAGGGTACTCAATTGTGCAGTCGACAGAAACCACACCAAAGTCGAGCGCCGATATCAACTCGTACCTGCGACGCACCACTGCCAGCAACCTTGCCGAGGTTATATCTCTGTATTCCGATATGGCGACACAAAAGTTGCTACTGCCGCGCTCCTCCTCAATGTTCCACCTGAGAAGCAACCTGCCACTTTCGTCTTTTAGCACCTCACTGAGAAAGTTCTTGATGTTTGGAAGGAAAGAAAGTCCCTTCCCCCGTATTCTGACCTTCACCTCGGCCCTTACGATCCGACCCTCGTTGTTTTCACATCTACGGATAGTTTCCCATGCCTCGTTGTCGCTGATTTCTATTTTCATTCGGGATCCTCCTTTCATGCGCTTCTGGTGCGGATATTTACTAGAGAATTCTTCGTCCACACGCAAAAAAACATTATGTCAGCGGTGGTACTCTTCGAAATGCATACATTTTATAAAATTCTCCGATTGAAATTATAAATGGATGGCCTCTTCTTGGAGTGAGGCTTTAGTCGCTATTGAACAATAAGAAAAAGCGCGGGTGTTTCTGACAGATGCCCGAGAGCAGATGGGAAACCGTGAGGAAAATACTCTCTCATCTGCGGGAGAGAAAAGTCGTTGTCTTTGTTGATGGGCCAAACATTTTAAGAAAGGAATTCAATGTGAGGCTTGAGGACATAAGGGAAATAGCGGAGCAGTTTGGAAGGGTAACCGTAGCGAAAGTCTTCCTAGACAAATTTGCGCCGAAGAAGCTCATAGAAGCCGTGTCTAATAGTGGCTTTACGCCTGTGATCTCCCCTGTGGACATCCATGTTTATATGGCAATAGAACTCGCAACGATTCTTAACACGATGAGCGTTGACGTGTTCACGGTGGTGTCACGGCACGCACGTTGTGCGCCCCTTGTGAAAATAGCGCGTGAAAGAGGGTTAGAAACGGTAGTTATAGGATTTGAACCGGGATTCAGCGCCGCACTCAAGAACTCGCCAGATTACGTCTTTAAGTTGAAAATTTCGGAAAGCGCTTTTAGAACCTGACACCCTCCAGAAAAAGTACGAACAGCGATGCGGCGGTAAGATCAGCAGTAGTGCCTGGGTTTAGCTTTCCCCTCGCCGAGTGAAGTTTTTCATCGAATTCCCACAGAAGCTTTATTCCCTCATCTGTCAATATGCCTCCCCTTTTTAGGATCTCTTTTGCCGTTTCAGATACCCATTTCGCTTTTCCGTATCCGCTTTTCCTGATGATCAGCGTATCTGGCTCACTAGATAGGATTTTGAGAAATGTCATGACAACGGCTTTATTGATATCTCCAATCTCTCTGAGAAAACACTTGAGCGAGGGATAGCCTATTGTAAACGTTATAGAGAAGCCTGTCGCCCATTCTTTGCATATGGAGTCCCTATAGGAGTATTTTTTAAATATTGAGTATAAAGTTATACGCTTTTCTAGTATCTTCCTCAATGATGTATCTTCCATGACATCGAGGTCTTCTACCCTACCTAAACCCCCGGGAGATGCCAATCTTATTGCCTTATACACATGAACGGCATCTTCGGGCGTGGTGTTTTGAACCACGGTTCTCACAGTTCTCCTCAAATTTTGTGCGGTAATCTTTTGATACTTCGCAAGAACAAATCCTGCCGATGCAGCGAGAGGCGCAAGAAGTAGTAATGTTCCGAGATTTACATTACCCCCTTTCTGCCAACTTAGCGTATCCCGTATTGCCTCTAGAATACACTCTCCAATTGCTAGACGAGAAAAAGAAAGTTCCCCAGTGGCAACCCTGAATCCTCTGATGGCAAGTCTCCTCAGAGGAGCACCACTGACCACAGCTCCAACTAAAAAATGTTCAAAGCGTGTTTTTTCGTAGTTTCTAAGTCTGTGGACATTTCCCGGCTTGGGAAAACTTGATACTTCGATGAGAGATGCGAGAATCGCGCAACGTTCAATATAATCTCCAATAGCATTGGGATCCTCGCATTTCACGTTATATGAACCTCTTAACTATTTCCTTCGTCTCCTCCGGGCTGAGTATTCTGAACTTCTTCGTCGATGTCAGCACTTCCGCAAGTTCGACATTTTCCGGCTTAAGTTCGGCTTTTATTGCACTCTTAAGTGCCTCAAGAGCAAGTTTATAAGCGTCATCGATGCTCATATCCTCCTTATATCCTTTCTCGAGAACCTCTTTTGCCGCCTCCTCTCCTCCTCCTATCGCTGTTGCATGCCATTCCCAATATGCACCTGATGGATGCGTGCTGAAGAGGTGTGGCCCCTTTGCATCGATGCCAGCTACTAGCAACGATACTCCGAATGGTCTAACACCAGCATACTGGGTATAATTTTGCTTCAGGTCGCACACTATTCTTGTCAGTTCCTCTATCATTATCGGCTCATCGTAGTAGAGTTTATTCACCTGAGCCTGGACTCGCGCGTAATCGACAAGCCTCCGAGCATCGGCGTGTAGGCCGGCGATTGCAACTCCGATGTGTTCATCAATCACATAAATTTTCCTTAAGGAAGATGGTTCCATAAGGGGAGATGTTATTCTTTTTTCGACTGCAAGTATTACGCCATCGACGACCTTGACTCCTATCGCCGCGGTTCCACGTCTGACTGCTTCTACGGCGTATTCTACCTGAAATAGCCGTCCATCTGGCGAGAAGACAGTAATTGCACGGTCATAACCCATTTCTGGCCTGAACACGCGCCTCACCGCACGATCTTTTGGTCGTTAGCACTAGTTCTTTTTTCACATGATTATCAATAAAACTTTTCTCAACCAGCATTGAGGGATCTTTACTTGGATCAGTATTGGAACGTTGCTTTTACGTTTGACAACAATATTGAATGCATTAATCTGCACATCTCCATAAGTTCGTTTGAGCGAGATGTTTCGACACAATATCATTAGGGAGGGTCTGAAACAGTTTTCGGTTTAAGTAATTTTCAGGCATTTTCGTAAAAGTTTAAATGGTATCGCTCCATTATTCGGTCAGGTCGAGGCCGATGAAAAGGACGAGGTTG
>Ga0190367_1000226_pt1 | contig 43358 bp, 46 predicted proteins | sample 4872181011_MG_FD_171838 | JGI IMG/M metagenome (GOLD analysis project Ga0190367, IMG submission 171838) | Hydrothermal vent microbial mat bacterial communities from Southern Trench, Guaymas Basin, Mexico - 4872-18-10-11_MG | ecosystem: Environmental > Aquatic > Marine > Hydrothermal vents >... | reverse complement strand
TTCCTTTAAGTTCAAGCCACTGATAAGGAATATGATATACTGTGCCATTTAGCATAATTGTTCTAGTTTCAGGAGGTGGTGGTTCTTGTGTTTCTGATAGTACTGCTGTAGCGTATATTGTAGCGTTTACTGTTAGTATGACTGTCTTATTGTAGACAGTATAGTCTTCTTCTCTACTTGGACTCCGTAGTCTCCAGTAGATTACTTTAATGAACCAGTACTTGAATCTAGTATCAGTAACCGTTAAGTTTACTTTAACATATAGTTGTCCGGGGCGGTACTCGAATGGCGTATAGTATATTGAGCCATTAACATACACTGGTATAGAAACCTCAGTACTGTTTTCAAAAATAGCCCTACAGTAAACTGAGTATGGTTGAGGAACATACTCGTATACAGCAATATAGGTTTTAGAAACATCTACATTAATAACACTACACCTTACTTTACGGTTATTCCAGTTAGCAATAGACAATTCTTCCTCACTACCAGTAGTAGAACCGATACTAGTGTCTGATACTATGAGCCATTTCTTAAAAACATATACTTTATGTCCATTACTGTAGTCATGCCACTCTAGTGGTACAGCCCACTTATATAATCCATCATTACCACTGAAACTATACTTTTCTTCAGGTGAAATATATTGTATGAACTTGTAGATATTTGAGCCACTACCCCAACTATATTCACGGAATAGGGGTACGTGGTAAGTAGCGTAGATTAAGCCTTGTCCACTCAAATTACCGTAAACTAGTGTAACTGTATCAGAGTTCTTTACTGTTAGTCTAGCATAAGTACTATTATACCACAATATGCTGTCAGCACCAACATAGCCCCTAAAACTATACCCATTAACACTTTCAGGTACATTAACATAAACCCACTGATGTTCCTTAATAGTAGTAAATGGTGTAACGCCTACACACCACTGAGGCTCAATAAACCACCTATAAGTCACAGGCACACCAATACACTCACCAGTATCCAGTACAATAGCCTCAAAAGAAAGATAATCATTGCTACTACTATCACCAGTCTCATACCAGACCTTCACCCAGGCGAGAGCCTCTACATTGAATCTACCTTCATAGGACTCCAGCGAGCTCACGTATACACAAGCATATATAGATGCGTTAGCGTGACCACAGTAGTAAACAGTAGAAGTTTTCATTATAGATTTATCTATACGATAAAATAGCTCAAGAGAGCGACTAGAGGACTCAGTATAGTAAACTTCTCTCTCCGAATATGACGATTGATAGCACCCAGAAGAAGTACCTATGTATTCTACTCTAAACTCCTTCCATAGACCATTAGACCTAATACACTTCAGAGCGTAAAAAGTATCTGTCCAATTATCCTTAGTAGCCCCTAATAAAAGCTCACATCTAATTCTTTCAACAAAGAGAGGAGATGCATTAAACCATAATATAGCAAAGTCTGCCTCTCCATGGTAGTCCACTAACCAGGAGTGTATGTACACTAGTGAAAATGCATAGACATCAACTACTTTTCTAAGATTTCTTTCACGAGGAGGATACAAGCAGGCACTAACCGTTACATTTACATACAACATTACTTTTCTGAAATACTGGTCAGCAGGAGCCCTTATTTCTATTTTTTCTGAAAGCACTTTATAACCGTAGCGAGGATCCCTATCTTCGTCTATTACTCTTTCAGCAGCTAGTAAGTTAATGATATTTGAGGAGACAATAATCGTTATGAAAAGTGATAAAACTAGGAGTTTTTTATATCGACTATGATATACTGCTGATACCACAGCTATAACTAATGCTATAGTAAAACATATTCTTGAAATATTTTCCCATAAGTACTTTTCTTCACTTAATTTCTTAGTTAATGTCTCCGCCTCATTGATCCTTTTAAAAAGCTTAAGTTTTTGTTCTTTCAATGAATCTATATAAGCCTCATATTCACTTATTTCTGATAGCAAGTTTACAATAGTATTTTCTAAGGCCCTCTTTTCTTTTACTAGATGCTCTTTAGTGCAAGCTAGTTCTTGAACACTACTATTTACTAAATTAAGATTATATTTTAATTCAGCTACATTTTTCGTTAAACATGTCAAGCATACTAGAGGCCTCGAAAAAATACGTCTAATTTCATCAAAAAAGTCTCCTGGAAGACTATATAGCAAATACCATATTATGGAGTAATTTTCATATATTTTTTTCACATTAGGTGCTATCAATATTAAATCTCCTTTATTGTGTTCTATACTTATTAGATATGAACATTCTTTTTTCAAAGGTATTTTATATAGTGTTTTGACATCGAATATAGAGTATACTGTGTCAGTGTACTCTCTACTGTTATGGTCTATTACTATGATTTCACTTGCGTCTTTGGATAAAGCTACACCAGTTTTGTCTATACGTCTAACGAATAAAGCCCCTTTTAGTGGAGTTTGCATAGAATAGGGATATTTTACAATGACTTTTAGCGGAAAGCTGAGATGAGATGGATATTCTATCTTGATAATTGTCCCATTGACAGAAAGAATCGCGCTGGACATATTTGTCTCAGCTGGCATGCTCATAGATAATACTAGAGGAAGTAGAATAAGGAGACTTAGAGCTACTCCTTGGTTATTTCTTTTCTTCTTAAGTATAACAGTACTGACTACTATAGATATTATGATTGAGACCGCTGTTTCTATCATCATTACTTTGATATGTTCTCTTAAGGTGTTATTTACGTTTGATAATTCCTTTAGTTTCTCATTAAGCTCCTGGATCTCTGCCATAAGCTTATTATATTTGCTCATAATAGCGTCTCTCTTATTCTTTAATTCAATTAATGTAGTATTTAAATTAGTTATATCTTTTCTAATAGAAGTTATTTTGTCCAGTAGTTTCTCTTTAGTAGAATTTAATAGTTTAATTTTCTCAGAAAGCTCATATTGTTCGTATAATAGGTTTCTAGCGTTCTCTAATGTTAATACTAAGTTTGTATAATTTGCTGAGCTGAATTTAAGATCAGGTGAATGCTCAATAATAGTGGAGAGAATGTAATATGAAGAGAAAGTCATAGGTAATCCTGTTTTTTCATCTTTTATTCCAATACCAAGTCTAAGAACTAATATACCTCTTTTAGATGCTTTTATAACTAGTGTTGCTTTGTGAACACCTGGAAAAGCTGGAATATATCTACCGTACATAAGCTTTTCACAGTATAATATCTTATTAGTAAAAATTCCGTCTATGTATCCGAGCCATAGATAACATGTTTTCCCGTAAAAGCTAACTTGTTTGTCACAGTAATAAACTATATGAATAGTAATGTTCTGTGAGCTATTCGCATATAAAGGATACCATATTTCAATGAAGCCGTTTCCGACTATATACTTTTTTAATGTATGTTTCCACCAGAGTGTTCCATTGATATAGTAAAGCTCTCTTTTAGCCCAAGGGCTCTCAATAACTGCTAAAGGAGCCTCTACAGTAATCTGTAATATTAAACAGAGTATGATTAGAGAGAGAAAGCATAATCTTTGTCTCATCGTTCTCTTGTTCCATAGATAATTTATCCCTCAAGTAATAGCTTAAACAGGATATTTTTTAGTTATATGGATCAGTGACAGAAAAGAATAAATAATAATTTAATAAGATTCACTTCATGAGCTTCCTCAAAAGAAAAAGTAGTGAACCTGAGGAGGTAGTAAAGAAAGAAGAATTTGAAGAAGACTTATTACTAGATAGTAAAGCAGAAAATGACGCACAGAATATAGGTCTTCAACTATCAAGTGTCCCCAGGGGAGAAGTATTATTAAGTGTTTTAAATGATTTAGGATACAATATTGATAGTAATATAGTATCCATAGTAAAAGATAAGATTTCTGAAATAGATCAAGAAATAATGAAATATCAAGAAAAAATTTCGGAGTTAAAAGCTAAAAAAGATAAATATATGATATTTCTATCTCTATTTGAATAAATATGTCTGAGGCATTAAAAATATTAGGAAAAAAGATAAATAAAGCGAAGCATAAGCGTAGAAAAGCAAAGAGTAGTGTAAAACATTTACTAAGTGCACCAAAGTTTTCACTTCCTCAGATTAATATACCGAAGCTCAAGTTTAAAGTAAGTTGTACGACAGTAAATAGACCACTTTCAGATTATATAAGTAAGTTGAAGTCTAAGAGATCTAGGAATAACCGAACAATTTTAGGCAAGTACGACCTAGTAGAGAGAATTAAGGAGGGAACCTTTGCATGGGACTTTTCGTTAAAGAGAGTTTACGTCTGGCCAAAACTCATAAAGGAGCCATGGTTTCAGATATATCCTTTAGTTAAGCATCCTAGGGTTAAGGAAGTATTCATGAGAGGAGATGAGATAAACATAAGTACTCCAGAAGGAAGATTTACAGTAATTTTTCCAGAAGACAACTTAGTGCCGGAAAAAATACTAACGTCTCTAGCGATCTATAGTGGTGCTCAGCTAAGTATAGCAAAACCGCATTCTGAAACAGACTACGATGGATGGCGTCTACTATTATCGCTACCAGAGGTGTCTTTAGAACCTGAGCTCGTGGCAGTTAAGCTTCAGCAAATTCCGCCCTTAACCGCGCTGGTAGATAGAAAACTCGCTGCTAGGCTTATACTTCTGTCATTAAGTAAAACAGGAATAATAATAACTGGATCCTCGGGTTCGGGCAAAACTACTCTCCTTAATAGTATAGTAAATACCATATACGAGCTATATCCCTTCCTGAGAATATGTGTCATTGAGGCGAGAATAGAGCTTCAATTACCTCGAAGCCCGCTTATATCTAGAAGCAGAGGCGAGAATTTAACTCAACTAATTAGAGACGCCTTTTATTTAATGAGACCAGATATACTAGTCTTAGGTGAATTGAGAGGACAGGAAATTATCAGCTGGATAGAGGTCTGTAGAGCAGGTATCCCCTCTTTAACGACATACCATAGTCCCTCGATAAATAAGGCTATAGAATCACTATCTTTGCTACTTAGAAGTACTATTGAGAGAGTGGGGTTAAAAGAGATACCAAAACTTTTCGATGCATTTATCAAAATGGAAAGAAAAGTATCAGTAGAGGGCAATAGGTATGCTGTATCAGAAGTTTACGTAAGTAATGGAGAAAAATACAATAAGATATATCCACCTCACATATCAGATGAAAAATTTCTTCAGCTCATAGATTCATGTATAGTAGATGGCGATGTGAGAGAAGTGTATTCAGATATAATGAAACGTATATAGTTTTTCGCAATAGAGCAGAATAATTTATATACTCCCCTCTCAAATCATTCAGCGATGAAGTGTATTAAAAAGGTATTAAAGAATAAAAGAGGCGATGTAACAATTTCCTATCTTTTTGTAATAGTCGCAGCACTGATAGTCGGAATGTTAGTGGCCTGGTGGTTAATATCAATAATAACCGCAGCTACGTCAAAACCTATACTAAATGTAAGACCTGTGCCTGTAGTTCTGGCTTCAGCTTCTCCTCCAAGACTAATAGCTGTAATCGAGAATTTAGGCCGTACTGATCTAAGAGAGTCTGTGAACGTATGGGTGACTTTTAATAATCAAACTTATGGTCCATTCACTGCATCTCTTAATATACCTGCAGGCAAAACAGCTAAAATGGATCTTAGCTTAACAGGTATTACTATACCTTCTGACGTCGGTTCCATTAAAGTAGTAATAGAATATAGCGGCGGTACTCTTGAATTCTCAGCTGTAGTGTCTAGAGGATAAGTATCCTTAAGGCACCTAAATATGTTTAATAGGATATTTTTAAACTTTAAGACTAGGAAAGACGTTATTCCACTAACAATAATACTATCAATATCTCCGCTGCCTCCATTATCGACGTTACTCCATTTAAAGAAACTCGGCTTTTATGAGTACTTACCAGAAAAGCCTCTTTCAGTAAAACAGCTTAAAGAAAAAGGGTATTCTAAAAGTTTTATTGAGCTGTATAGAGAAGCCCTAAAATCTCAGACTACAGGTTCTCGCAGAGGCTTAACGAGCTTCATTGAAGAAAAATTACTTGAATTTAAGACTTCAGCCGAGATAGCTGAAATGCGTACTCTCTCTAACTCCTCTTTAATGAATTCTCTAGCAATAGTAGTGCCTACGCTTATTACTACCTTAATGTTAGTAACCTCTCCGCAAGTAGCTCCACTAACCTTAATACTGCTATCGCTAGTCTCCCTAATTACAGTTTTAGCACTTAATATTCCAGTAGCACTTTCACTACACTCTTATAGATTTAAAGACCCTATCGTTCTCATAACTCTAGTATTAGCTCTACCCTTAACACTACTGCTTAAAGACCCACTGACTTCCATGCTTATAGCGTCTATACCTGCTTTCGTGTTCTCGTTAATAAACGTCATTAGGGAAAATAAGCTGAGAAACAAAATATTAGAACTAGTTAAAACTGCTTCCCAAGCATCAATCACCAATATATTTAAGTTAATTAAGACTACTCCTCGTAAACTATTTGAAACATTCGATTATGGAGTAATGAAAGCAGTAGCAATAGCACTTTACTTAATTTCAGCTTACTCTCCATCTCCTGAAGCATATGACAAGCTCTTAGAGTATACTAGAGTATACGTATCTACTGTAAAGAAAATTAGAGGCAAGTTTAACGCCATTTTAGTCTACTCAGTAATCATGATAGCTTTCTCTGTATCAACCATTTATCTCACAGTATTTTCTATAGGTAAGTTCTCCTCCACTATACCTGAAAATACCGTTCTTCCAGGATACTATTTCATAAGTCTTCCCTCGAAAAGTCAAATTGAGAAAATAGAGGATGCTCTTGACTTAGCGATAATAATTAATGCAGTTGCCTTCAGTATGATGTGTGCTATGCTTAGAGAAGGAAATCCTCTATATTTGTCACTATATCTTCCAGCACTGCTTACAGTAGCTCTGCTAGGCAGACACCTCACTTTAACATACTTAGTACCCTTAATAGTGAAGTGATTACATGAGACTAGATTTCATAACATCTATAGCAACTTTCGCTATAATTTCATTAATGATTGTATACTCTTATATTGAAGCACAGAACTGGATACTTAACTATGATATTTACGCATGGACTTTAGCGGAAAAAGCAGCTAAGCTTATAGTAAGCGAACACTCGATAAGGACTAGTGCTTACATAATCGTGTCAGTACTCTCTCAGGGAAATATCAGAGTATATACTATTGGTGTTAAGCCAGCAGTCGTGTTAGGAAAAGCATACACATATAGAATACTTAGTAACGGTACTTTAATTAAAATAGAGGTGTGGATATCTAGCCTACATGACTATGTTGAGCCATAACCTTCTTCAAGATATTTTTTCAAGGCTATTTCAACTATTTCGCTAATACTTTTTTTAGACCTCTTAGACTCCTCCATAAGCCTACTATACATACTTTTACTAACCTCAACTCTAATCTCTACTTTACTATATCTATCCTCAAGAAAACCATCTACAACCCTATAGACGTCTTCAAGATTCTCGACTTTCTGGCGAATATTTTTACAGAGGTCTCTAACCTCGTACTGTCTTAAAGCATTATCAGAAACAACTTTCAGTAGATACTTAAATACAGCTTTCCTAGCTTCATCCTTAATGACACCTTTTCTAACAAGCCAATCGCATACAGCTGATACAATTACTGCAGTAGAAAAAGGCACTTTACGTTTAAGCCTTTCAAGCTCCATGTCAAGTTCAGGCTTCCCTTTAACTGAAGCTGGTTTCTGCTCTGACTCAGCAACTGCTACAGGTGTTACTTTTAATGCCTTCTTCTCTACCGCTTCTTCAACAATTTTTTGACGCCATCTTCCAGCTTTCTTCTCTACTTCTAGTCCAAGTTCTTTTACAGCCAAATAGATGTCTACTAGCCGCTTAACTTCCTCTGCTGCAACAGCTATCTCCTCCGCTATCTGCTCTTCAGTCATCCCGAATTTCTCTTTTAATAACTTTATGCCATCAGCCTGTTCTTCAGGTGATATCGACTTCCGGTGTATATTTTCTACTAGCGATAGTGTAGCAGCCTCCCTATCATCAATATCTACTACTAGGCATGGAACCTTACTAAATCTAGGGTCTTCTTTAGCTAATTCAGAGAGAGCTTTCCGCCGCCGCTCACCAACTATAACTTCATATTTATCATTAGTTTTCCTAACGATGAGCGGTTGAAGTAAGCCCTTACGCCTTATACTCTCCTTCAAACTCTCTAAATCACCATAATCACGACGAACATTAAGAGAAGACCTAGCTAATTTTTCGATCGAAATAAGCTCAAGTCTAGCGCCTTTAGCTAGTATCTTACTCCAAAGACTCATACAGAGCCCCTCTACACCCTACAGGCTACACGAGTTAAAGATTTTAAAATAGGTTTCGTTAAATCCCTGTGAAAAGTTACGTAGACTATATCAAGAAACTTAAGGAAAAATACTCTCCCTTACTCAGACTTTTATCACTTAAGTCAGGCATACAGCTTATATTAGCTATAGGCGACACAGGACCAGTAGTATACACTAAAGCGAAGTACATTACAAAAAGCGACAAAGTAATAAAAATACTTGAAGAAAAAGGTATAGTCGGGGTCAAAAAACCAAATAAGCATCCCGTAGTCTACTTAACAGAAAAAGGCGAAAAAATATACGAAGCTCTCAAGAAAATAGAAGAAGAGCTCTCTAGGAGATAATTATGGAGATACTATCCAATTTAACAAAAAGAGATATCAAAGCATTCCTCTATATAGCTAAAAACGAGCCGGTATCCACGAAAAAATTACTAAAGGTACTGAAGTCAAACGATACTACTCCAATATATAGGCTTAAAGAACAAGGACTCATAAAGATATGTAACACACCACTACAAAAACCCTATACACTACTTATTTTAACTAAAAAGGGTAGAGTACTTGCTAGTCTACTACTGAGAACTTTTTCCTAACCGAGTGCAATACAATATAAAAGGTTCTCACCCATAGGAACAGCAAAGAGTTACCTCTATCGGTGAATCCATAGAAAATATAAAAGTCCCCCGGGCCGGATTTGAACCGGCGACCATCCGGTTTCTGCTGACACCCCTTCATTCTCGCCCACTAGCCTGTCAGGGGTGCGCCCACAGAGGGCTACAGCCGGACGCTCTTCCAGGCTGAGCTACCGGGGGCATTATAGAGTATTCTCGTAGCCTATTTAAGTTTTGCTCTTTAAGCAAGATAGAGAATAATACGCTTTCAGCACGCTGGCTAGCAGTGGGGCCGCCGGGATTTGAACCCGGGTTCACCAGGGCCCGAGCCTGGCATCCTAGTCCAAGCTAGACTACGGCCCCATAAGGATTGGCTACACAGCCTATATAAGTTTACCTTAACCTCTTTCTCTTATGTAAGAACTATATCTCTCAATCATGATCGTTACCAAGACTGCCCTGGGGACGAACATGGTATTTAGCTCTCTAACGAGTCAAGCTAGACTTAATAGAGATATAGTTAGTAGAGGAGCTTCTATAAGACAGTAGCTCTTCTACGATACGGACTTCAGTATAAAAAGGTTCAATTTAAATATCTAATATTCCGTCTCCCAATACTCCCCTAACTTTATTAGAAGACTACTTAAAGTCTCAGTTTAAGATTTTTCACTCATTGCCTCACTCGGCTTTATTAACTTACTTATCTGTTCTTTTTCACGTATAATAGCTCCCTCCTCGACTTCAAGCCTAGTGACATACTCTACTTTGTCTATACGCGCACCTCTTTCTACAAATACCTCCCGTCCAGCTACTTTTCTAACTCTAGCTCTCTCACACACTGTAACTGTGTCTGCATATACTGAATCAACTCTACTCTTCTCCCCTACCTCGACCTCCTCTGCAATAATAGTGCCTGAGACTCTACTGTTTTTGCCTAGAAAGACTTGCTTAGCTTCAATTTTACTCACCTCTACAGACCCGCTTACATCAAGCACTTCACACTCTATTTTCTCGGCTTCAATACCTCCTCCAATGTCAATAGACTCTGCTTTAACAACTCCTTTCACATCAACACTTCCGCCTACTTCAATACTACTCTTAAAAGTCATGTCACCACCTACTGATATAGTCCCCCCTACTTCAATTTCGTCTCCTTTAAGATCCCCATCTACCCTAATAGTACCTCCTACTTCAATCTGCTCGATCTCAACGCTTTCTTCAGACCTAAAAGTACCCCCTACGCTAGCGTAATTACCTTTGCAGCCTTTGAAGAAGTCGGCTACTCCTCCTATTTTAAGAGAATCAAATGAGATATTATCTTCAGCTCTAAAGCTTCCTCCAACGCTTATCTCTGAGAAATCTCCCTTATTTACTTTAAGAGTTCCTCCCACGTCTATCTTTGATACCCTAGCATAGCCCCTAATAGAAACAGTTCCACCTACACTAATTTCCTCAGCTTCGACGTCTCCTGACACCTGAAGTCTTCCACCTATACTTACTTCAGACGCTTTCAGACTTCCTCCTACTTTAACAGTTCCTCCAACAGACAGCACGTTTACATCACAGTCCTTTTCTACCTCTAATCTTTCATCTACATCAGCTTCAGGAGCCTTTAAGGAACCTCTGACAATAAGACCTCCTTTCCTGACTCTAACATATCTATCGACCTCTAAGTTCCCTTCGACCACTACCGTACCGTCTCTAGCTTTAAGCCTTCTAGTTTTTAGACCAGCATTAATTACTACGTCTCCATCGCATAAGACGTCTCCTTCAACAATTAGTATACCTGTAGGAGATACTACCTCGCCTCCATCTCTGATTTCAAGAGTACCTTTAACTTCACTTAACTCTCTTCTCTCGTCTTCACCAATTACTAGGTGAGCAGTCACGATATTATATTTAACTAGGATAATTTAAAGATAAGTCACAATAAGTGACTACTAATATTGATTACTAGTGCTCTTCTCGACATTTTTCAGGTATTCTTTCAGCTTAAAGTAGATCTCCAGATACTCTAGACCCCTGCCTGTTACCGTGTAAAAAACTCTTCCTCCTTTAACTCTCTTTTCGAGTAAACCAGCTCTTAGAAGAACATTTACAGCCTTTTTAGCTCTATCTACAGGAAGCTCAGCTCCATAGGATATCTTAGTTATAGACGCGTATCCGAGAGCCTTAACTACTTTAAGCACATCAGCATATATGTCGTAAGCACTCCTCTTTTTCATAGGATCGGAAGTATAGCAAATACTTTCGTGTCCTCTACAATATTGCTTATTTTAGCATACTCGTTTGGATTGTGCGCTGTCTCGTCGAGAGTCGCCCACACAGCTGCGGGAAAACCTCTTCTCCTAAACAGTGCCGCATAAGTGCCTCCACCTATTCCACCTACCCTAGCGTCAATTCCTCTAGCTATCTTTATTGCTTGCTTTAGCTTCACTACGACCTCACTATTGGGGTCTGTGGGCGGGGCAGCGTCTGCTCTCGCAACCACCTCTAAGTCTATCTTTACTCCAATTTTCTTTTCACCAAGCTTCACATAGTAGGTCTTTTCAAACAACTCCTTTAGCCTAATAGCATCTGAAATAATGTCGTCTAGACTATATTTTGGTAAAACTCTGCAGTCAAAGTATATTACATCTTTACCAGGAATAGTGTTAACATTCTGCTGATTCTCTTCCTTCCTAGTAGGCTCAAAGGTGGAGTACGGAGGGTCAAAGAAAGGATCCCGCTCAGAGTACTTTACATGAAGTATTTCATCTAGCATTAATGCGTACTTCATCCCTACTCGGTGAGCATTAAGACCCTTGTGAGGCATACTTGAGTGTGCTTGAACTCCGTGAGTAGTTATCTTAAGCCAGAGAATACCTTTTTCCGCTATTTCAATGAAGTCTCCTTTAGGTGAGCCCGCATCAGGAACTATGACTAAGTCGCCCTGTCTAAAAACATTCCTTTTTAAGAGCTCTACTACACCATACTTACTCCCGGCCTCCTCGTCTGCCGCAAACACTAGACCCAAGTTCAGCTTAAGCTCAGACCGAGTCTCCACTAGGGCTCTCGCAGAAACTAGTGAAGAGACTATCGCCTGACAGTTGTCTTCTGCTCCACGCCCGTAAACCTTATCTCCTGCTATCAAAGGCTTAAATGGATCACTATGCCACTTAGACAAGTCTCCTGGAGGAACAGTATCCATGTGAGATACGATCCACAGAGTCTTGTCCTCAGATCCCTTAAGCAAAGCCACTATGTTAGGACGAATACCTCCTTCTGCTCTCTCATCGGGAACATCATATCTGCTGATTCTATCTACTCCTATTTCCTCTAGCTGTTTCAGAATAAAGTCAGCTCTCTTAAGCTCTCCCGGCCCCCCGTAGGTTGGATTAACTGCATTCAGCTCTATAAGTTTGCATAAAATCTCTATCGCATAATTTCTTAGACCCTCTATTTTAGAAAAAATATTATTGAACAAGACCCTCACCTTTTCGCCTTCCATCTACAGTAGAACAGCCAATCAATTACTTTAAGATGTTTACAGAGCCTACCGGGTAAGAAGACGTGATGGTTTCCTGAAGCCTTCTCCAAGAACTCTAATGGAGACAAACCCTCTATTTCTACTGAACACTGTGTCCTACATCTTTCACTACTCCACTTGCTGACAGAGTGTACTCTTATGGGATAACACTGAATACTTTCATCACTCATTCTAGCGAGCGTATACTCTATTTGGAGAAGATCTCCTTTAATCGAACAAGGCTTCCCTGACTCAAAGTGAGAGACTATTTCGTAGCGATCTACGAGAGAAAGGTCTATCGTACAGTGGGCAAAGACTACTCTATCCCCATCAATACCACTTGGATTAGCTATCCAGCCAGGATAGCACGTCAGCTGTCTTGAAATATACATTAATATTAAGCTGTAATAGTCTTCTTCACAAGCAAAAGGTATTTTATACTTATTCATTAAAGCTACTGCTATACACGGCGTATAGCCGTACTCTATAATAAAGTCAAAGCACTCCATAGTCACTGCATTCACCTTACTCTTCTCAATAGCTCTCTTGACTCCCAAGAAAAACCTCAGACACTTCACTAAATTTTCATTAGGAGCCTCTACTCCTAGCTCGCTCTTAGCCAAGTTTATAACCTCCTCGCTAGACGCTGCCTCGGCTTCCTCTAGGACCTGCTTAAGACTAATTTCAACTACCTTAATGCCTGTCTTAGACATAAATCTCTCAGCCTTTCTGGATAACCCTTTATCTGTAATTAAACCAAATACAGCTGCTCTAAGACTTGAGTAAGCTTCTACCCCTCTGACTACGTGATTTATACTGAGCTCCTCAGGGGTATTTGAAAAGAGAAGTTGTGCAAAAACCCCCGATTTCCTTAGACGAACTCTGCACGAGAGAGCAGAGCCTAAGCTGTTATGGTAGCCGTATGCCAGTAGAAATATAGGTTTATTAGCTTCAGAAGCTATCTTAAACCCCATTTTCGACGTTCCGCCTGTGAGAAATAAAAGTATTAACGCGTCATATTTTTTAATTTCACTTAAATCAAAGTCTTCAGGCGAAAAGACTATGTCCGTGAAAAAGATCCCTTCAAGCATCCTTCGGTAGCGTTCAACAAGATCTTTACAGTATTCTTCACCATGCATTCTAGTAGCTAGCGGAACAACAGCAACACTCACGTAGGAGATAGACTACATAAATATAAATCTCTTAACTTCCGGGAAGTTATTTATGTACTTCCACTACTAAGGTTTCGTGAAGCCTAAAACAAACATTATTGTCTTAATGCTTGATAGCCTAAGACCAGACCATATTCACTGCTACGGAAACGAGAAAATAAAAACCCCCAATATAGATAGCTTAGCTAAAGATGGAGTAATCTTCGAAAACGCTTACCCAGAAGGACTACCAACAATACCTGTCCGTACAGCCCTTTTCACGGGACAGTATACTCTCCCCTTCAGACCATGGCAGCCGCTAACACCACAAGACATAACTATACCCGAGATCCTGACGGCGTATGGTTATACAAACGCGCTGATAACAGACACTTATCACTTATTCAAACCGGGAATGAATTTTCACAGAGGATTTCACGTATGGAGATGGATTAGAGGACAAGAGGGAGACGTTTACCGCTCAGGCCCCCCAAAGTATAACCCCGAAGACTTCATGAAACCTGAGATGAAGGGAACTCACGTAGAAAAACTCCTCATTCAGTATCTGAGAAACATTGCTGATAGAGAAACTGAAGAAGACTACTTCGTAGCAAAGGTCATCAGAGAGGCAACAGAGTGGTTAGAGAAAGAAGCTAGAGAACCCTTCTTCCTATGGGTCGACTGCTTCGATCCACATGAGCCATGGGATCCTCCCCCCTCATTCGAAAAAATGTATACTGACCCAAACTATAGAGGCAAGAAAATAATACACCCTAAGTACGGGAAGACAGACTGGCTCACGGAAGAAGAGCTAAACTATATTAGAGGACTCTACGCGGGAGAAGTATCTTTTGTAGACAAGTGGGTGGGCGTCCTACTAGAGAAGCTAAAGGAGCTAGACTACTACGAAAAATCTCTCATAGTCCTTCTCTCCGATCACAGCGTTCCAATAGGGGAACACGGCTGGATTCTAAAACACCCGCATACCCTCTGGAGTGAGCTCGTTAGAATGACCCTAATAATAAAGTTTCCTGAAAACACTTACGCGGGAACCAGAGTGAAGAAGCTAGTAGAGGACATAGATGTTCCAGCCACAATACTCGATGTGATAGGTTTAGAAAGAGAGACAAGATACATGCACGGTAAGAGCGTAGTCCTCTTACTAGAGAACCAAGTAGAGAAGCTGAGAGACTATATTATCACCGGATACCACGAGTCTCTACACCGATGTGTAAGAACAGAGAAGTGGAGCTTCATATTTAGACCAGAGGGCAAAGACGAGCTATATGACTTAGAAAAAGACCCAGGTGAAGCACGGAATCTCATCGATGAGTATACTGAAGAAGCAAAGAAAATGGCGAGCTATTTGGCTAGGTACTGCTACCTCTACGCCAGCAGGAGGTCGCGAGAAGTACAGAGAATGCTTCAGCTCAAATACGAGCTCTCAGAGCTTCCCCTTTAAGCCCTATAGTATACTACTGTGTCCTTTCTACCATTTGGAGTAGTTTCTTCCTCAGCATAGAGGAAGTATTTTTCTGGACTACAGTAGACAGCGACATATCTGAAAGTGTGGTCTACTCCTGACCCTTTCCACAGAGGCTTATCAGGAGTCAGATCAATCCAGTTCTTGAGGTCCTCAGAGATAGCTATTCCGAGCCACCCGCTTCCAAAGCAAGACGGTTTCTCTGGCAGAGCATCATAGAAGAGCACGTAATATTTGTCTGAGAAAGTGATACTCCCCGCATGAATATGCTTCTTCGACCAGTCGTTACCCTGCTGCCTCAGCTGGCTCTTAAAAAGCCCCTTTACTTTAGTCTCAAAACTCTTAAAATCTTTTGTAGTCACAATGTTTAAATCATGTCCAGGCTGGCTACAGTCACTATACGCGACTATAAACTCGCCGCTTGAAGAACAGTATGCTACAGCTGGATCCTTAGCATTATCGATTACAGGTACTCCAGGTAACTCTATGTCTTCTACTTTCTCCGCGTCTACTTTAAATATCCTCCACCTACGCTCTACATCAGCAGAATACAGGAAAACTACTCCACTTGGATAAGCTGCGAAGTCGGATTGCTCGAAGCTCAAGTAGCCATAGTCTTTCCTACAGAACTTCTTTACCTCACTGTATTCTAATCCATCACTACTCCTAGATATCTCAAGAAACTCTCCTCTCTCCTTATTCCCATTTCTCCACCTATAGGATAAGTAATAAGCGTTAGTTTTCACGAAGCCTATGGCTCCTACAGAGTAGTTCCTATCATCTCTCAAACCTTGCCTAATCGTCTTTTTACTAGCGGTTTCTGATACTGGAAGGACTCCTATATACGCGTCTTCCGCTTTGCCTGCTCCCTCGAGAACCACTTTAATTAACCATAAAGATTTAAACATGTCTCTACTTGGAGTCTGTATGCTTAAGTTTACTAAATTCTCCCCTCTTTTAAGCTCAAGCTTAGGGCTATAACAGACTTTAAGTCCTTCGCTTACACATGTTACTCTGACTTTAAGTGTTGTTTCCTCCTCTGAAAATACCTTGAGATACGTAGACAGAGACTCGCCAAGCTTCTCTTTAAGAGCCCTCCCTCTGTGCTCTAGTCTCCAGGACACGATTTCAAGAAGTCACTAAGGTATTTAACACTTCTCAAAATTACTATTTAACGATGATATTTTCAGCCCCTGCTAGAGTAAATGTTTTAGGGAACCCGACTGATGCCTTAGAAGGAGCTTACGCAGTGATATCAGCTGCGCTAACTCTAAGAGCATACGTGGAAATAAAGCAGAGCGAAGAAGAGCTACTAGACCTCTTCAAAAGCTGCCTCCTCGTAATCAAAGAATATTTCCCAGAGGAATATCGCCGAATAGGAGATCGCCCAGTATCCTGTAAATACTGGACTGAAATACCGAGAGAAGCAGGTCTCGCAGGATCTACTGCTCTTACGACTGCCTTCATGTACGGGCTGAGGGAGGTCTACGGGCTGAATAGAAGAAAGCTCAACGACTATATCTTAGCGGAGCTTATTCAGAGAGCTGAAGAGAAGGCTGGAGTAACCTGCGGCTACGCTGACCGCTATGTATGCTTAATGGGAGGCCTCGCGTACATGGATTTTAGAGGAAAACTATATCACAGACCTCTTCGAAAAGAGCCTCTTACTACATATGAGAGATTAGAGAGGTACGTGAAGTACATACCCTTGCTCATAGCCTATCTCGGAGTAAGAAGGAGCTCGAGTAGCGTCCACAGAAAATTCAGGTCAGCCTACATGAAAGAATTAGAGTTAGTTAAGAAGGAAGTACTGAAACCTAAGGACGCCAAGATACTAAAGGCCATGAGAATAGTCGGATTAACTGCGATGAAAGGAAAGTACGCCCTCTTAGAGGAAAACTGGACTGAGTTCGGAAGACTAATGAACATTAACCACAAGTGGGTGAATATCGCAATGAAGCTAGCTGGATTTAAGCACGGAGCAGGGTACTACAATAATGCAGTTATAAACTATGCTTTAAGGAAAGGAGCACTAGGAGCTAAGCTGAGCGGAGCAGGAGGAGGGGGAAGCGTGATAGTACTAGTTGAGCCGGGGAAGGAAGAAAATTTTGCGAAAGACCTTGAAAAATACATGAAGTCTCTAGGATTATCATCAAGCAGAGTATTTAGATTTAGACTATCTGAGGAAGGAGCGAGGTCAGAAAAAATATAAGTTCACAGTAAAGTAATGTACCGTGATTAAGAAAGCTGTCATCCCGGCAGCTGGACTAGGTACCAGGCTTCTCCCTACAACAAAAGAGCTTCCTAAAGAAATGATGCCTATATTCTATAAGAGGAGAGGAGAGACTATTCTAAAGCCTACTCTTCAAATAATCTTTGAAGAACTTTATGACGCGGGAATAAGAGAGTTTTGCTTCATTGTAGGAAGAGGGAAGAGAGCTATAGAAGACCATTTTACTCCAGACTACAATTTCCTAGAACATTTAAGGAAAAAGGGTAAGGAGGTAGTAGCAGAGGATATTGAGGAGTTCTATGAAAAGATAGATAATTCTGTGCTAGTTTTCGTAAATCAGCCTCAACCGAGAGGCTTTGGAGATGCTGTACTGAAGGCGAAGGCTTTTGTAGGAAATGAGCCTTTCATAGTTCACGCAGGAGACGCTATTATTTTTTCAGAAAATAACGAGCATCTAAAGAAAATAATAAACGTGTTTTATCACAAGAAAGCTGAAGCGGTATTTCTTTTAAAAGAGGTAGAAGACCCCAGAATCTATGGAGTAATAGAGCCTGGAGAAGAGGAAGAGGATGTGATAGAAGTCCGGAGGATAGTCGAGAAGCCGGAAAAGCCTCCCTCTAATTTAGCCGTAGTTCCCATATATGCGTTTGACCCCGTAATACTGAAGGCTCTAGAGAAAACAGGTCCCGGTAAAAGAGGAGAGATAGAGCTCACTGATGCTATACAAAAAATAATAGAGTGGAACTTCAAAGTCTATGCAATAAAGCCTCCTAAAGGACAAATATGGCTAGATATAGGGACTCCGCAAAACTACTGGAAAGCCCTCCAAATAAGCTACAGCCTCTAAGACCCCTTAATCACTCTCTCTACATGCCTAACTACTTCTGAGTGAACATCATCTATACTTTTACTCGCGTCTATGATTACTGAGTTACCGTATTCCCCGGCGAGCTTCAAGTAATTTTTTCTCACTAAATTTAGTTTATGAGAATTCTCGAAGAGTTCATAGCTGAACCTAGAACGAGCTATTCTGCTTAAAGCTATTTGAGGTGAAAGATCTAAGATTATCGTTATGTCGGGCACAGGGAACACTTTATTGATTTCGTATAGCCATCTATAGTCTAAGTCTACAGAGCCGTAAGCTAGGCTTGAAAGAACATATCTGTCACATATCACAATCTTACCCTCCTCGAGAGCTGGCAAAATATGATGCCTCACGTGGTGACTTCTGTCAGCCGCGAAAAGTAGTTGAATAGTAGCTGGATCAGTTTTCCACTCTCCTCTAAGTGCAGCCTTTATAAGTCCCCCTAAAAGACCATCAGTAGGCTCTTTAGTCAAAATCACGTTAAAGCCTCTTTCTCTCAAGTACCTCTCCAAAAGAATAGCTTGAGTAGTGAGCCCCGCTCCATCTATTCCTTCAAAGGCTATGAAGAAGCCTCTTCCTCTCACGTAGAGTTCTAAAACACGTCTTTATTTAAGCTTAAAGTCTGGGAGATTATATATCGCTGTTTTACTAAGACAAGTTTTAAATATTCCCTAGAGTAATATTAAACGCATGCATGAGATACTCATGTTCATGGCTACTTACTCCTTAATAGCTTTACTAGAGACAATAGTTGTATGGATTGTAGTAAAAAGAGCTCAGAACAGCTTCAGAATTCGCAGAGAGTAAGTATAGCAAATGTTAATAAAAGAGCATGACTCTAATTGTTTGTGAATAGAATCGATGAGTTAAAAAGGGAAGTCGAAAAGACTCAAGTTCTAGTCTTCGCCGGTGGCTTAGGAAAACGCATGGGGCTCATAGAAAAACCAAAGCCTTTACTCGAGATCAATGGAAAGCCTCTAATAGATATCTGCATAGAGTACTTTAAGAGCTGTGGCTTTACCGACTTTATTCTACTAGTTGGCTACAAGCGCGAGATGATAATGGATTACGTGGGAGATGGTAGTAGGTATGGAGTAAAAGTAAAGTACTCAGTAGATCCGCCATTAAAGAAGGTAGGGAGAGGAAAAGCGCTGAAACACGCCATAGAGACTGGAGTAGTAGACAGGAAAAGAAGAGCCTTAGTAACGTATCCTGATGACATTTTTTTAGACACTATGCTTCCTCTGAAGCTACTAATACATCATATGGAGGGAGTAAGGCTACGTGGAATAAAGGCAACAGCTGTTTTCACGTCAGCTATAGACTATCCTTATGGAGTGGGGGAAGTAGATGAGAATAATATAGTGTTGTCCTTTAAAGAGAAGCCCGTCATTAAAATACTTACTTCTACAGGACTTTACGTAATAGAGCCAGAGGTATACGACGTTGTAGAAAAAGAAGTCGACATGAAGGCAGAGAAAAGCATAGACTTAGAAAACACAATATTGCCTCTACTAGCAAAAAGGAAGCAGCTCTACGCCCTAATAGTTCCTAAAGACATATGGGTTCCAGTAAACACTATAAAGGACTTAGAGCGAGCTGCGAAAATAGTGCCTTTTCTCCGACTTTAGCGACTCACACGACTTTTAGGACACCAGAAGCCCTTAGACCTCTAGTCTTTAGTTTTAAGAGAGCCTCATTTGCCTCACTCAGCTTAAACACTTCTACAGAAGTCTTGACCCCAGCTTTAGGAGCTACTGAAAGAAGCTCGACCGCGTCTTTCCTCGTAAAGTTAGCTACAGTTTTGATAGAACGCTCATAATAGAGAAGCCTGTACTCGAGATGCTCTATGGGTGTCATATATATTTCAGCTAAAACAAGTCTCCCTCCCTTCTTAAGATTCTTAAGAGCCTCAACTGCTACCCAGCCAGCCGGAGCGAAGACTATGGCTGAGTCTAGTTTAACAGGAGACTCTTCTTTAGGATGCCCGGCCCACTCTGCTCCAAGTCTTCGAGCAAGCTCCTGTCTCTCGGGGCTCCTCGTAAACACGTAGACTTTATGACCAAAGTACTTTGCTATTTGAAGCACTATGTGCGCAGCAGAACCGAAACCAAAGAGCCCTAGAACCCCTTCTTCAGGTAGTTCTGCTAGCTTAAATGCCCTATATCCTATGACTCCGCCGCAGAGAAGAGGCGCTACCTCTTCGTCAGAGTAACCTCCCGGCAAAGGGAAGGCGTATTCCTCGGGCACTGCTATGTACTCAGCGTAGCCTCCGTCAACACTATACCCTGTAAAGAGAGCTCTCTCACACAAGTTTTCCAATCCTCTCCTACAAAACTCACAGCTACCACAAGTCCAGTAGAGCCAAGCTACTCCAACTCTATCTCCTCTCCTCAAAGACCCTACATGCTCTCCAGTCTCCTCAACAACACCTACTACCTGGTGCCCAGGGATCAAGGGAAGTTTTACTGGAGGAAGCTCGCCTTCAACTATGTGCAGATCTGTTCTACAGATTCCACACGCCCTTATTCTAATCAAAACTTGTTTTTCTCGCGGTACGGGCTTAGGAACATCTTTCAGCTTCAAGGGCTTTTCTTTAATAGGCTTCTGTTCCTCTAAAACCATAGCTTTCATACATATGTAAACCCGCTACTAGAGAATTAAATCTTCTCAAGCAGTCTCATGGAGAAACTAGCTAGGCTCTATCAACGTTACTACAGGCTTCCCCAGCAGGTTTCCGGATAGCCTCTCTATTGACAGCCCCTCAATGAAATCTTCCGGTGTCAACAACTGACCCTTTATAGCTGTATAAGCTTCGAGAACAGCTCTATCGAACATAGATCTGTAAGCTACTTTAATAGTGTACTCATAGTACTTTCGGCGCTTTAAAAATAATTCACATCGACTTCTCCGCGTCTTACCTCACTGAGAATTTCTTCGACTAGTCCAGTAACTTCGTCGAGCCTAGACACAGGAACTCCAGGCAACACTACTTGAGCGTACCCAGTCTCGCTGTAAGCATCAAATTCTCCGTAGAAATCATAACACACTCCTCTCTATGCAGCAGAAGACTAGTGCAAGACAGCCGAGTATTATTCTTGAATAAAGTATATTTACTTTCTTCGCTAAGCACTGCCGTGGACAGACTTACTGTAGTGCTCTCCCATGACGTAGATAGCGTTAAGAGACCTCTATCCCATATATTGGCTAGGAGAAAGAGATTCGCCGCGAAAGACTTGCTCAAACACTTCTTGAAGATAACTAATCTTTACAACAATTTCTCCATAATGGCAGATGCTGAAGAAAAGCTTGGCTATAGGAGCACGATATTTGTTCCAGTAGGGCTATTCAGTTTAGACGAAGTACTAGATACTTTGAAGTCTCTGGAAAAGGAGGGATGGGAAATAGGCTATCACCCGGTAGTCTCAGGTAATCAGACGTATGGTCTGCTTAAGCTAGGACTAGACTATTTGAAGTACCTCGGCTTCAATGTAAAGGGAGTAAGAGCACATTATCTAATTTACACTCCTTCTCTCCTAGACTGCTACAGGAGACTAGGAATACTATATGACTCTAGTCTAAGAGCAGAAGAAGCGGGAAAATATAGTCCCTTTGTTGAAAAGGGACTAGTGGAGCTACCAATAGGACTCATGGACGCCGATGTTTTCGGAAGACTTATGGTAAGTGACGAAAGTAAGGCGTGGAAATATATCATGTGGAAGCTTTCACTAGTAGAAAAGAGCGGAGAAAGAGTATTCGTAGTGCTCTTCCACCAAGAAGCTCTAAGGATGAGAGGAGGAAGGCTTTATTTCAGACTGCTAGAGTACCTGCATGAAAAAGAATATACGGTCTGTAAGTGTATTGAAGTAGTCGAAAAGGCTTTAAGGGAGGTCAAAAATGAGGCGCCGAGTTTTCGTAACAGGTGCCGGAGGGGTAGGAGGAGTAAACTTCACTAGAGCTCTGAGAGTATCTCCTATAGAATTCTTTATAGTGGGCTCAGACTATAATCCATACTACATAAACTTCCCGTTCTGCGATGTAGTATATAGGCAGCCGAGACATGACAGCCCAGAATACATTCCCTTCGTAGTCAGCACAGTGAAGAAACATGATATAGAGTTCCTGCACCCCCAGCCCGAAGTAGATGCTGAGACTATAGCCTACAATAGAGAGAAAATACTCTGTAAAACACTTCTTCCGCCAAAAGAGACGTTTAGAACGGGGAGAGATAAGTACTTCACTTATCTAGCCCTGAGAGAACTAGGTATTGTTCCCGAAACAAAACTGCTATCAGAGACAAGCGACGCAGAGCTTGAAGAAATGTTAGCGAAATACGGCAAGCTCTGGATTAGAGCTAGAAAGGGTGCTGGAGGAAGACTCAGTCTACCAGTGTCTTCTATCGAGGAGCTCAGAACATGGGTTAAGCTCTGGAAGCTGAGGCTAGGAGTAGGCGAAGACACTTTCATTATTCAAGAGTACCTACCTGGCAGAGACTTAGCTTGGGACAGCCTCTGGTATAAAGGGAAACTTGTAGCCTCCTTTACTCGAGAACGCCTACGCTATATTTTCCCTCACCTATCTCCCTCTAGAGTCACAGGAACACCTACAGTAGCTAAAATAATAGTAGAGCCTAAGGTAAACGAGGTGTGTATTAAGGCGGTGAAAGCAATAGATCCTAAGGCAACTGGATTCTTCTGCATAGACCTCAAAGAAGATTCTAGAGGCGAAGTAAAAGTTACTGAAGTTAATATCAAGGCACACACTACCCTAGCTCTCTGGAGCTACATTGCAGTAAAGGCACTGAACCTCGACTGGCGCCACAACCTCTCATACACTTATGTGGCGCTAGGACTAAATCTAGTGGATTACGGTGAAGTTCACTTAGGGACAGATATATTGCCTGAGGAGACTGTTTTAATTAGGCACATAGACTGCGGACTAGTTCTCCTAAGAAATGGTGAGAGAAAGAGAATTCCTCTCTACGTATAGTTTTAAAGCCCCCTCCCCTAAGGATTACTCTTAAAACAATTGAACTTTCCAGACATAAATAATAAATTTCACTATACCACTAAGACTAGAAGTATCTATGGAAAACTACTTGAGTCTCAGAGAGAGACTCAGAGCGGCTGAGATTCTAATAAGCGCTAAGCTCTATGAACAGGCTATTCTTCACATTAACTCAGTATTACTCAGCGCTGTAAGTATCATAGCTGAGAGAGAAGGACTAAAGAAAGTCTCCCTCTCAGATACTTTAAAGAAGTTCTCTAGCCCAGAATATCCATTTAGTGAACCTTTCAGAAGGCTACTAGAGTTGTCTAAGAGAGAAATACTTGAAACTGAGTATCTTAGAGAGTACTTAAAGCAAGTTAAGAGAATAGTTAAGATAGCGGAGGGAAAAGCTTTTGAAGCTTTCTTTAAGCGAGTAGAGCTAAAGACCCCGCTAGAAAGACCAATAGCTGTGTATAGAGCCCCTCTCTACGCAGCACTTATACTTACCTCTATTGCCTTAGACGCACTGTCACTAATATTCCCGTGGCATACGGCATTGGTCTTTTCAGACCAAGTGCTCACACTACATTCTATATACTCGCTTAGCCAAATGCTGACTCTGCTCCTAGTGCTCCTACCCCTATTTTCCGCCCTCTTATCTCTGCTGGGTTTGACCACTAGATCTACTGCTCCAGTATTCCTCTCCTTTACTCTACTAGCTAGCGGAATAATTTATACGCTAATAACGTATAGTCCCGAAAAATTACAGCTAGGCGTAATTTTTGCAATGCTCTCTTCAGCTATGAAAATGATCTCGTGTATTTCCTTTGGACGAGAGGACCTTGAAATAGAAGTAGAGTTTGCTAGAGAAGAAACTGAAGTAGCATACTTAGAGCTAGAGTTAATAAATCCCAAAGACTCTTCAAAGAGATTACGAGCTAAGTGTAGAGTAGATCTATCTCAAGAATACTTAGTATTGCCAAGCACCATAGCCAATATACTTAAGCTACCTTCCCTTGGTGAAACAGAAGTCAAAGTACGTCTCCTAACAACAGAGAAGCTAGTTCCAGCGCTGATAACTGATAAAGTAGAAGAACCTTTAGTAGGTAAAACACTTCTCAGGCTTCTTGGAGTAAAATACAGTATTCTCTCCGGCAGCTTAGAACCATCCTCAGAGTAAGCTAAGACGGAAAGTTAATTAATGAGTCTAGAGTAGAGTCTATTGCGCCGGTAGTCTAGCCTGGTAGGACGTCGGCCTGCCAAGCGCCTCTAGCGCGAAGAACGCCGGTGACCCGGGTTCAAATCCCGGCCGGCGCACCTTTTCTCGACCTTATCTTTCCTACAATAAACTGTATGCCTCTTCCTGCGACTGAGGCTATAGTGAGGTATAGAGAATACTCGTACAGCTTAGAGGCCTGAGGAGAAGCTAGGACATAGTCAAAGAAAATCGCTGCAGAGCAGACGACTACTGCGCCTATGAGAAGTATTTTGACAGGGTCTCTTTTCAGCGCGGCTCCAAGAGACCACAGAGTTCCCTTAAGTATACCAGTGACAGTCGATACCTTAAGCTCTACTCCTTCACTTCTTAAAGAAAAGACCTCTTTACTCAAGTCTAAACCTTTCTCGAAAGCCTTTTTCTTCGCCAAGACCGCTAAGTCAAGCACTCTACTGCACCAATAGTCCACAAACCTTTCTCCACCTCCTCTCTCTAGCTCAAAGAGTCTTTCTGAAACTTCTTCGAACCAGTCTTCGCCAAGCTCTTCTCTAATGACACTACTTAGCTCCTCAAGCCCTGTCTTCGCATCCAGCGGGAAAGACTTCTCAGTAATCTCCGCTAAACTCCTAAGGACGTCAAGTAGCGCTCTCTTTAAGTGAACTAGAGAGTATTCACTTAACCCAGCCGCATATAATATTTTCGCTGCCTGAAGCTCGTCTCGAGCCTTCAAAATATAAACCGCGGCCCTACTTTCTTCTACCATAAGCCCTCACCAAGTCTCCAAGACCAGCTAAAGCCAGTAAGGCTACCATGAAGAGATTCTTCAACAGACTCATATCTGCACGAACAGACTTATAGACTATTCTAGCTCTACCAGCAGGAGCCTTAAAACAGCATACACCCAAGTCACAGACCATCGGCTCTATCTGCTCCCCGCTAGACAAGACCATTACCCAGTTCTCAGAAAAGTCTTCGTGTAACACAACAATACCCTCTTCACTCAAATCTACTACTATTTCCGAAGGCGATTCACTCACTATAGTTCCGTTAAAGGAATACGAGAATACCTGACGCAGGTACTCCGCTAAGGAAGCATTAGCTGGCTCTACTAACACATAGTCTAAGTAAACACACTGAGGCTGATTATTAAGAATGTATATAAATAGCCTATACAGTCCCTCTTTAGCCTCTGTCTCGTAAACAACGGTAGAGTATCCCGTGCCTAGCGGAATATTAAATGGAAAGAACTTCGTACCAAACACTCCGTAGGAGACAAAAACTTCTCTAGCTACTTTAGACACCATGAAAGTAAGCTTGTAATGCCCTGACAACAGTATCCCTATTTCAGTAGAGCCCCTGAAGCTGCGGTAAGGAGGACAAAGCAGTGCTCTCCTATGGTAGTCTTCGTCGACACCGTACCTAAACCCCATTCCAGTAAAGCAGTACTCTCCATCAAGTACGTAGAAAAAGCCTCTCTCCTCAACAATTCTCTTCGCTTCACTAACTGCACGAAGCATAGAGACCTCTGGAACCACTAGCAACTTAGATAAAACACATCTCCCCTCTACACACACCACGTTCACCTTACTTGGAGACTCTCCGATAAACACTTTACCCAAATCAACCCATACGTAAACAGGATTGAAAAGACTTCGCTTAGTAATCACTTCAAATACTTTCCCCCCCACTTTTACTTTGAGAACACCTCCACTAGCATTTAAGAGCACTTTAACCCACACATACACTTCAGTATTCTTTCCTTCAGAGTAATGGAACTCATATTCCTCACCCTTCTCTAAGACTAACACTTCTTCGCCCCTGACAATCGCGTTCTTCTCAGACAGCACATCATATTTAGCTAAATAGAGCTCCAGCGCCAACGCCCTGTAATCACAGTTATAGAATATTAGAGGCGATCCATTGAAGTTCTTCAGACACTCCTCGCTTTTCACAAACACTACCGGTGGCACAGACTCCCATGAAATATTATAGTCCTCGACAATACTCACTAGAGTATCTAAGAAATTATAGTCTCCTAACACGAGAAGAGGTCTTTTAGCGAACCTTACTCGCTTGCTAGCAGCGGAGAAGACAGCAGTCTCCCTAGTAGAGTACACTTCCTCTAGCCCCTCTTCCGACAAGTAGTCTGATAGAAGCTCTGCTTCAGGACCAACTACAGCCACAGTACTTACTCCACTTACATATAGCAGTAAAGGTAGGTCTGGACACCTCTTTTCGCTAACAACTTCCAGTAAGTATTTGTATCGAATAGAGTCGCTTGAAAGAGAAGGACCTAAAGCAGGAGCATAAGGCAGAATAGTAGTATTAAGATAGTACTCCTTATACAGATTCCGAGGAACCCACAAAACTGCTCCACGAGTCCTCCTATACCTCAACTCTACTATTTCCTGAGGAATACTCTCCACACCGCTTTCCACAACAATAACAGCTGTAGCCGACAGCACCAGCACTACTACAAATACAGTTAGCAGACTTACCCTCACTCTCCTCAGGGAAAACCACATTTTAAGCCTAGCAACCTTCTTCCCCACAATAATTAAAGCAGTCGTTCTGGAAACAACATCTCTGTCAAAAGCACCCAGCACAGTCACTAGGAAGACAGCTGACAGCAGAGAGAAGTACCACAAGTAAACCTCAGGCTCCTTCACTACACAAAGTAGCCCTAGCAGCCCACCAGCTAACAGCAGCCCTCGAGCCTCCCGACAATACTTCTTGTAGAGAGCTAAAGCCGAAAAAAGTATGACAGCCAAAAAGATTATATCTGAGAAAAACGACCCCGGAGGACTATAACAGAGCAGCCTCTGGTCAACTCCACGATCTCTAACAAGTATCGACGGAAGAAGACCAGCAATCACTAAAGGATAATACTTTAGGCTACTCTTCTTCTCTAAGAACAAAAGAGGCAGAATTGCACAGAGAATACCCAAGTAAATATCATATGCCATAGCACAGCCCGCAAGAACTCCTAGCAAAGCATGAATGAGAAAACTCCTCGCCTCTGAAGCCTTAGCAGCTAAAGCCATCGCTAGCAGAAATAAGGCAATATGCACGACCACATGTACGCTGTAGAAGTACTGCAGAGAGTATAGAAGCCAAGTAGTCGAGAGGAGACCCGCGACTACACCGTAAGCACTACTACCAGAGGCTCTGCTAGCTAAATAGTAGGCTGAAAGAGACAGTATCCACACAATAATCATTAAGAATACTCTATAGAGTACCTCTCCCCTTAAGAACAAGTAGAGAGGATATAGCAGTATGTCTGAGAAAAATATCTCTAAGTTCACTGACGCTGTCTCCTTAGAGACTAGAAAATTCCACGACTGCTGCTGAATCAAGAAAACTCTGAGGGGATCTTCAACACACACTAGAGAAAAGAAGATGAGGGGGGAGACTGGAGCTAGAAGCACAGATACCGAGACAGCAGTGAGAAGCGCTACTATCGATAGCTTTTTCACGAAAATACTGAAATATGTAGTTATAAAAACGTAGCGCTAAGAAAACACCTTAAGAACTCTTCCTAACAAAAACCTTTCCACTAATCTCCAATATAAGAAATACTAGAAGAAAGGCAACAAACTCGCTCACAGCTCTGAAACACTCGAAACCTAGAGAAAGCTTATGAGGCAGAGCAAGCACACCACTATAGTCTAGCACATCGAAGAAGATATAGCTTGAAGCATACGCTGCTCTCACTACAGAGTCGCCGACCAGTCTCACGTAGTCTGCCTTCTTAAACGAAACCCCGTAGACAGACTCCCTGAACCCAGCATTGACATATCCGTAGAAAATAGTGACCCCACGGCACTTCACTAAAGGAATACGAGAATACAGCACAACAGTCTTATTTAGAAGAAGAGTAACCCTGTCCCCACTAAAGAGACAGCCCTCGTATTCAACTTCACCGTCTTCAACTATCAGCCGAGGCTTCCTTACGACTAGTACAGCGTAGTTCAAGAGACCTTTCCTGATCTCAAGCCTATCAGCCTTAAGAACCAACTTCTTAGCTCTCATAATACTCAGCCGAATATTCAAGAAAACCCCGCCCTTTAAGCATGCTTCAACGTCCCCCGTAAAAACAGCCCTCGAAGCCAAAATCCAGTGGTTCTCAGACACCTCAGCCCTACGACCCAAGCCACACTCTTCAAGCAACAGACTCAGCAAAGCCTTGAGAACACTCCGAGCGCCGAGCAGAGGTCTAGCATCAACATAGTAGACCGTAGTCTCGTTCACTACAAAAGAACATGCACATACTCCGAGCGCTGTTCCATTGCTGTCTACATACCACGCTAAAACTGAAGCATTAGGGAAAAACATCGGGTATATGAAAACAGGTCTATCAAGAGTAATATTCTCTTCCTCCCAAAGCACCGCCGCTACCTTCACTCTACGTGGCTCGACTTCGCCGTATCGTTTAGTGAAGAACCCTCCCCATTTAGTGTTAATAATCACTACTAAATCTCTCCCCTCTAGTTCAATAGGCTTAACAGGATCCTCTAGTAAGATAAGAGCCCCGCGCGCCTCTCTAAGACTCCAGTCCTCACACAAGAAAACAGCGCAGTTTAGCCCTTCCTCTAGAAGCACATCTAATATAGGGATAACTCGAGCTAAACCAGTCCTCCTAGAGAAACATACCACGACATCTGAGACACGCGAAAAGACAGGTTGTTCATCTAGCGTGTAGATCAACCATCTGCTGTCCTCATAGAGAGGCTCTTCTCGAGAAACATAGGAGTATAGATAAGACCACTTAAGCTTCTCTCTCAGCTGTTTCAGACCAGTCTTCGAAAAAACTAAATAATCTGTACGGTAGCACGACCTCAGAGAATAGAACTCTACCGGATACCTACACAAAGCAATAAGATCCCCAGCCAGAGGACCACCTTCCACTGCAATGACTGTTTTCAGCAGTGAGCTGAGAGACGAAGGATACACTATGACTGAAGAAATATTCAGCCCTACAGTAGTCTCTCTCAAAGCAGAGACTCCTTCGAAGTCTCTCTTAGTATAGAAGTACCCCTTCTTAGAGCCTAGATAATTCCAGCAGTTTATAGACAGAGCAGTAGAAGCTACTCCCATTAAAACAAGCAGAAAGACTAGGAGTGCAGAAAAGCTACTAACGTAGCCTCTAAAGAATAACCTCAGACTCCTAGCAATAGAGTATATGAGAGCTGAAGAAAAGCCCGCAAAAGACAAGTAAACGTAAAGCACAGCCCCTCTCTCAATAAGTACGAGAGGCTCTACAAAAGCAGAGAAAGCTGAGAAAAACCTACCGACAGCTATTCCCGAGAGAGCCAGTGAGACCAAAACTACGAAACCCTCCCTACTCATAGACATAGCCTTTTTCAAATAAAACAGAATTGCGAGAGGACCAAGTAGACCGGCGACCCCCATTATGACCAAGTAGAAGCTAAAGGGAACAGCACCAGTATTCCAGTAGCTCTCATAGGGAGCTAGCGGGGCCCTAGGGATCCACTCAGTAAACTCCAGTAGTACGACGGCTAATAGAGAGGCAAAAAATATGAAAATAAAGGAGTCCAGCCTCCTCTCCCCAATAAGGGAAATAACAGCACCTAAAGCAAGCACGATTCCGACGACAAGATACATCAGCTCAGAGCACCCAGACAACATATCTAGGTAGAAAGCAGCGACTAATCCCACTGCTCCAGGGAAGAGAATAAGAGCTCTCCTAGAATCAGCACCTCCCATAAGCACTAGCAGGCCTATAAGAAACGACACTACTGCCGCCGACTCAAGGCAAGAAAAGAAGAGAGCTACATAAAATACGACGGAAAAAACTTTCACTAACCAACTCTCCCACTTATAGAGCACAGAGTAGACAACCACTATACTCAGCACAAAACCAGCAGTAAATGACGAGAAAAACACCCACAGGAAAGGGCCAATACCACACCAAATATCAGTTAAAGGAACCCTAAAGCTAGTCAAAACACTCTCTACAGTGAGCTCAGACAAACCGTACTCCTTTAAAACATACATCCAGCCAAAGCCGGAGAAAAGCGAAAACATCAAAATAGCCAGCCCAGCACTCTCTCCAAGAACCCTCTTAAGCAACAGGTAAGCTGTAAATAAAACAGACAACCCATACAGCGCTAAAACCTCCTCAAGAAACACAGAATCCGAAATAAACTCGCTGGCAAAAGCCCTAAACGACGCCACTAGAAGACTAGAGACACTACCGTGAACTACATTAACTCTACTCAAGTGCTCTAACACAGGAGAATACTTAACTAAAACAAAGCTAGGGTACATCGATAAAATATACAGCACAGACAAGACGAGAGAAAGCGTGAAAAAGAAGTCTCCTCTCTCCAAGCACACTCTAGAAACCCTCCTCCTGAAAAACAGAACAATAATAGACAAAGATACTGCAGACAAATAGAAGGTATCTGAGAAAAGAAAGTCTCCGAGCAGAGGAGAAACTAAACCCATCAGACTACCCACCAAGAAGCTAACACCAGACACATAAGCCACAGCCTCAACTACCCCGCTTAAGGGAAACCCGAGAATAGACAGTAGAGCCACACCCAAGTAAAATAGTAAGACAAAAAACTTCAGCCACGGATATAGAAAACTGAGGATCACTAGAACAGACGACACAGAAAAGAGAATAGCCAAATAGCTCCTCACACCAATAGTAAAAATAATCCGCTTAAGCCTCCAGCTATAAGCATACAGAATAGCTGAAGAAATAGAAGAAGCCAAGAGAAAAGAGAGACTATCTACATACAGCACGAAACAACTAGGACTCAGCTCTATTTAAGACTAATCTCCCTGAAGCATCATAATAAGCCTAGCTAAGTCCTCCATCCTATAGCCACTAAGCCTACCCTTAACCCTTCCCTCAGGATCGTAGACCACCAGTATACCGTACTCACCGTGATTACTGTCATCCGGACCCTTCGCTGTCTCAAGACTATAGATACTGTCGTGCCCAAGACTCTCATTCACACCGTAGTGCAGGTTATCAAAGTAGACAGTAATATCAGGCATAACATCTAGCTTTTCTCCCTCATAAACGTCCTCCTTCATGTAAACAACATTATTTAAAGCCTCGCCGCTAGGACCACGCACCTTGCGCAGAACATCAGCTACCTCTTCTCTCACTCTCTCATACTCCTCTCTAGGCTTCACACAACCCCTAGGCTCTCTACCCTCAACATTAATAAACACCTGTGCAATATAAGCTCCGAGAGCAAAAGCCTGCGTTTTATCCCAGTCAATAAGACCCTTCTCGTCAGCTTCTCTCAGACTAGTGACCCTTCTAGGCTTCTCCCTGAGCTTAAGGAAACCTTCTTCAGCTAAGATTTCATTAACATTTATCCTGAAGTACATTCTTTTAGCACCGTGATCAGAAACAACTATTACAGCAGTGTCTCTAGGCAGTAGCTCAAGAGTCTTAGCCAGCTCTTCATCAATCTGCTTATGTAGCTCAAGAAGACCGTCTTTAAGCTCAGGATCCTCAACAAAACGGGGGTGCTCTCTATCAAAGAACTTCCACAGAGTATGCTGAGCCCTGTCTATAGACATCACTACAGCCATAAAGAAGTCCCACGGCTTCTTAAGCAAGTACCTTATAATCTTAAAGTCGTGCTCAGTCTTAGCTCTAAGCTCCTCCATAAGCTGCCTAGGACCCTTCCTCCTGTAATCATAGACATCTATAATATACCTGTCCTCACCTCCAATAATCCTAAACAGCTCTTCCTTAAGGCTTCTAGGGTAAGTAAACGGGCTCTTAGTAGTAGGCGTCAAGAAGCTCGAAACCATGAAGCCGTTAAGAGGCACAGGAGGATAAGTCACTGGAACAAAGACTACTCCACACTTCTTCCCACGCTTACTCAACACATCCCATATTCTAGGCTTAGACACCATCCGTGAACTCACTATACCGAACTCAGTATAGCTACCCCTCTTCCGGTACCTCAAGTCATAGAGACCCAAGTGCCCGGGATTGAGTCCCGTGAGACCAGAAACCCATGAAGGACAAGTTATAGGCGGAACAGTACTAGCAATCTTCCCCCAGGCACCGTCTTCTGCTAGACTCTTAATAGTCGGAAGCTCACTGTACCACTTACCGAAAACTAGCTCAGGCTCAGCACTATCTATGCCTAAAACAAAAACCTTCATTAAAACACCTACAGGTAGCCGAGAGCTCTAAGCCTCTTCTTAATCTCCTCCTCTTCCTCAGGAGAATACACTTCCTCCTCTTCTTCCTCCTTCACTAGCTCCTCTAGCACAAATATTATGTAGTCTTCGACACTCTTGAACTCTCCTCCAGACTCCTCTACCTGCTTCTTAATCTTCTCGTAAAGGCTCTTAGGAATATAGATAGCTACCTTCTCCTCAGACATCGGTTCCTCTAACAGAAGTACCTATATAAGCCTTCCTAGAAAATACAGTGAGATATCACCTATAAATCAATGATAATTCACGGAAGATAGCCTAGAGCCTTAAGCCTCCTCTTAACATCCTCAGACTCCAAATCAGGCAAATGCTTCCTAATGAGAAAAATAATGTACTCAGTAGGACTCCTGTACCCAGACCCCTCAAGAGCCTTAGCAAGCCTCTCGTAAAGAGGCCTAGGAATAGGAATATTCACGTACTCAATCTTCCTCTTCCTAGAAGCCTTAGAAGCACACATACTCCCACTATTAACACAGCACAGAAATAAAAATCCTGTACCTAGCTAGTAGAAATCTCACTAGTACCTACTAAAGACCTCAGCCTACTGTAAATATCGATCTCCTTAAGATACTCAGCCACAGGTCTAGGAAGCGTACTCGCCCACCTCTCATCCCTACCGAGAATCATTTCCCTAAGCTCAGAAGCCGAAACCTCCACCAGTCGATAAGCATTCCTGTGACCAGGCACAACAATATAGCCTAAGAGATTAAACGCAAGAACCATAGACGGCTTATTCCCCACAAAAACAGTATCTTCCGGAGAAGTACCAAAAATACTCTCAACTTCACGAGCCCAGTCTAGCAAAGGATGACCCTTCAAAACAACCTTATCCTCCTTAGGTAAAGGAGTCTCCTTACCAAAATCAGGAATACGCTTAATAACAACCCTATCCCACAAACCCTCAGATTCGAGAAGCCTCCTCCAAGCCTCAATCCTCTCATCAACCGTAAGAGGATCCTTCAACGTAAGAGGAGTATCCCTAATACCAATCAACACCCTCTCAGCAAGCCTCAAACCGTACTGAACACTACACAAGTGCCCCTGATGAGGCGGCTGAAAACGGCCACAGTACAAAGCATACTTCCAGTGCACAAACACATAAAACACATCCAGTATATAACACTTACTGATAACTCAAAAATCACTGATATATCAGTGACATAACCGAGTACACCACTATAAGTAAGCTGAAACACTCACATCATAATCTTTTAAACAAAACATTTACTATCATGTATTATTACCTCCAAAGGTAACATATGAGCAAGTACCGCTACAGCTCTCAAAGAAGAAGTAATAAACTCAAGCTTAAGGAATTATAAAGAAGAATTAATAAAATTAGTTACATTTTCAATAAAATAGATATAGACTTGTATTGTCAAGCACATCAGAGAAGTTAGAGAGAATAAAAGCACTAAATAAGGGAATAAAAGTAAAACCACTAAAACTTAAATTCATTAAAGCACAAGAAACATCACAAATACTAAAGAACCCTCCAGCCACATGATCTTATCGAGAGCATAAATAACTGTGTACTAATTGCAGTCTAATACAGTACAATTTTTATAAGAATTGTACTATAATACAGTACAAATGAAGCAGCTACTACTAGAACTAATTAAAGAATGGTTCGAAATAATATTGCCTGAAATTAAGGAAAGAGAAGCGAAACCTGAAAAGTTCTTAGACTGGAACTTAAAGAAAATCATTCCAATAATCGGTTTTAGAAGAGTAGGAAAAACCTATCTACTATTAAGCATAGCTAAGAAACTCGGAAAAGAAAACACTCTCTACGTTAATTTCGAAGACGAAAGACTAAACATAGAAAAACTAAATATTAGAGACTTCATCAATGCTGTAAAAGAGATTTACGGAAATAAGAAACTTATTCTACTTTTAGATGAAGTCCAAGAAATACCTAAATGGAGTAAGTGGCTAAGAACACTCAACGATATCCCAAACTTTTTCGTATACGCTACAGGATCTTCCTCCAAAATATCTCCTAAAGAAATCCCCACAGAGCTCAGAGGAAGAGCCCTAACAATACATCTTTTCCCACTATCATTCAGAGAATACTTAAGCTTCAAGGAAATAAAAGTTGACAGAACTACCACATCCACTATACTCAATGAGCTAAGAGAATATCTAAACTTCGGAGGCTTCCCTGAAATAACTTTAACAAAAGACAAAGGAAAAAAGTACTTAATTTTAGACGAATATTTCCAGACATTTGTAGCACGAGACGTTATCGAAAGATATAGAATTAGAAACAGGGAAGCCATAAGGTATATAATAAGAATACTCCTCAACTCAACCTATATCACAGTATCAAAGACATACAACACTTTAAAATCTATAGGACTTAAAATAGGGAAAAACACTGTTGCAAACTACTTAAAGTATCTAGAAGAATCACTTTTCGTTTACTACCTAGAACAATATAGCTTATCAGAAAAACTTACTATTCAGACTCCAAGAAAAATATACCTCATAGACACTTTCTTTATAACAAGATACTCTAAGTTCTCAGAAAATATTGGAAGAAAAATGGAAAACACCGTATTCTTAGAATTACTAAGAATCGCCAGCAAAAACCCATTACTAGAAATATACTACTGGAAAGACTTTCAAGGACATGAAATAGACTTCGTAATTAAAGAAAATTATGCCGTAAAAGAGCTTATTCAAGTTACTTACGCCAACAGTTTTGATGAAATAGATAAAAGAGAATGGAGAAGCTTACTTAAAGCCAAAAAACTACTAAAATGCAATAAACTAACCATAATAACCTGGGACTACGAAGATACTAAAGAGCTAAGCTGGTTTGGAGAAAAGGGAAAAATAAAATTCACTCCACTGTGGAGATGGCTACAGAAACACCAGTGAGCCACAAAACTCCTAACAGACATACTCGGCAACTTAGCAACAAAAGAATACTGCACTAATCACTATGTAGGACAAGAAACAACAATACATAAAATAAAGTACACTACAATCTCCCACCAACATAGTATTTCTCTTTTCACTAATTAAACTAAATCCAATATATGCTACCTTAAATCAACTTTACTGAAATCTTCATGGAAACACACCAAATCTACATTAAAATTAAGGCTCACTACATAACTTTATTTTCTTCCCTTTTATTTTACTTAATTCACTATAACAAAGTATATGTATCTCAAGAGGATAATAAATTGGAACCTTTCCTTCTAAAGCCTCCCAAATCTTAGCCAACACTTCACTCCTACTGCTCTCCAATTCCCTAAATACTAATACAACATCTATATCACTATTCACAGTTAATCTACCCTCAGCAGCACCACCAATCAAATACAATTCAGCGTCTGGATACAGTTCTTCAACTACTTTAGCTACTTCTCTAACAACCTCCCTCCACCTTTTAAGCATCTGAAGCCTACTCTCGAGCTTTCTCCCCAAATACCTCCACCTCAAGTGACTCCAACAGCCTTATCACTTCCTCCGCTATTCTGAGTATTAAATCTGCTTCTCTCTCACCATACTCAAACAGCCCGTAAACCGCTCGAGTATGAGCCTCTGTAAGCTCAGCCAACTCTCTTCTATGTACCCTAACGAAGTCAAAGAGACGCTCAGCCTCCTTATTCAAGCCTTGCTCTATGAGCGCCGCTGCAAGAATGCCTAAGAGACCCCTAATATCATGTCCTCTCCTCTCTTCGCCGAGAACACGGTAAATAAGAGACTTAGCATATAGTTGAGCCGCATACTCAGCCTCACGAACAGCAGTATCATAGTCTCCCTCCTCAAAAGCCCTCCTAGCCCACTTAAGAGCATTTAAAGCCCTCTTCTTAAGAAGCACGACATACTCACCGCTCAAATAAAGCACCAGTCCTTCAGTAGCAAAAAACAATAATAGTCTTACGCCACCCACCAAACAGCTAACTACATGTCCATAAAGAGCTACTCAATAAGGAAAACTATCCAAGTAACAAAGCAAACGACTACCCATGTTTTCTAGCTCTAGTGAATTCACTTACTCCAATAGCATTTACAGTTATTTCATCCCCTCTATACACTATTTTCCCAGTCCACTTGATAAAGACCCCATGCACAATATAAGCTCCATCAAACTTACCCATCTAAAACGGTACTCCACGCACCTTACACCTCATCTCCAAGAAAAAGCCTTTACTAGACCCCCACAGGCTTAAATTACATGAATCCACTCACGCGCCTTCTCATTATATGAAATATACTCAATATAGATAACCTTGTTTAGCTTACCGTAAACATATACTGTCGGGTAGCCAAACTTACTACCATCATCAAAATACTCTTCCTCCCAAACTTCGGCCCAAGAAAATACTCTCCGTCAATACTTATCCTCACAGTATGAGGAGCCTGCCCCGTAAACGGCAGTCTACCCTGATAAACAATAAAGTGACCGTCACTAGTATTCCCCATAGCCACCAATATAAAGCAGCTAAGACCCCACGCAGGATCATCACTCTTATAAACCAGCACATTCCCCTCCACAAGCTTATACACTATATCCAGCGGAACAAAGTCCTTTGCCGTTGGACGGAATATCACTTATAACAGTATTAGGCGACTTAGATACAGGCCAAACACCACGACTCCTCCGCGTATAGCATTAAAACCACTACAGCTACCACAAACACTACACTTAAACCAATAGCCAGAGCAATCGCCATAATCCTCCTCATATACCATTTAACCCTAACTTAAGGATAAATAAATTAATTTATTTAATGCTATGAATGCCTCTTTACACGTTTAATAAAGTAGTAGATTACTACAATTACTAGCACTAAGGCAGCCGCAGCAACTACCAAAAACAGAACACTTGAAACAACACATAGTGTGACCTCTTTCTCACAAACCTTAGCTCCACTAGACACCTCTCCTTTAGTCTCCTTTTCCTTAGCAGACTGAGAAACCTGCTCCACCCCTTTCTGCGCCTCTTTCTGCAGCGCAACCACTTTCGTAGAAACAACTTCAACTTTCTGACCTACTAGCTTAAACTCGTATTTCTTACAGTAGCTCACACCCTTAGAGCGAGTCGACAGTTTAGAAACAGTGAAATTAAGTGAAGTAGCAGTGAAATTACCGTACTTCTTAATCTCAATACTCCCCCACCCAGGCTTCACCCAAGAAACATTACCTACACTACCTAAAGGCCAGTAAACCGCCACCGGATACCTCTCAAAGCCCCCCGCCGTAGTCTCTAAACCCCATATACTCGTCTCACCGTAAACAAGTATACCATTTTCCCCGAAAAACGCCCCCCAGCAAAAATCACTCAAATTACCCCCTATAGTCCAATAACAGTACACATCACTCTCCCCAAAAATCCTCACTACAACAAAGTCATTTAACCCAGCAGCCAAGCCACCACTATTAGTATTACCTACAACAAAGACATCTCCCCCAATAACCCGCACCGCCGAAGCATGATCATACTCATTACAGTCAATAGACTTAGCCCACTCAAGAGACCCATTAACACTGAACTTAGCCACAATAATATTCTCGCCAACCATCTTATTTTTAGCATAAATCTGATAAAAACCACACACATACAAATAGCCGTTATCAAAACATATATCCCGACAATACTCATTATGCTCCCTACTACCAAAACCAACAGCCCATAAAACCTCAAGATCCTTACTCAAACAAACCACATACCCATCAAAAATACGCCCAAACCCCTTCTCTGCAAAAAGAAGATAAGCCTGATAGCCCACAACATAGATCTTCCCACTAACATACTGAGCAGACAAGAAATCCATAGGAATCCACTTCCCACCAACATTTCTAACCTCAATAAACGAAGCCTTAACAACCTCACCATCCCTACTAAACAAGACAACTAGCCCCTTACCGTAAGCTAGTACCTTGTCTTCAAAGCCTAAAAGACCATACAAAGGCCTCTCAACTATATAGCCCCAAAGAAAACTCCCACTCAAATCTAAACACACAACAAAGCCTTTATCAGGAGCCAAAAAACCTGAAACATATACTCTATCACCTACCACAAGCATACCATAAGGCCAGCCCCTAAACTCCTCAACAACCTTCAGCCACAAAAGCTTCCTCCCAACAACATCATACTTAGCAATAAAGACCCTTGGAGTAAACTTACCACCAGTATAGTTACGAAAATACCCACACACATAAAGACTCCCATTATCTAGAAAACCGCCCATAAGATATCCCTTAGAACATACAACAACACCCCACGCAGACTCCAATCCATCACCCAGTACTGAATAAGCCGCTTGACTACTGACAAGCATTAAACACAACACAACCAACCAAACACACACCAACCTCATAGCCCCTCACTAACTAAATACAAGACCCTAAATAAACTTATCTCAATTATACAGATACAATAGATTACCTGAACTCTTAGACAACTTAAAAACAGTAAAGACATCCAATTAAATCCAATAAGCTTAAATTAACTACCCAATAACTTGAAATAAGCATCACACATCGTACCCCAAATAGTGTAAGATAATTCGAGCTATATCTACAGCCTCACGTGCCATGTGAAATACCTCTTCAGCATACTCCCTATCATATAATTGACCAGGCGTTATTCTCTCAGCAGGCAACCCATAGCTCGTCCTCCCATGTTCAGGCGCCAGTCTACTAGTTATCTCAATCAATTTATCGATATACTCTCTTAAGTCTACAGGAAGTACTCCGAGCAGTTCTCTAAGTTCCCTTGAAGGATCGTGAGTCCAGCTCGGAATATGAAAATGCGCGATCACCGCTTTTCCCGCATTCTCGGCCGCTAGCTGTGATGCTTGAACTACTCCAGCCCAGTCCTCTATACTAAACCTCTTAGCTGCTACCTCTAAGTGCTCAACAGCAAGACTAAACCTATAGATAACTTCTTCACGAGGATCCACCTCCACTCTCACACCTCTAACTCAACTTTAGCACCAGGCTTAGGCAACTTCCAGTAATAGTACTTCCCTAGCTTCACTCTCTCTAACCCCTTAGCCTTAAGCTCTCTACGAACCCTAATGAGAAAATCTTCCAGCAACCCATATTTATCATAGAGAATAACCCCATCACAAATAATATTGAGAAGAAGAGGAGTAAGCTTCCTAACATTCAAAAAACGAGAATACTTCATATCAAGTACCGTAAGCCTCACAAAAGAAGGAAAATACCTGGAAACCACCCTATACACATACACATGCCTCTTCCTCACATCAACATCAAGACCCTCCCACAAAATTAGCAAATCCACATCACTCCTCTCACTCTCCTCACCTCTAGCAACAGAACCAAACAAAATAACCCCCACTATAAACTCATTCTCTAAAACCATCCTCTCAACACACCTAGTAGTAATCTCAAACAAACCCATAAGACATACTAACTACAGAACCTTATACATTTAACTACTTTTCCTAAGAAATGTCCTGTAGCTCTATTTTAAATACTGTTCTTTATGTTAAATAGATCCTTTAATAGGAGGAAAGCTTTTCTACACTAATATCTTTCAACAAAATACACTCTCTTCCACAATGCGTTAACTGTTTCCTTTACAACTAAACGAATACGGTCCTCTTTTAACTAGTTCTAACTTGCGTCACCTCTTAACAGAAAGCAAGTCTCACTACAAAATTTTAGACAAGCACTAAGATTTACTTTACTATGAGCCTTTTCGAGGCTTCTCTGTAGACTGGGTCGAGAAATCTGTATCCTTTAATTATACTCAATTTTTCTAATTTCTTAATAGTTCTTGTGAGAGATGATTTAGGTATTGTTACTCCCTCTCTTTCCTCTATAGTTTTTCTGATAGAAGACCACGAGTTAGCTCCTTTAGCTACAGCTTTCAATACTAGTTTTTCTCTTTTCCTCAACTTACTTAACTCTTTGACCGCCAGCCGTACTGCTGCCTCAAGTATCCTATCTAGATCTCTCACCCCATCTGCGTAAGACCTTCCAAAAAATACTAGCCAGCCGACAATACCATCAAAAGTATCTACAGCCTTCTCCAATACTTCTTCCGGCACCCTTAAGCCTAGTTCCCTGAACCCCCTTCTCAGAAACTCTAGCGATAAGTCTACAGGAAACCTCTCAACTACCAGCTCAAGAGCATATCTACCGTAGAGAGGCGACTCAGGATTTTCTACTCCAATAAAGTCTCTAAGTAAACCTATCTCTGATCCACTTAAAATTACAGTAATATACTCTAAATTATCGTAAGCATATGCTATCGCAGACTTTATTTCCATTGAAAGAGGAGGCTTAATAAGCTGAGCTTCATCGAAAACCACAATTACTCTCTCTTTCCTCTTATTAAGCTCCTCAAGTAAGCCCAGCAAGCTTATAGAATCCTTACCCCTCCACTTAATCTCTACTTCAACACCCATCACACTAACCCCGCGTATTCCTTCAATAATTTTCTTCAACCTTGATAAACTGCTCTTAAGTCCTTCACTAAGCTTTTCATAGAGATCGACTTCTCTCCTAACTCCACGCATATCTAAGTAAATGCCGTTATGTGCTTCAAGAAACGATTTTAAAAGAGACGTTTTCCCTATTCTCCGTATACCAAGGACAAGAACTAGAGGAACCCCCCTACCAGCAGCGCTATCAAGTATCTTAAGCTCCCTCTCTCTATCAAACAACTCTCTTCTAGAAGATTTTGGCCTAGGATCAAACAACAAAGTTCCGCACCGGAACTAAGTTCCGCACCGGAACTATTTAACTTTCCGCTAGAAAATAATGTAGACAAACCAAGGCTTCTACCACCTCTTCTGTCGACAACCCACGTCCACTATTTAAAAGTAGACTTACTATTAGAGAACAGCCGTAAGACTATAAAACTCTAAACACAAAGAAGCCACGCACCCCAGAAATAGTAGTTAGGAAACAGCCATCTATCCTACCTGACAAGAAACCCGTAGAAGAACTCAAACACATTAGAAAAAGCCTACTCACCAATAAAATCATACGGCCCACAAACATATCTATTAGACTGCCTCCTCGCAGTAAAATATACAGATTCCTACATCTAGAGCCCGCTTAGCTCATTGAGATAAAGTTAAATATTTTAAACAACAAGTTACCTAGATGCCTTCAATTAGCACTGAGCTATACGAATTCATAATTAAAATAGTAGATGAAAGAGTCAAGGAAATTAAAGTAACTCGCGAAGAATTCAATAAACTAGTTGAAGAAGTAAGACAGCTAGTCAAGAGCATTGATAGACTAGCTGAAGCACAAAAGCGCACAGAAGAAAGAGTCGATAGGCTTTCAAAGGCTTTAGAAGAACTAGCTGAAGCACAAAAGCGCACAGAAGAAAGAGTCGATAGGCTTTCAAAGGCTTTAGAAGAACTAGCTGAAGCACAAAAGCGCACAGAAGAAAGAGTCGATAAGTTAGCTAAGGTTGTTGATTCTCTGGTTCTAGCCGTAGGTGAGCTCTCTGATAGTGTTAAAATGTTGAAAGTAGAAGTTGGTAGACTCAGTGAAACCGTTGGTTTTGGTTTAGAGGATATTGCTAGAGTAGTTTTACCTGGCTGGCTTCAAAGACATACAGGGATTTACGTAGAAGAGCTTAGGAGAGAGTTCTTCACGGTTAATGGAGAGGAAATAGAAGTCGATTTATTCGGCGAAGGCTTAAAAGACAAGAAAAAAGTATTTATTATAGGCGAAGTTAAGTCAAGAATATACAGGCACGACGTAGAACAGTTTTACAGAAAATACTCTAAATTAAAGAAAGTACTCCCCAGAGACAAGCTAATAGGAGTACTATTCGGTTACCTTATTCACCCATCAGCTCGAAAACAGGCCCAGAAACACGGATTTTACACAATAGCATCATACGAAAGATAGTTTACCACTACAGCACCACTTCCCTAGCTAAACACTTCCTCAAACCCCCTCATAACCCCTCCATTAAATAAACCACGGCAAAACTATAAACTTTAATCCCACCACTACACTAACCCCACATCAAGACAAAAACCTTAATACAATATTCACTAATATCTCCTACGAAAATGAATGAAATAGAAATGAAAATAGATTCTGATAATCTAGGCAAACCGAAAAAGACACTGCCATAAGAACAATAGTAGTACAGTAACTAATCAAACAAGATCAAAGCTTTTCAGCAGTTTTATAAATATCTTCCATAATCTCGTCAACTTTATTCTTGTCTAGGGGTTTAGACAAAACAACTTTACCCAGCTCCCCCAAAAGTCTCTGAATCTCCCAGCAAATTCTTTTTTCACGCATCCCCGCATATACCAGGAAACCAGCCAAATACCCATTAGCCTCCTTTACATAATTAACAATATCTGAAACAACATCAACAGTCCCACTTAAATCCCTCATAGTTTTCCAAGAAGAGTACATACTAAATAACCACCTAACTAAATCATCCTTCCTCTGCCTCTTAGTCTCCTTAACCTCAAGTATACGGTCAATAACCTTCTTCAAATAATGAACAACAACATCAGCAATCAAGCCTAAAACAAAAGCCAAAATATAATACAAAGACTCCATAGCACCACTATCTTCCCTGCTCCTTCCGCAGCCTCAAACCCTCCCTAACTTTAACTATTTCATACCCCTTCAACTTTAACTCAATAATCTTGCTAATAGGCAAACCTGTCTCATCCCTAATACGCTCAAGCTCCTTCACAAGCTCCTCATCAAGCAAAATAGACAACTG
>Ga0190367_1000225_pt1 | contig 43421 bp, 37 predicted proteins | sample 4872181011_MG_FD_171838 | JGI IMG/M metagenome (GOLD analysis project Ga0190367, IMG submission 171838) | Hydrothermal vent microbial mat bacterial communities from Southern Trench, Guaymas Basin, Mexico - 4872-18-10-11_MG | ecosystem: Environmental > Aquatic > Marine > Hydrothermal vents >... | reverse complement strand
CTTGACGTTCCGTATTGTGCTCGCCTCATTCAGAAGATGGAGGAGGAGGGTTACGTCCACCCGACTGAGCAGAAGATAGGGAAGCTGGTCAGGAGGGTGTACTATCTCACCGAGAAGGGTTCTCGCGCTCTTCACTCGTATTATGAGTATAAGGGTAAAAAGTCGGGAGGTGATGGAGATGTGTGAGTCCCCATGTGTTATTCTCAGAAGGAGAATCAAACCCGTGAGGTTTGAGGAGAAAGAGCCAAGGGCGATTGCAATTTACGGGAAAGGGGGTATCGGAAAGTCGACAATAGCGTGCAACCTGTCTGCGGCGTTCGCATTAAGGGGGCTCCGAGTACTCCAAGTGGGGTGTGATCCCAAAAGGGACAGCACTCGGCTACTAACCGGTAGCAACCATATCCCGACAATCCTGGACAAGTTGCGCGAAGTGGACATGGACTTCGACAGGGTGGATCTGAACGAGGTGATAGTGGAGGGATTTGCCGGGGTCTTTTGTGCCGAAAGCGGTGGGCCCGAGCCGGGCGTGGGTTGTGGAGGAAGAGCCGTAATAACGGCGCTTGAGTTCCTGAGGGCAAAGGACGTTTTCAAGGAGCTGAAGATCGATGTGGTGATCTATGACATCCTAGGAGATGTCGTCTGCGGGGGCTTTGCACAGCCCATGCAGAGAGGGTTCGCCCGTGAGGTTTACATTGTAACATCGGGAGAGTTCATGTCACTGTATGCGGCAAACAACCTATGTGCGGCAATAAGAAGGTATAGTAGGCATGGGGTTGCGCTCGGGGGATTGATAGGCAACATGCGGGGCGTGCCTGGGGAGAGGGAGATAATAGAGGAGTTTGCATCTCTGATGGGCGCCAACGTCATAGGAATCTTGCCCAGAATGCCTGAGGTTCTGGAGGCGGATAAGCTGGGCAAAACCGTTCTCGAAGCATTCCCTGACTCTAATGCGGTGAGGATCTTCAGGGAACTCGCGGAAAAGGTCCTTTCGAATAACCTGAAGGTGGTACCCACCCCGATTCCATATGGAGATCTTTTGAGGTTCACGTACGCGGGGGTCGAGGTGGTATGAGAGGATATTTTGAGCCTCAACCCGAGGGTATGTGCTCCACCTTCTATGCGACATTCTTTCTGTCAAAGGTAAACGGATTGCTGGTTTACATACACGCGGCACGCGACTGTGTTGCAAACCTGCGTTGTCACATCTCAGTCGCACGTCTGGGATCCCCTCTTTACACTCCGGGGACGGTGTTTAATGAAAGGGAGGCTATATTCGGCGCGGTGGATAAGGTATACGAGGCAATTAGGCAGTTAATCGAGAGAAAGAGGCCCAAGGCCGTGGCAATAATTGAGGGATGCACGTCTCTCACAATAAACGAGGATCTGATGTCAGTAGCGGAGCAACTATCCGAAGAGACGGGAGTTCCCGTCATTGTTGTGAAGGCCGGATATAACTGCAGGGCTGAGTACATGGGGGCTGGAGAGGCGCTGAAGTCGCTTATTGACCTAATGGACGCGCAGGAGGGGGCGGAAGCAACCCGATTCAACATATTGGGATATGCCACGCTCCACGGGAGGGTCCACATGTCCGAGATTCTTAAACCGATGAAGTTGAATTCCGCCATCGTGTCATCCGAGGGCTCACCAATAGATCAAATCATTAGGGCACCTCTTGCCGGAGTAAACATACCACTGCACGTCTTTGCGGAGGAGGCGCTGAAGGAGATCATGAGGAGATTTGGGATCCCCTACGTGGATGTTCTTCCATATGGAACTGCTCCAACGAGGCTCGCGGTCGAGAGGGTTTCCGATGTTACGGGTGTTAAGGTAGATACGAGGTTCGACAGGTGGGAGCATGAGGTTGAGAAACTGAAAGATAAGTTGTCTGGGAGAAAAGTGCTGATAGCGTCGAGTCTGGGCAGGGAGGTGAACCTTGCGTCGATAGCAGTATCTCTAGGAATGGAGACGGTTGTTTTCACGTCGTATGCTCCCCCACTGGCGAGGGAGAACGTATCGTTCATAGAGGAGAACGGTGGGGAGTTCCATCAAGAGAGGAGCGTGTACGAGACGATTAAAAGGGTATCTGGTGAGGAGTTCGATTTCGTGATCGGCAACTGGATCATGGGATCGCTCGCAATCGACATGGGCGCATGGTTCTTTTCGAGGATTTCCATCGCAAATATGGACGTGCCCGGATTTCTTGGTGTAATAAAATCGGGTAGAGACTTTGTCAGGAAGCTGGATGGGAAGGTTAGGAGGTTCCGTGATTTTATGAGGAGATTCAACCTGGTTTGTGATCCCTTCTTGGAATATAAGTTCGAGGGGGATGGTATCGGTGAGCCGGAGCTTGTATTCTGAGGAGGTAATATCGTCCAGTTTCCAGGGGATCTGTGATGTGGTACTATCGATGAAGAGGGCAATTCCCGTGATTCACAGTCCGTCGGGATGCTCAAACTACGCGGTCTCCGAGTTTGTGATTGCGGAAAAGCAGGGGTGCCACATTTTTACTTCAAGCCTGCTGGCGACTGACGTTGCGCATGGGGGGCTTGATAGACTGAGGAGGGCCGTGAAAGAGGCGGTAAAGAACTACAACCCCGAGCTTTTAGTTGTGACTACGACTAACGTAACCGAACTGCTCATCAGTGAGGATATACTCCAGTGCGAGGTCGAGGGCCTGAGGTGCGATGTGGAGGTTCCGGTGGTGCCCATTTATGCGAACACCCTCCGTGATACGTTTTATGACGGAATAGATAAGGCTCTTTATGTGCTGACACGGGAGTTCTGCGATCAAAAGGCTAGTGGAGGTGGTGACGGAAAACAGCCGAGTGTTAACATAATTGGGCCAACAAAGGGGATATTCAACTGGAGAGCCGACCTGCTGGAGACCTTGAGGCTCCTTAAAGGCGTGGATCTGCGCATAAACGCAATAGTCCCTGCGAATGCGGGCATCGAGGATTTCAGAAATCTACCCCATGCGGATCTCACGATACTAATGTATCCTTACGACTTTGGAGAAAGTGCTGCACGCTTTCTGGAAAAGGAGTTCGGCATCGCCTATTACACCGAGGTGCCGTTCGGCATCGAGGGAACGATGGAGTTTCTCGAAGGGTTGAAGGAGTACTTCCCTAGTATTTCGAAACGCGTGGAGGAGTTCTTGGCTCGGGAAATGAGGGTTTGGGGCGCGAGTGTCATAGATGACATGGACATTTCGGGGTTCACTATTGCGGACAGCCCGGTTGCGGTTTTCGGATCGAACACGCTGGCCTATGGGCTCTCGAGGGTTCTCTCGGATGATCTATGGATGTCACTTGCGGTCATTGGAATAAAGAACGGCATGCATGAAGCGCTTGTAGGGTTCTTCAGAGAACGGGAACTTGGTGGCACTAAGGTTCTAGTCATGCCGGGGAAGGAGCAGATAGTCGACTCCCTGAAGAGCGCGTCCCCGTTCATGGTATTTGGTGGATTCACGGAGTACTTGGCTTCGCAGGAGGCCGGTATTGGTAGTTTCATACCAGCAAGTGAACCGGCGAGGTACTTCTCAAGTCGATACCTAGATGCGCCGTTCAGGGGGATCCGTGGGGTCTCCTATCTTCTCCACAGGGTGTGGGAGGAAACCGTCAAGTTTGTGTATGCGTACAAGCGGAGCCATCCACGAGAGGATATCCGGTCGGAGGAAGGCCTAATGTATGAGGAAGAGGCGTTAAAGCGGCTGAACGGCGTGCTGGCAAGAGTACCTCACTTCATAAGGTCACGTGTGAGATTTGCCATTGAGAGAATACTTCGTGAGAGGGTTAGGGGAAGGAAGGTGACCGTAAAGGACGTAGAGGAAGCAGTGCTGGAGGCAATGAGGGTAGGGATGAAGTGATGCGAGAGAATATCAGGTGTGTTGAGAGGTTTCGAAGAATATTCGCGCCGGTGAAATGCGCAAACGGCGGGATCTACTCACTTCGAGAAGACGCCATATTAATGCCTCATAAGGAGGTTGTCGCATTGCTGAAGCGCGGGGGAATCAGGTTTGTGGGGAGAGGTGAAAGCGCGATGGTTAAGATTGACGGAAAGGAGTATGTTGTTCTGCTGAGGGATGGGCTCGCGGTGGGGTACGATCTTGTGAGGAGGGCGGAAAAGGTTCTCGGGAGAAACATTTTCTGGGTTCTTGGCCATGGAAACCGCGTTGCGATAAGCAATGGGGAGTACGCCATAGTGTTGCGCGCAGTTCCGATAAATGTGATAGACGCGTGGCTATGATTCCTCGCCCGCCTCTTTTTCCTCCTCTTTCCTCTCAACCTCTTCCGCTTTTTCCTCCTTCTTCCTTTCTTCTTTCCTTCCGACTATTCTGACCTTTTTCATCTTTTTCTTAATTCTCTCGAGCCACGCCTTCTTGTCGTCCTCCAATTTTATCCTCTGCTTTTTGAGGAGTTCCAGCAGTTGATCAGGGGTTACCGATTCCTTAAAGCCCGAAATTCGCACCTTAAAGACCTCACCGGTGGAGATATTCTGCACCCTCAGTATGTCCGCGTTTTTCGTCCTGTAAATATCGAGCAACCGGTAGCCCTGCTCCTTAAGGAGTTCGCTTATTTCCCATGCCTTCATCCTTTTACCTCCCGGCACGGGTTCGTACTGGCATTCCCCTAGATGCTAATGAGTATTTTTGTATTACGATGTTGAGACCCAATTGTTTAATTTCTCAACCCCAATACTCAATTTACGGAAAAGACTTCCATTTTGGTGCGTGCAGTTGAGTGGTGCGATACGGGTCGGAACGAGCGGATGGTCATACAAGGAGTGGGTCGGGATATTTTACCCGTCCGAGGACCGCATGTTCTCCTTCTACACGAAGGTTTTCAACACAACTGAGATAAACTCGACGTTCTACAGCTACCCGACCGCAGCGCTGGTGAGAGGGTGGCAGCGCAGCGCGCCCGCGGGGTTCAAATTCACCGCCAAGGTGCCAAGGGAAATAACCCATAAGAGGAAACTCGAGGCGAGCGTGGAGAACAGAAGGTCTCTCGAGAAATTCATAGAATTGATGAGACCGCTTCGTGATGATGGGAAGTTGGGACCCCTACTTTTGCAGTTACCCCCCTCTCTGAGGAAGAGCGCCCCCCTGCTCAAGAAGTTCTTCGAAATCCTCCCCTCCGGCTTTGAGTACGCCGTGGAGTTTCGGGAGGAGTCTTGGCTCTGTGGGGAGGTATTTGATCTGCTGAGAGACTACGGGGTGGCGTACGTGATTGTGGATGAGCCCCTCCTACCAGCGATCATAGAGGTGACGTCGGACATCGCTTATATAAGGTGGCATGGCCGCGGGAGGCACCCGTGGTACAATTATCGTTATAAGGAAGAGGAGTTGCAAGAGTGGGTTCCGAGGGTCAGAGACCTGATGTCGAGGGTTGCGGAGCTTTACTGCCTGTTTAACAATCACTTCTACGGTTATGCGGCGCTGAACGCGCTTCAACTTCTCCGTTTGCTTGGTATGCAGAATGGATACCAGGCGGAAGTTGAGAGGAGGATGCTGGAAACGATGGAGAAGGGAGTGGCGGGCTGTAGAGAGGAGGCGCCCGTTCAGATGACAGTTACGGGAGAGGTGGTTCCCGCGAACCTGGAGTCCCTACTTTCGAGTTTCATCGACTGGAAGAGACTTGCGAGGGCACGTAGGATAAGCGACAGGGATATTAACATTTTGAGGGCGGACAGGGATATGGTGAAGGCGCAGATCAGGGACTACAAGATAATTGTGGACGTTAAGGAGAGGAGAATAGTGCATAACTGCGCTGACTGGTCGCGGACCGCGGTGGAGAGAAGGTTTTGCAAGCATCTGGCGCGTTTATTTCTGAGTTTGCCGGAGGAGTTGGCCCTAGAGATACTCCGCAAGATTTACAGTGAGCGAGATAAATGGAGTTTCGTGCACGAGGCGTGAATGTGTTAGTTTTTAAGGGGAAGAAGTCCTTATCTTTTTTGAGGTTCGGAAATGAGTGAGCAACCACTTGGTGAGAGGCAACGGAACCTGCTGATACAGGGATACCGCGCGGTATCGGTCACCGTGGATAGCATACTGGGGCGCAGGCCGCGGTGGAGGTGCCTGAGCATTGTCACTTATGACGAGCGGTGCATAGAGGGGGAGAACTGGATAATAACTCCGGAGTTTTTCCTCATATCGATGGCGGAGCACGTACCGAGGAGGAAGATGAAGACCGTTCTTCTCCTAGATGCATCGCGTGAGCACCAGTACTCGGTGGCGTCGATCCCGGAGTTTTATCAGGACCTGTTTAGGATGCTCGGGATGCGGGATGTTGTTTTCTTCTTCGGTAGCGACGTTACCGGGGTTGCGGAGAGGACCTCGATTCCATTCCTTCAACTGCCACTACGTGCCGTTCTGGATTATGAGTTTCTTTCGTCTCTTCTGAAGTACGCCATACCGATTCCCAGAACCGTGGAGAAGAGGGATGTTGAGGGCATCGGTGACATAGTATCGCTTTCAAACTTCCTGATAGATGTTTTCAGGCCGCCAACCCTGATCGAGGAGTTAAAGAAGGAGTTTGCATCGGTAACCCCTGAGAGGATAGGCGGTCACATACTCTCGTCGCTCACGGTGATTTTCAATCCAAGCGTGGCGTTCAGCAAGGGATTGGGCTACGCTTTCCAGTTTCTGAAGATTCTGACCAAGGAGAAGCCGGAGGAGTACAAGAGGTACATCAAGGAGTGGGAGAACAATATAAAGCGTCTTTTTTCTCCGGATGCGCTTTCGAGACTCATAAGTGAGGATGGAAATCTCGGTGAAGTTATGGAATGCCTCAGGAGGAAGAACCTAGCTGTGATATTATGTGAGAACTTCAAGAACGTGCAGAGCCTGTTCATACCGATACTGATACGCGAGATAATGTCCGAAAACCCGAACGTTCTCTTCATAGTCGATTCCATCACCAGGCTGGACAGGTACCGTGATTTCCTCGACCTGCTGAAGAGCATGATAGAGGCGGACGGCTTAAGGCTTATGAGCATGATTCCCACGTTTGGTGAATTCTCTTCCTGGTTTCTGGAACTATTCGACCTGCTGGTGAGCGAGTACGCGCTCTTCTTCAATGCGGATTCAAGGTTCATACGGCGGGTGTTTGAGGGGAGGTCGATAACCGAGGAGGCATGGGTTGTGAGGCAATTCAGACAGGTGAGGCAATTGCTGGATAACGGCGAGGTGGCGTTCATACTGTTCGACGCGTGCTCGGAAAAAAGGTGGCAGTTTGTCAAGCCCAAGCTTCTGGTGAAGATTAAGCATAAGATAAAGTGGTTCTTCAGATAAGTGCGGCTACCGCTTTAGTAGCCTGCTTACCAACTTTTCCAGTCTTCCTCGCTTAAGTGACAGGAGTTCCCAGTCTATTTCGCGGTAAACGTCATGATGTATTATTAGCCCTTCGCCCTGCCGTCTGTTTTCCTCTATCTGCCCAAACTTCTCATACAGCCACGCGTATACGACAATGCTTTCTCTCTCGTGTAGTGTATGGAAGAACTCGGATTTTATATCGAATATCAGGGATTTTTCCATGACCAGCCTCCTCATGAGGTCGACGTAAGCATCGGTGTTTGGAAGCTTTGCGGAGGGCACACACGCGACCACCTTGCACTCGTACTTCTCGGGTAGGGAGATGAGCCACTTCGCAAACGCGTCGTAGTCCTCGGGTCCCGGAAGATCGCCGAGCACCAGGACCCCGTTCTCTAGGCGGTTTAGGTACTCATCTATCAGGGCGGGCAGGAAGAACCCATAGTGTCTGCTGAAGCAATCGGAGATTACTACGTACACGCCCTCTTCAAATTCCGGACTCTCCTCCCCGAAAATTCTCGATAGGATGTCCTTGGAGTATATCTGGTTCACCTTCTTCTGCTCCTCCCTGAGCGCCCGCTTGTACTCTTCGTTTCTCATGTATAGCTTTACTCCGTTGATGAACCCACGTACTCCGGAGAGGAAGACCTCCGCCAGCCTTGTGAGGCTCAAAAGGCCGGATACGAACTTTGTTCCGCCTCCCTGTTCCTCGATATATTTCTTTGCCCTGAGTATGAGGTACCTGCCGAGCGAGGGGGGTCCTAGTATTGCCGAAATGGTCCGACTGAGGGAGTCAACGTCCCTCCTCCTAATCTTCTTCGGGGAAATGGAGTCGTACTTTTTCGAAAGCGCGGATAGAATTTTAGCAACGGTCGGTGCCACCCTGTTGAACGACTCTAAGGGAACCTTTATCCTATCCCAGGGGGTCTCTTCCCTCGCTCCGAAGTATAGCACACGCGTTCTCTCCAGACTTTCCGTCAGTTTTCTGAATGTTGAAAAACCGTCGGGGGTGGAGAGGGAGAGAGGCCCCCCTCTCTCCATATTTAATAGCACGAGCGCGTTATGCCCCATATCAGATAGTAGTTTTGCAAACGCGATGCACACGTTCTCGGGGAGTATCAGTATGTCGTTTGAGAAGAGTACGTAGTCATAAGATATCACGCCGAAGAATGTCCACTTTGTGTCCGTCAGCACGCCGCGTAATCTGTCATGGAATTGAAAGTATCCCTGCAACGCTTTTGAGGTACTCACTTGCATCACCACCGCGATTTATACTTCGCACCGGCTCAATTTGAAATTGCTGATCCCGATAATAAAGTCATGCGTCGGGCGCACTTGCGCTCTCTAAAATTCTCTCCAGATCCTCTAGAACCTTATTTTCAGGCTTGTCACTCTCTAGAAGTTGGAACTCCGCGTATCCCCTCTTTCTACGCTCATCTTCTAGGAAAACTCTGCGAAGTTCAATTGCTCTGCGCGAGGGATGGGTTTTTACGGAGACATATGCACGCACAAGTGCCGCCACGGTTGCCTCTTGGAACACGAAAGTTCCCTGCTCGGTTTCTATGACGACCCTGAGGTGTGCGTGCCCACGGGGAATTCCGGCGATCACTCTTCTCACATCTCTATTTCTAAAAATGAGAACGGGGTCCCGACTGCACATTTTAAGCACCGAATAAAAACAGAGAAGTGAAAATAAAACAATCAGGTTAGTAGTACCAGTCAAGGAGTATGCCTTCCATCTCGTGCTCGGCAAGGTCCTCAAGCAGCGGAATACCGGTAACCTTGGCGCAGCGTTCTGTCAACGACGCGAGATCTCCTCTATCTATGAGATTTAATCTCCACTTCCTCACGCCTGCGATCAGCTGCTTCAGCCCAGTGCCGACCCTGTCGACGAGGTAAGTGTACAGTCCTATTGCGCCCGGAGGTATCTTATAGAAGTCCTCTCCGAATCTTGCCTTCAACTCAGGCACTGTGACGAAGAACTTTTCGGGATCGGTGCCGTAGAGCCTTGCAAACTCCTTCGGAAGCTTGTTTTCCTTCGCCAGCTCGTAGAAGAACTTCGCCTTCATCACGGCGGTCAAGGCAGCTCTCGCGATAGCGACTGCCTTTACAAAGGGCCCATCTCCGAAGTTGCTCATTGCAATTGCCTTGAATATCTGGGTTTCATTTATGAATCCCCCAGCCATTGAAACATCGGGTACGTGTTTCCTGTGCTTCTTCAGTATTTGCAGGCATTTAAGCACGAATGCCTCCAGATAGACCGTTGGGACGCCCGATTCGTCCATCATTGGCACAGGACTCATTCCTGTTCCTCCACCGGCGCCGTCAAATGTCACGTGATCAACTTTCGCCTCGGATGCAACTTTAAGCGACCATGCTATAACGGCAGGTCTGTAAGATCCCATTTTGAGGAAGACTTTCTTGGCGCCCTGTTCCCTAAGCCATTCCACGTCCTCGACGAAGTCTCTAAGCCTCGGCATCCCCACCCTGCTGTGCCTCTCGAAGGACTTAATTATCCCGCTCCTGAAAGCCTCCTGTACTGCTGGGTCTTCGGGGTCGGGTATCACCAAGTATCCGCGCTTCTTGAGCATTATTGCCTTGTCAAGGTCGTGTATCCTGACCTCGCCTCCTATTGCCTTTGCTCCCTGGCCCCACTTTCTCTCTATTATGTTAACTTCTAGCTTGGAGATCGCGTAGATGTCCACACCGAGTCTCTGATCCTCGACGTTCGTCTGTACCGCGATGTCACCGTATTTTCCGTCCCAGAACTCGCGATACTTCTTAACTCTGTACTCCATGTCGGGGGAGTGCGTGACCTTTCCGTTTGTGAACTCCGCCTCAGGGTCCATTCCGCAGACGTTCTCTCCAATCACTTGGATTATTCCGGAAATTGCGGCTCCGACCGCAAGTCCATCCCAGTTTCTCTTTGCGACGGCGGTTGATCCGAGGGCCGCTATGAACACCGGGATCTTCATGGGGATTCCCGCAACCTTCGTCTCGATATCGACATAGGGGAAGAGGGCCTTGTCGGGGTCTTCCTCTATTCCCTTGGCTCCTCGGAGCTCGGGCATTATTTGCAGGTGTGACCAATCAAGTCCGTAATCTTTATTTGCGGAGGCGGTACTTCTACCGAATAACTCGGGATCAGGGTACAGAACCTCTCTACCCCTGAATGCTGATTTGCCGATCTCACATAAGAAGGGGCAGTTTTCGATACAAAGGGGACACATGCCGCTTAGCGGGGAAATGTCAGGAACTCTGACTCTCGTTCCCGTCGTTGATTTGGCGTTAAGGAGACTTCTGGTCATGAAGAAATCATCCTCCAGAGCGTCGGTTTAATAATAGATAGCGTGAAGAAAATATTTTATTTTATTTTGTGGTGTGCAAAGAGAAACCCAGAATCATTACATAGAACACGATTTCAGCATCCGCAGTATTGGATTAGCAAAATGTATTTTAACAATAGTACAGAGCTCATTAATAAGTCGACAATCTTTATACCACTCTCTCGCCGAACTTCCACGGTCTCGATGCTGTGGAGAAGGCCCTTTTACTGGTCTCGTATTTAACATATTCGGAAGAAACACATATGTGGTGGATCAGCATTATATGCCGACCGTTTGCGGTGCCACAGTCGTTTATGGAAATCGTTATTTATTGCCCTGATGAGAAGTTCTTTTAAGTGCCAAAAAATTATAATTTAGGAGGGTGTGATGAAGAAGCCTGGCATCGGCCGAAACGGCGGCGGATGTGGCAAGGTGGGCTTTCTGAGCACCCTACTTTATTGTTCTCTCGCACGCCACTATGTGCAGGCGAGCGCTGGTGATTCCCTCTATCTTTTCGATCTCATTGAAGTATATTCGTTCAAGTCTTCGATGGTTTTTCCTCTATCCTCACTATTATGTCGAATAATCCTAGGACGACGTTTGCCTCCTTGACTCCATTGATCTTCTTTATCTTTTCGAGTGCCTCTTTCTTCTTTCCGGGTTGCACGTTCATGAACACATAACCGATCTCCATAACACCCACCCGCTCAGGACCTTTTCATCGACACAGAACATGGTCATGGTTTCTCGGATTCCCTCAATGCTCGAGATTTTATCGACTACGAGGTTTTCGATGTCATAGAGCTTTTCTGCCTTTATCTTCACGATAATGTCGTAGTCTCCGAACAGGATTTCGGCCCTTTCAACGTGCGGGAGCTTTTTGAGTTCACTAACGACACCACGTACGAATGCGTCCCGTGACACCTTTATCAGTACGTATGCCTCATGCACACTTATGCACTTCACTCATTTGTCAACCGTTCTGACTCTCCGCCACTTTTGTTGCAATTGACGCGTGCGTGGCGGAGAGCCTTCCCGTCTCGGGGTTCATCGACGGGCTTTCGCGGGGAACGGTACTCCGCACATCCATCTGACCCTTCGCTCCGCCCTTTCGGGCTTCCCTCCCTCTCACCGCCCCTCCCACATCCCGGGCGGAGCCCGCTTAACACAACAGAAGTCCTTTATAAAGGTTTTGAGGTTGCAAAGGTGCACGAGGGCAACAAATGCAACACTATACGTTTCTGCCCCCATTATATTTCTCCTATGAAACACCTTACCTATGGGTACGGTCCCCCCTCAAATATCTTTCTATCATGCAAGCCGCATCTCTGCGTATATCTTAAAATGGACATTATGCCGAACCTCCTTTGCAAGTTCGCCTTTCAGGCGACGTGACGTGATGTCCTTTATTTCAAGGTAACGGATACAGCATCGAAGTTCTTGGTACGTGTTTCAGAAAAATAATGTAATAATTGGGAGATCTCAGAAAAATGATCATCCGATAATTGCCAAGTATGGGACTCAAATTTCGATATTCGAACAATATGAGACGTTGACCAGCATGGGAATTACGAGACTGATATACCAGCGCTAAGGAGCTTAAACAACGAAAGGAGCAGATATCAGCTTTCAGGTCCGTAGTTCTCAGGTTAGTATGTGTAAAGGGGATTAAGCTATCATTTTAGCCATACGTTATATGTTTTATCTAGGAGTTGCGTGTCATCCATCTACTCTTGGCGTTCACATAAAGATCCTCGCTAAAATATCCTTATCAAACACCTGATATAGCCACGCTCGCTGCCACACATTCCTTATGTTTTTCACGCCTATTTCTTCGAAGAACTCTCTGATCGTGGGAATAGGGGCCCGCCGATTTCTCATCAGGTTCAGCACTTCGTGCTTGGAAATGAGGCCTACCCGACACTTCCAGGAGTTCAAGGCCTTCCACATTTTCTCGGTATAGAGGGACTGTGCAACCGCCGCAACCTTACAATCTGTGGATACGTGTTCTCCGAATACGGGTGACAATTGAAAACCGTACCTTTCGAGGATTTTTTTCTGTTGGGAGTAATCTGTAATCTCCATGGCGGTAAGGTACACGTTTACAAAATTCTCCTGTGAGAATTCAGATAGTTCTCCAGGTGACAGCCAGTACTTTCTAAGGTCTTTGTAAATGCGCTCAAGTTCTCTCACGTAGAGGGTCGACGCCTCAGAAAGCATTTCTCTACGCAGAAGATCGATGTACTGTTCGTATCTCCGCTCATAAATCTTGTAATCGTTGCTATATAGGCGGAAGAGAAAGGGATTCTCCATGCCTATTTTCTTTCTCCAGTAATCCAGTTGCATGAAAAACTCGTGATAGACTTGCGCCAGATCTGTGCCCAGAATTCTGATCGGTATGCCCATCTTCATTTGAATTCTCGCCATGATGGGTGGGCCTACGAGCGTCTGGCAGAGCCCACACGGATCTCCGATCTCGAAGCACACCCGGAACAGTTTCTTTGTGAGGGATCTCGGGATTTTGAATGTTATAAGGTCCACACCAAGATTATCTGTAAGATTCTCTATGTTCTCGGCAGCCTCGGGTATTCTGAATCCGTTATCTACGCTGGCGGCAACCACATTTAGCTTGTACCGTTCCTTTGCGAGAATAAGAGCCGCACAACTGTCCTTGCCTCCGCTTAGAAGGACAACTGCATCGTATTGGTGACCTTCCTTTCTCACGCGCTCGAACAACTTCCTCATTTCTCGTCTTGCCAAATCTCTGAGTTCGAAAAACCTCCCCGCGTCCCTGAGGAATCTTTCGCAAAGGTTACACAATCCGCTCTGCGGAGAAACTTTCACCCTAGTAAGCCTGAACTTCATATCTCCCTCAACGACCGCTAGGAAGTCTCCGAATGAGTCGTCAAGTGGACAGCGCCTGCATTCGATAGCTGTCCCGTGCATCAAGTATACCCTTTTATAGTTCCTAAGGAGAGAATATAAGGTCAGAAACGAGGGGGTATCGCGGTGGAAATACCAAAGCAGAACCTACAAAGGTATACAAATCTGACGAGGGAGTTTACAAAGCCGGGCTACATTAATTTAAACCCAATACAACGCGGTGGTGTACTCACCGAAGAGGCAAGAAGGGCGATTTTGGAATTTGGTGACGGATACTCTGTCTGTGATTGGTGCCCTGCCAAGACTCCCCGTCTTGATATGATAGAAAGGCCACCCATAAAGCAGTTTCTCGAAGACATGGCCAGATTTCTGGGAATGGATGTGGTGCGTATAGTGACAAGGTGCCGCGAGGCCAAGTTCATAACATTTCTCATGCTCGCGAGGCACAGGGGAGTAAAGGACGGTTATGTCGTGATAGACAGCCTTGCGCACTACTCCACATATCTTGCTGCCGAACTGGCAGGGCTCAGGATAAAGGAGGTTCCGAACAGCGGTTACCCCGAGTATAGAGTGGACTTGGACGTGTACGCCGAGAAGATAGAGGAGGTGAAGAGGGAAACAGGGGAATACCCCGTCGCAGTCCTACTGACCCACGTCGACTACCAGTACGGGAACCTCAATGACGCTAAGAAGGTGGCAAGGATAGCGCATGATTACGATGTTCCTTTTGTGTTAAATGCAGCATACACGGCCGGATTGATGCCTATAAATGGTAAAGAGTTGGAGGTGGACGTCCTTGTTGGAAGCGGGCATAAGAGTTGGGCGGCATCCGCCCCGACGGGAATACTCGCAATGACTGAGGAGATGGCGAAGATAATACTGGCGAGGTCGAAGATAGTGGGAGATTGGAGTGGGAGATCTTTTCCTCAGAAAGAACTGGCACTTCTCGGATGTACGGTGATGGGTGCGCCTATAGTGAGTCTCATGGCGTCATTCCCGCACGTTGTCGAGAGAGTAAAAAGGTGGAGCGAAGAGGTTGAGAAAGCAAGGTACTTGGTGGAACAGATGGAGAGAATCGAGGGGACGAGACAACTCGGAGTAAAGCCCAAAGAACACACGTTGATACACATAGAAAGCGAGGGTTTCTTCAAGATATCACAGAAGCACAAGCGTAAGGGTTACTTCCTGTACCATGAACTGAAGAAGAAGAAAATAGTCGGAATACAGCCTGGCATGACCAAGCACTTCAAACTTAACACTTACGGCCTCTCGTGGGACGAAGTTAAGTACGTCGCTAATGCCTTCATAGAAATCGCGGAGAAGTACGGTCTCCAAGTTTCGTAATGGGTGGACTTCTTGCCAGTAAAATATAACGCCATAATAATAAGATTCGGCAGCGAGATCGGCACGAAAAGTCCGCGGGTTAAGGTGCGGTATGAGAAGTCGATATGCGATTACATAAGGAGGCTTTTGGAGCATCACTCAGTTTCGTTTGAGAAACTGGAGTACACTTACGGGCGGGCGTATCTTTTTACAAATGAGACGTCCGAGGCCTCCGAACTTCTGACGAGGGTGTTTGGAATCTCCTCCTTTTCTCCCGCAATATCGACAACATCTGACATCGATCAGATTGCGGACGTGTGTGTGAGCCTTGCAAAAGAAGAGTTTATTCCGAATGCAACGTTTGCAGTACGCTGTAGAAGAGTTGGCACGCACCCCTACACGAGCCTTGATGTGAACAGAATCGTGGGAGAGAGAATTTTATCCTCACTTAAAGATCTAAACCTAAAAGTTGATTTGGAAAACCCGATGTACACCATGGGAATCGAAATACGTGAGGACAAAGCGTTCATCTTCCTCGAAACGATAGAAGGCCCGGGAGGATTCCCGATAGGATCTCAGGGGAGGGTCGTCTGCCTTATAAGTGGCGGCATAGATTCTCCCGTTGCCGCATGGCTTATGATGCGTCGTGGTTGCATCCCCGTGTTCCTACATTTCGACCTAGGGGACTTTGGAGATAAGCGGACAAGAGATAAGGTGACGCGCCTTGTGAGGAAACTTTCCGAGTGGATGTTTAATACTCCCCTGCGAGTCTATATAGTTCCGCACGGCGAAAACCTGCAAGAAATAAAGGATAAGTGCATGGACAACCTCACATGTGTGCTGTGCAAGCGCGTCATGTATAGAGTTGCGGAAAGAATTGCAGAAATGGAGGGGGCGGTTGCAATAGTTACGGGAGAGGCAATAGGGGAACAGGCAAGTCAGACCTTACATAATCTCGCGGTAATAGAGGAAGCAACAAAGGGCGTACCGGTGATTAGACCACTTGTAACGTTTGAAAAGGTGGAAACGGAAAGGCTGGCGCGAAGAATAGGAACTTACGAAATTTCTGCAGAGGAGGAGAAGGGGTGTGCTGCGGCTCCTAAGAGGCCATCTACACGAGCAAGAATGGGGGTCGTCTTGAAAGAGGAGCAAAAGTTGGATATCGAAAGAATGGTCGAGATTGCATTAGAACGAGCCGAAAAATTCGAAATAAAATATGGTAATGGTGATAATTGACTGTTTATTCCTCCTCAATGACCTCTCTCTTCCTGCCAAGTGTTATTCGCATGGTTATCAACTTCTCACTTGTGAAAAACCATGTCGCCACGTAGAGGAATATCACCGCCTCTATCAGCATCGCAACTATGCCGACAAGTGGGATCCAGTATTTGCCACTCATGAGCTCTATCGTCGTGATTGTGGGCGTCGCGAAGGGAATAAAGACTAGGGCCAATTTGAGTTCCTCGGAGATCTCAAACGATGCAAACGCTAAGAATATTGAGAACACCACCATTGGCAATATCAAAAAGCCGCTTATCGACTGTGCCCCTCTTATGTCCTCGGCGGGTGCGGCGATTATTATCGCCATGGACAAAACCACAAGTATCGTCAGGAATATTGTGATTCCGAGGATTATGTAACCCACCGGTGTGATCGCAAATCCGACATCCTCGGGCCTTATCATTGGTACATCCTCTGCTAGTCTGCTCGTGACCATTGAGATGTAGAGATTGAAACCCACTAGGTAGCCCAGTGCCCCCACAATTGCAACTATGATGGAGCCGGTCAGCTTACCGAGCAGGATCATCTTCCTGTCCACCGGTAGGGATAGTAGGGTCTCTAGGGTCTTCTGTTCCTTCTCGGATGCTATCGACACCGCGGCTATCTGTACCACGAAGATGAGCAGTACCATGAGGATGAGGGGTATTGTGAACACTTGGGAGAAGTAAATTCCACTAATAACATCTGGGGACGCGTTTAAAACATTGCCCTTCACTATGGTCTTAGGGTTCACATAGACGAGTCCGTATGTCCCGGAACCTTTGTCGCCGACCAGCAAATAGGACAGGGTTTTATCGAAGGCTGTTCTCGAAATTTCCGTCGCAACGCTGAACGCGTTGCTTATGTCGGTGGTCTTACCATGCTCCTCCATTATCGCATATATGTCGATGATCACGGGTCGCCCGTTCAGCATGTTATCCGAAAATCCTTTTGGCACAACTATGAACACAAGAATTCCATTTTCGATACAGAATTTTTTTGCATCGTCGACATTCGAGATACCTTTCTCGTTCAGGTCCACAACTGTAATGTTAGGCACTTCCTTTAAGAATTCTACGAATATTTTCGAAACATTTCCTTGGTCTAGGTTCAGAACTCCTATCCTTATCTCCTCGGATGGCATCATCATTTCCGTCGATACTACCATCGTCATTCCGAGTAGCGGGAACATGAGGAGCGGCACAAGGATCATTCCGATAAACATGTGAGGATCGCGCAGGATCTCCTTTATCTCCTTCAGCATTATCGTTTTGAGATCCTTAAGCACCTCTCACCACCCTCACAAACAATTCTTCAAGATTCGAAACCCCAAACTTCTCCTTTAACTCCGATGGCCCTCCCTCCAGAACTATCTTTCCTCTATCTATGATCGCTATCCTATCGCAGAGATACTCTACTTCCAGCATGTTGTGGCTGGAAAGAAGCACAGTCATTCCGTACTTATGCGCGTAATTTCTGATGATGTCCCTTATGTGAACCGCATGCATCACATCGAGCCCGCTCGTGGGCTCATCAAGTATGACGAGCGGCGACTTTGCCATAAGGGCTCTTGCAACAAGCAATCTCCGTTTCATACCCTTACTATAGGTCTTGGTCTTATCGTGCAATCTGTCTCCAAGCCCCGAGATTTCAGCGGCCTCATCCACCATTCTTTGGACTTCTTCCTCCGAGGAGGAGTGAAATGATGCCATAAACCTCAAGTACTCGAGCCCCGTGAGGTTCTTGTAAACACCTGCCTCCTCCGGAAGGTAACTTATCATCTTCCTGACCATATCCGCATCCTTTACGACGTCCAAGCCGAATATTTTGGCAGTACCGGCAGTCGGTTTGAGGATGGTAGCGAGAATTCTGAGAGTTGTCGTTTTACCGGCACCATTCGGCCCTATAAGTCCGAAAATCTCGCCCTTCTCAACTTCGAAGGATATCTTGTTCACCGCAATCTTACGCCCGAAAATCTTCGTAAGATCACGAACCTCCACGGCAATCTCCATGTCATTCCCTTCCGATGCTCTTTTGCAATCATAATTTCCGATCGATTAATAATTGTTACTAATATGGTCCACCGAATGGCGATTCGGGGGAAATATTCTGGTAAAAACAATTATGGAACTTTTCGTCACCAAAAATGAAGTTTAAGTTCATTGGTCGAACTCCCCGTCTGTAACTAGAAAAAACGTCTGCCGTCGTTACTCCTCTCTTCTGAGCATGGGGAAAAGTATTACCTCCTTGATGCTTGGGCACCCCGTTAATATCATCACGAGCCGGTCGATCCCTATCCCTAGGCCGCCAGTGGGAGGCATTCCGTATCTGAGGGCCTCCACAAACTCCTCATCGTATTCATGCGCCTCCACGTCGCCGCGCATCTTCCTCTCCTGCTGTTCCATGAAGAACTGCTCCTGCAGGACAGGGTCGTTGAGTTCTGTGTACGCGTTTGCAATCTCCATTCCCGCAATGAACGCCTCAAATCTTTCTATCAGCGTAGGATCCTCTCTATGGGGTTTGCACAGCGGGGACGTCTCCTTGGGGTAATCCATTACGAACGTCGGCCGTATCAGATGCTTCTCGCAGTAGGCCTCGAATATTTTCTCTATCGCGAGCCCCCGGTTGTACCCACCCCTGAGGGTAATGCCCAACTTCTCGAGTTCCTCCATGAGTTCCTCGTCGGTGGCCTCCCGCACGTCGAGGTGATGAGGCGTGTACATCTTTATCGCGTCGTACATCTTTATCCTTCTCCAAGGTGGTGAAAGATCTATCTCCACCTCCTTCATCTCTCCCTCCTCAGTGTAAATCGGGCACTTTATCTTCGTGGTCCCGAGAACCCGCTTCGCAACCGTCGATATCATGTCCTCCGTCAGCCTCATCATGTCGTTGTAGTCGGCGTATGCCTCATACACCTCCAATGACGTAAACTCCGGATTGTGCAATGCATCTATGTCCTCGTTCCGGAAGTTCTTCCCTATCTCGAACACCTTGTTCAGGCCACCGATTATGAGCCGCTTCAGGTACAGCTCCGGCGAGATTCTAAGGTATCTGTTCTCTCCCAGCGCATTTACATACGTTGTAAAGGGTCTGGCCGCAGCACCGCCGTACACGGGCTGAATTATCGGCGTTTCGACCTCTATGAACCCTCTCTCCTCCAAGTATCTCCTTATCTCGGAAATTATCCTGCTCCTGAGGATGAACGTCCGCCTGACCCGCTCGTTCAGTAGGAGGTCGAGATACCTCCTCTTGTACCTCTCCCTTATGTCCTTGAGGCCGTACCACTCTCTCGGAAGCGTGTATAAGGCCTTACACAATATTGTGAAGTCCTTGACCAGCAATGTGAGCTCCCCCGTCTTCGTCCTGAAAAGTTCGCCGCGCACACCTATGAAGTCTCCACGCCTGACGTACTTCAGAAAGAAGCGGTACTTGTCACCCAGCACATCCGCCTTAAGGTATATTTGCAGCCTGACCCCCTCGTCAACTATATCCACGAAGGTGCTTTTTCCGTGCCTCCTGATCGCAAAGACCCTGCCCGCCGTGCTCAGGTCGCCCTTGTAAACGATATTGGTGGCGTTGTCCCTAACGATCTCCGGGACGGAGTGGGTGATTTCGTACTTATGTGGATACGGGTTTACGCCCATCTGGATGAGTTCCTCGCGCTTCTTCATCATCGCAATGAAATCCTCTCTTTCCTCTGGCAAGAACCCTCACCGCTTGCTCCACGCTTTCAGACCCTTAAGTGCTTCTACAAACGTGCTCTCCCTATAAAACTTTCTTTAACTACTAATGGAATCAGAATATGGCCCGTATCGGGGATAGCTTCTAAGACTTTCGGCATTGCTTGCTCAGGTATTCGGCGTACTTCCTATATCTAGTGCAACTAGCACCTCATGCTCATCCTATGTGGCCTATAAATCCATAGCCTATGAATTCGTAGGTTGCGGAAAGAGCAATTATAAAATTAGGTAGCGAGATGTCATTTGACAGAAAGCAGGGCAGTGTATCAGATAACGTAAGCAAAAATAAAGGAATGATTATAAAATACGATTAGAATCTCCTTCTCCTTATGAAGATCGCAATTACCACCGCTATTACCACTATACCAATAACTAGTCCTATGAGTCGCCATGGAACCTGTGTAGGGGTCGGCGCTGCCTTGCCGGTCGGTGTGGGTTCTACAACCTCGACCAGTGCATTGCTATACACAACCCACGAGTTCTCGGTCTCTTCGCCCTGCATTATGGTGCTCGTTGGGAGCGAAAGTATGTTCATGAGCCCCTTGGTCGAATACGTTTCCTCAAGCGATTTCATGCCGCTCTCTTCAGCCACTCTCGCCTCACTGGTGGTAACGTTCACCCTCATTAGCGAGTACCTCGACACGTATAGCACAACGGTCGCTGGTACGATTATCTCCGTCGGACCAGTAACGTTTATTACATACCAGTAGGTCATCGTGAAACTCTCACCGGGCTCCAGGACAACATGACGCACCCTGACAAACTTCATAACCGACCATCCTTCCTCAGTGGGCCATAGCATCTTGCCCTTTTCTAGGATTCCCTCACTCCACTCGGTAACATCGCCAGCAATGATGTCACCACATGAGGTGTACTCAACGATCGTCAGCACCGCCGTGTCGTCTCCCATGTTCGTAACATTCAGATGCACGGTGACGTTGTTGTAATTTATGTCTACATTCTTGTCTATGACAATTTCAGGCTCGGGGAACGGCTTCGGGCAAGAAGTTAGATTAATTCTCTCAATTGGCGGGAATACGAACCCTAGTATTGTGTTGGAGTGTGTCCATGTATGAACAGTCTCTCCTGAAAGTTCGTAGCTGTACCGCACCACCGTAAATACCGGATGCAAACCAACACGAGTGACTGCCGTACCATTAATTAGAAGAGAAATGTTCTCGCCGGGCTCTATTACCACCGGGCCGCTAATATTACACATGCTGGCAATCTGCGTTGAATTCAGAACTCTAAATGCTCTGGGCCTGTCCAATATCCACCCCTTACCTAGTCTGAGATCCTTCACTATGCTGTGGTAGATTTCTATTCCATCTATCGTAGCATTCGCGTCCCCTAGGTTCATTATAGTAAGTCTGAGTGTGTAGTTGTCCCCCGCACGAAGCGACGTCGGGTTCGTAAATATGGTCTTGTTAAGAGTTCCGTTGATGTTAACGGGCTCTAGCGTCGTAACCAGAATGGGGGCGGTTCCGTTAATCTTCTCCCATACGTAGAATGTAAGACCGTTCGATAACGCGTAAAACCTCTTTCCTTCATACTCATATGAAACTCTGCAACCGAATGAGAAGTTAAACAACTTAAAGCTGGCATTAAGCGTCGGCATCGATGTGAAGTTCATCCAGAACCTTATGCTCTCGTTAACTTTCAATTGTCCGTCATACTCCGCTACTAACGCTACTGCAAATATTCCCGTCTTATTAAACACCTCAAATGGATCGGTTATCAGTTCAAAGTCCGTACTTAGCACCCCTCCTGTCGTTAGGTTATTCCATAGGAACAAAAAACCAAGAACTTCTTCCATCTTAAACGGATTTACAGGGACCGGGATTGCGACGACCACGTTATTCGCAGGCGCATTGCCCACGTTCTCGATTTCAATAGCAATATTGACGGATGAGCCATTTGTCAAATGTATCGGTGCGTCTCCCTCTATGAACATTTTCGTCATAAGGACGGGGTACTCCGCCAGAATCGTGTAGTTCAGGTCGAATACTATCTCTATGTCGTCCGCGCCCGTTTGATTCTTCCCGGCGAGGAAGCCGCTTCTTTTCTTAAATACCTGTAGGATGTAGTCGAACTCCCCGGTAACCTCCGGGAACTTGTTGTCGGGCTCTGGCTCATAATACAGGATATTGCCTACGAATGGAATCCTAATCTTAATCGCTGAGAATATAGAGTCTGGATGTGGAACTATATTTGCATTGGATGGCGAGTTAAGAAGGTGCTTTAGTGAGAGCGTAAAGTTCTCACCATTAAATATCAGTCCCTCCGGATTTATGAAGCTCATTGCGAACTTCACGTCAAATGGAGAAAATCCTGAGGATCTCCTCTTGACCCCGAACATCAGCACTGCACATACGTTTAGTTGCTTGATGAAGCTTGCATTCAACAGAGTGGATAATCCGCCCTCAGGGGAGTACCCAACCCACTCATCCACGTACTCGTCAAACACGGGCGTCACGTTGTTCGGAGGGGCCAAGAACACAACAATGGCTCTCTTCGATTGCATCGCATAACTGTAGAAGAACGGCACAAGCCTGATACCGTACGCGGTTCTGAACATATCCGCAATATCCCTGGCCAACTGCTTTGACTCGTTCTCCTCCACGTCCACAAATACAAGCCTTAAGAGGCCACCTGGGGGAGCTTGGACAGGGGGCCTGGGCCAGAACTTTCTGTACCTATGAGGATAGAAACCCTTTGTCACGACGAACAGAAACGATTGGCACTTTTCAAACGCCGTGCTGCTCAGATTTATGGGGAGAGTCGTGTTGCCACTGAACGCAACATTCACGATGGTGGAATTGCCCTTACCCACAATAACATCAATGAACTCGTACACTGGCCCCCTGTAGTTATAAGTTGTTTCTGTAATTCCAGCAACACTGGCACTGGCCGGAGCAAAGGAAAGCGCTGGTACCATCAGGAATAACGTCAGAAGTAACATCACCGAAGATGCGAGGGTATTTCGGGATGCAGGCAACCATCCCACTCCCGAAACTTTTCCTTGACAATATTACTCCCCTTAGACATATATTTTTGACCACAACAGCATCCGATCAACCCAACACGACCTAATGTAGCACCTAACCTCACCAATCCGCAAACTCGAGTTCTAAATAATGTATATAATGGTATTCTCATATAGTAAGAAAAACTACCGTTCAAAGAATGAATTTTGTGAAACTACTCACCTGCAACAGCAATACATCCTTATATTCACGAAATCTCCGTTCTAATCTGATTATGCTTTAAGTGTTCATCTAAGAGCAGGATCTACCGGCGCAAATAGTCTTCGATCCCACAATCAAAATGGTGGGATTGAGGAGGGAAATTTGTTTTGTCAGCGTCATGTCTCGCAACTAGATCAAGACAGGAAGTCCACCGATTCGGTACTTGTCCACTCGGATAGCATCTCGAATAGTCTATCGCTGTACGCCCTTCTTATGTCACCGCGCGTGATTATACCGACAAGCTTGTTCGTTTGCGGATCGACAACCGGCAGTCTCCCGATGTTGTTCTTAACCATCTTGTCAAACGCGTCAAACAACGTCTCCTTGGGATACGTTACAATGAGTCTCCGGCTCATAACCTCCTTAACCTGAACCTCCGACCGCACTTCCGCTGGAACTTTCAGAACATCCATTAGCGTCACAATACCCACAAGGTTTTCATTTCTGTCAACAACTGGTAGCCCTTTGATCCCCTTCTGGGACATGATCCCAGCGGCCTTTGAGAGGGAAGCCTCCGGCTCTATCGTTATAACCTCTCTCGTCATCACGTCCTCTACGAGTATTGTCCTCAGCAACGGAATGTAGAACTCTCCCCTGTGCGCTGGAGAGTCCGCCCTAGAGCGGACCTGACTCGGGAATATTGTGTTTTTTCCAGTGATCACGTATGCCAGCACGGTGGCGATCATGGAGGGGGCCAACAGGGTATAGGTTCCGGTCATCTCACTGACCATCAGGATCACGGCGATCGGGACCTTCCCGACCCCGCCGAAGAACGCCATCATCCCGATTACCACAAAAACGGGCAAACTTATGTTAAGATCGGGATATAGGCACTTGCAGATGGCCCATAAAAGAGCTCCCACACATCCCCCTATTACGAGGGCGGGAGCGAATACTCCACCACTTCCCCCGGACCCGACGGTCAACGCGGTCGCTAGTATCTTCGCGAGAGGTAGTATTGTCAATATCAGTATTAGCATGTACATGGGAGGTGGGGAACTTGACGAAATGTATGGAGCGCCAATGTCGGAGAAATCACCCAGTATCAGTAACTGGAGCCACCCATACCCCGTTCCGAGTATCTGGGGCATGAAAATACCCATTATACCAACCAGAAGCCCGCCTAATGCAGGCTTCGCATACCTAGGAATGGGAAGTTCGTGGAACTTCTCGGAAACATAATAGAAGGTCTTCGCATATAGGATTCCGTAAAGCCCACACATGATCCCCAAAATCGCGGAAAGCAGAAGCATCACCGGGTCCAAAAAAATCGATTCCTCGGGGCAGAGGAAAATGGGAGACCACCCCACGATTGACGCAAAAATGCTATAGGCTATTACCGATGCTATGAAGGCGGGTATGAGGGCCTCGACCTCGAAGTCCGCGAGGTAAAGTATTTCGGCGGCAAGTATCGCACCACCAAGCGGTGCCCTGAATATTGCACCCATTCCCGCGCCGACACCAGCTGCAACGGCAATCCTCCTGTCATGCGCATTCAATTTTAGAAGTCTGCTGATCAGTGATCCGCAACCTGCTCCTATCTGTGCGATGGGCCCCTCTCTTCCCGCACTTCCTCCGGAACCTATCGTTATCGACGATGTCACAAGTTTCACGAGGGGGACCTGCGGTCTCACGTATCCGCCCTTATTGTGAAAAACATTAATTGCAGCCTCTGTACCATCACCCTCCGCTTCAGGTGCAAGCTTGTAAACAATCACCCCACTGATAAGACCTCCGAGCGTTGTCACTAGCGGTATCAGGAGAGCCTTATTTGAAAATATAACTTTCGTTGAGCCCTCCCCTGCGGGTGCTGGTGGATGGTATCCGGCCAACTCCCAAAGGAAGAAATGAACACACAACTCGAGAAACTTATAAAGCACTATTGCGCCGAATCCGCAGAAAATGCCTATTAGAACGGAGATGGGAATCCACTTTTCAAGATACGTTAATATTCCCGGAGCGGAACGTCTCTCGTACGTCATTGCATGTATCACCCGCGCTTTTGCATTACCGTTATCTAAGGCGTCTTTAATGCGATGGCACGATCAGTGGTATCCGCAATAAGCAACATAGATGCCGCTTTGAAGGACTTCATGTCCAAAACGATCATTTCCTTAGAGGTTTTTTAAATTTTGGTTTTCTGAAGAGATACTACCATTTTTTATTGACGTCGGATAACTGCATAACTATTACAGAAAGTGAGAAGTTTATCTGTGTCATCAAAATCTTTATTACAACGATTTTAAGTCATCAAAATTCTTTCAGCATCTTAGAGTTTTATAACTAGAAATCGGATAGAAGTGTTCAGCAGGATTCCATATCAGCACGTTAACCACGTTAACAAGAGTATTACATGATTTGCTGAGTACTCTACTTTTCTTCGGACTTCTTACTCACGTTGTTAAGGGCGACAATAAGATGATGATAAAATAAATCATCACCATCAAAAAATCATACTTATGGTTCCGTCATCTGCCAGTAGGATGTGAAAATTTAACTGTTTGGAAAACTGCTGCAAATTCACTGGTTGTAATCGGATCTCACGCCACTGCCCGCCCTATACGGATATTTGCCGTATTACTTTTCGTAAAATGTACTTTTAAACTAAAGTTTAAAAGTATCTGATGAGAGAATTTGTAAGAATGTAAATAAGAATGTAAAATCAGTTATTAAAATTGAATATGGTTTAACAACAGTATCAGGGGATTAACGCAAATAATACTGTCATAAAACCCGTCCAACGGGGGATTCCCCACGGTATCATACATCCTCAAAAAACGCCCAGATAAAAGATAATTACGCACCGAGCACGCGAGAGTATCGGCAAATGACATATAAAAATATCAATAAAGCAGGGTGTATTCGGTGATGACCACACGAAGCTCAAGTTCATATTCGATCTCGAAGGCTCTTACATATCTCGAAAAATGGTTCCCCATTTCTTTCCTGATAGGGATGGTTTGCGGTTTAGGTGCCTGTATCTTCTATGTGGCATTAGACGTATGTACCGATTTCTTCCTAGGAACTATAGCTGGTCATTCACCACCCGCGCCCGCGGGAGAGGGAAGCACCGAGGTTGTGTTCTCGGAAGAAAGACGTTTCCTGATACCTTTAGTCACAACTCTTGGTGGCCTCATAAGTGGTCTTTTGGTGTCGTTTCTTGCACCCGAGGCTGAGGGCCATGGAACGGATGCAGCAATAGAGGCTTACCATATAAAGAAGGGATTCATAAGGGCACGCGTCCCCCTCGTTAAACTGACAGCATCGGCGGTGACAATAGGATCGGGAGGAAGTGCGGGAAGAGAGGGACCCATTGCACAAATCGGTGCGGGAATAGGAGCGCTTCTTGGGAAGGTACTGAAACTAAACGCACATGACAGAAGAATCGCTGTCGCAGTGGGAATAGGTGCTGGAATAGGATCTATTTTCAAGGCACCGCTTGGTGGTGCGATACTTGCCGCCGAAATACTTTACCTCGCGGACTTCGAGGTCGAGGCCCTCATACCCGCCTTCATAGCATCGGTAATAGCCTACTGCATAGTAGCGTCGTTCACCGGTTGGTCTCCAATATTCGAGTGTTCTAACGAGTACATATTCCATGATCCTTTAACCCTTCCACTCTTCGCTGTGCTTGGAATTTTATGCGGACTTTTCGGAATACTTTACATTCGCACGTTTTACTTTGTACATGATACGTTTCGCAGGCTCTCCATACCAGGATACCTAAGGCCAGCAATAGGCGGTCTTGTCGTCGGCGTAATTGCGCTGTTTGTCCCCCATGTGTTGGGAACCGGCTACGGATGGTTGCAGATGATGATCTACGAGGATTTCACATATATACCGTTGTTAATACTGATAATATTGCCGTTCGCGAAAATACTCGCAACCGCGTTCTCGGTCGGATCCGGCGGAAGTGGAGGAGTATTTGCTCCCGCCCTGGTAATAGGAGGATCTATCGGGGCTCTCCTCTGGTTCATATGCAAGATGATTTTCCCCGATTTCGGGATGGGAGTTGCCCCCTTTGTCATTGTGGGGATGATGGCGTTCTTCGGCGGGGTCGGGAAGGTCCCGATCGCCGTGATCCTGATGGTCAGTGAGATGACCGGAACCTATACCCTGTTGGCCCCCTCCATGATCGCCACAATAATCGCATACATCATTACAGGGAGGAACACCATCTACCGGAGTCAGGTGCGATCTAGGCATAAGTCACCCGCTCACAGGGGTGAGTACCAGATTCCTCTTCTTAAAACAATACTCGTGAAGGAGGCGATGACAGGCGATGTTATAACGATAAGGCCGGATGATCCGGTCTCCAGAGCCGCGGAGATAATGTCGCAGAGAGGAATAAGGGGGATACCGGTGCTTGATAAGACGGGTAACCTTGTGGGAATAATAACACTGACAGACGTGCTCAGGACTCCGGCTGAACTGAGACCGAAGACTCAGGTCAAGGATGTGATGAGCCGGAAGCTCATAGTGGCGTATCCGGACGAAACGCTACTTGATGCGTTTGATAAGATGATGAAACACGAAATAGGCAGGCTTCCGGTCGTGGATCCCATAACTCACAAGCTTATAGGCATAATAACGCGTGGAGACATAAGAAGGGCGTATAACGATAGGCTTCTCTCCCTCCTTGAGGAAGGAAGTGCTGAGGAATATATAGAGTTCTTATAACGTCGTGAGCAAGCGCATTTATCCATATTCTACGTATTTTTGACCTAAAAACCCGTTATATGCGGATATATCCGCACATTTCGGGATGACTATTGATGGCCCGCGAACGTCTCGTCTATTACAGGTATGTACTGAAAATGGAAAAGGGGCTCAAGGTGCTGATGAAGTGAAAGAACAAAATAAGAGATAGCGGACTCTCGAAAGTACTTGTGATCCGTAGATTTGAGGAGGGGATGAGGAAATGTTCGTGGGCCTCTTCAATAGAGTCTCCGAGTACAATCCCGATCCCTACGAATATATGACTGTCGAAAAGCTTCAGAAGCTTCCTAAAGACGGGATATCCATCGCCGAGTACTGCAGAGTGTGCTCGTGGGTTTCGTAATGCTCACGACGCGGAATGGGGATGAAAGAAGGGTGGGCGTGGTTCTCGCAATAGGAGTGGACAGGAGCTTCCGCAGAATGGGAATAGCAACTGCGCTTATGCTAAAGGCTGCGAAGTATTTTAAAGAAAAGGGAGTATCATATGTGGAGTGCGAGGTTCTCGAGCACAACATAGAGGCACGTGAACTCGTAATGTCGCTGGGCTTCGAAGAAGTGGGAGTCACAATCTACGGCGTGAGACGTGACCTCTTCGCATGTATGCATGCGTCCCCCTTCTGGTGCCGATCATCCGAAGAATTAATTATAACGTTCACGTAAAGATCATTGGGTTGCTCTAAGAGGCTATTGGCACATCTCCGAAAATTACTTCCGGCATTTTGCTTCTTAACATTCTGTACAAAGTTATGACTCCTTGTATAAAGGCAGGAAGTGAAGATATTGGACGTGAAGGAATTGGTCGCGAGACTTCTATCGGAATTTGATGAGGTCATTAGAAGGGCGAAAAGTATAGGATCGGAAACGCATAGGTTTCTATACTTGATTTCGTGGATGAATGTTGTGCTCGAGCACGAAGGCGCAGGTAGGATTATCCTCGTAGGAGGATTTGCCGTTGAGGTTCTTACTGGATCCACTTACAGGACGCTCGACATCGATATAATAGTCGAGGGGGTTGTGGCAAGGCATGCGCTCGAGGAGTTCTTTAAGCGCACATCAGAAGCCTGCGGGAGGACCTATCTCCTACGAGAAATCTTATTCAGCAGTAAGGGTATAGATATTGTTGGAACTTCCTATAGCAAGAGGAAGCGCCCGATAAAGCTATTTGTAAACGAAGAGTACATCTACATGGAACCCCCAGAAGAGTTAATAATTACGTATTTGTCTGCTTGGAAATACTGGGAGAGTCTCGAGGACAGGGATAAAGTGTACGCGCTGGTGAGCGTATTATGGGAGAAGATTGATAAACAGTACGTGATTAAGCGTGCAAAAGAGGAAAAAGTCCTCGATTTCCTACAAACGGTGCTTAAGGATTTGGGAATAGGTGGAGAGGATGAAAATAAGGTTTGAAGATCTGCGGAGAGAGTACTGGGATTACAAAAAACTGAGAGCGGCACTTAAAAAGATATTTGAGTTGAGAGAGAGGGCGGGTAGAAGGGGAAAAGGGTCAAAAAGACAATTAAGAGACGTTCTGAGGCTTGCGGCATTGGCCAAGGAAGTGGTAAGTGCCATGGAGGAAAAGGGAATCATGGAAATACGCAGGGATGTCATTCGGGTGAGAATCGAATATAAAGGCTGAGAGGAAAGTACTTTTTCCTACTTCATTATGAAATGGGAGTTAAGAAGGATACGTAACGATCGCGAAATCGCAGAAGTTAAAAGTACCGATCCACATTTTACTACATGCAGATGATGAGGGCTGGGACGACGCTCCGAGGACAGATGACGAATTTGCCGAGTGCTGATGCCCCTCTATCCCTTCTCCTCGATACTTCTCACATCTAACATTCAGTCCGGAGAAAAGACAACTCATCTCCAAAATTCTCGTGAGATGATATTACATGGAGTACATGAGCATAAAGTCGTTAAATTACCCGGTCTGGCGAATGCTAGTCGAATTGTACAAATCCGATCCGCTAACTCACGTTTACCTGATGTACGATATTGTATACGAGCTTGAGAATTCCGACATACACATAGTCGTGGGAAATGACAAAATACTCGGATATCTGCTCGTATGGAAGGATCCGGCAACGGGATTCCTCGGAGTCCACATTTGGGGATCGAATGCTGACGTTCTTGTGGATCGCATCCCCGTTCGGCGGGCAGCTGTCATACAGGTGTATAACGATGAACTGGTTGACGTGGTTACCAGAAAGGTTGAGGAAAAGGGGTTGAACTTGGACGTCAAAAGATTCCTCAACATGGTAGCCGATTCGGAAACGTTTAAACCGTACAAACCGGAAGTTGCGGTGAGGCTGACCGATGAGCACATAGAAGCTTTCATTAAGCTTAAGAGTACTCAAGGGCAGAAGTTGGATAAGAGGAGTGCGGAAGTGCGCCTAAGGAAATGGATGTATTATGGAATATTCGAGAACGAGGTGCTGGCGTCGATCGCCTGTTGCTACCTCAGAATGAACGAGGTGTGGCTGATAGGTGACGTATTCACCGATCCGAAGTATAGAAGAAGGGGATTTGCAAAGATGGCAACGTCAACCGTTACCGAGAAGGCGATAAACTCGGGAGCTATTGCAATGTTGCATGTGGACTCCGATAACGGGGTTGCAAGACATCTGTACGAGACATTAGGCTACAGGGTCACGGGCGGGCGTTACTGGATAATGATCCGAGACTAAGGAGGGTTTACCGTGCCCTCAAATGGCACTAAGGTTCACGTAATAACATACGGATGTGCGCAGAACAAGGCGGACGGCGAAATAATAAGAGGCATTCTGGCCGAACACGGGTTCAAGATTGTGGACTCGGAGAGCGAAGCCGATATTATAGTGGTTAACACGTGCGGGGTCAAGGTACCAACGGAATTTAAGGTGCTGAACAAACTTAGGAAGCTTTCATCGACCGGGAAGCCCGTTATAGTTGCCGGATGTCTTCCCAAAATAAACCTCGAGGGCATCATAAAGAGCATCCCGAACTTCGCAGCAATCGTTGGGCCATTTTCCTATCAGAGGATTCATGAAATAGCACGCCGGATTGTGGAGGGAGAAAGGGGGATCATTGACATAAAATCAGATAAGATGGTTAAGGTATGCACACCCCGACTTAGGGAGAACAAAGTCGTGGGGATAGTTCCCATATGTGAGGGCTGTCTCGGCTCTTGTACCTACTGCGCGGTCAGGCTGGCCAGGGGACGATTGTTCAGTTTCCCTCCAGATGCGATAGTGAGAGAGGTGGAGAGGTTTGTCAGGGAGGGTTGCAGGGAGATATGGATAACCGCGCAGGACACCATAGCCTACGGCGCGGACATCGGAACCTCACTCCCAGAATTGTTGAGCAAAATTGTCGAAGTGCCGGGTAAATTCAGAATCCGCATTGGCATGATGAATCCTGGACGCCTACTCAACTATCTCGACGAGATGCTCGAGGTGTACCAGCACCCCAAGGTGTATAAGTTCATACATATACCGGTGCAGTCGGGGAACGACGAGATTCTCCGCAGGATGAACAGGCCATATACTGTGGACGAGTTCCGGCAGATAGTGAAGGAAATAAGGAGGAAGATTCCAGAGATGACGATAGAGACCGACGTGATAGTGGGATTTCCGGGAGAGACCGAGGAGCAGTTCATGGACACAGTTGAACTTGTCAAGGAACTGGAGCCCGACATTGTGAACATTTCAAGATTCGGTCCCCGCCCAAACACCCCCGCGGCAAAGATGAAGCCTCAAGTTCCGGGGTGGAAAATAAAGGAGCGGAGCAGACTCATGACGAAGGTCGTGAAGGAGATAAGCTACCGCAGGAACCAGAGATGGGTTGGATGGCGGGGAGAGGTGTTGGTTTCCGGAATAGGGATAAAGGGTGGTGTTGTTTCGCGCAATTACACCTATAAACCGATAGTCCTCCAACTCGGAGAAGAATACCTAGGCTACGAGTTTGAGATCCGGATAACCCGCGCAGACACCTTCTATCTCGACGCAGAGGTAATTTCCACGATACGCCCCCTATGATTAACGGGCCGCGTACCGTTCTCCCACTTGGTAGCATTCAGCAATTTATAGTAATTTTCAGCCACCAAGTGGGCCATCACGACTCCCGGTCGCTCTGCCCCACCTTACCCAGTCCATCCCGTGCGGTCGCCTGCACGCTCACCGGACTGGTTCGGCGAAGCGGAACCCACCCGTACTCATCAACCTCGTCCTCTTCATCGGCCTCGACCTGACCGAATAATGGAGCGATACTATTTAAACTTTTACGAAAATGTCTGAAAATTACTTAAACCGAAAACTGTTTCAGACTCCGTTCACCACAAAGCGCCATTATTAAAACATCTTCCGAATAAGGTTATTGTGAGGTCGTTTTTCGACCCGGTGGTATGATGAAAATTGCCCTTTGTAGTGACTGGTACTCGAAAGTAGGTGGAATCTCCTCGCACATCAGGGAACTGGCGAAGAGCCTCTCAAAGAGGGGGCACGATGTCACGATCATAACTGTGAAGAAAGTAGAGGAGGCAGAGGACACCAACCATCATAACGTAAGGGTGATAAGGGTAAGCGGGGCGGTGATACCGGGGCTCAAGATACTCTCCCCGCTGAGTCTGAGCGATGTCAAAGATGCCCTACTCGGTGAGAAATTCGACATCATACATGTTCATCACGCCTTCATACCCATATCCCTGTACTCGGTATCGGTGGCATCAAAGTACGGAATACCTAGCGTTTTGACCGCCCACTCGCTCGGAGTTGCTCACGAAAATCACTACCTTTGGAGATTTCTTCGCGTTTTCATGTACCCGATAAGGAAAACACTGGAGAATGTCAATAGAATAATAACCGTAAGCGAGGCGGTGCGCCGCTTCATGAAACACCTGCTCCCGGACTATGAGAGATTCGTCGTGATACCAAATGCGGTCGACATCGAGGAGTTCAAGCCGAACAAAAGCAAGGAGGAGCTGCGCAGAGAGCTGTGTCTCCCGATAGACAACCCCATAATACTATTCGTTGGAAGGCTCGTTGTGAGGAAGGGTGTCCATGTATTGCTGGACGCGTTCAGGAGCGTAGTCAAGGAAATCCCCGATGCACGTCTTGTGATAGTCGGCAAGGGCATGCTCAGGGACTATCTTGAGTACAAGGCGAAGGCCTATGGCATCGAGAGGAACGTCGACCTGCGGGGTTACGTCGACCGAGAAAACTTGGTAAAACTGTATATGGCGGCCGATGTATTCGTCTGTCCGTCGATATTTGCTGAAGCTTTCGGCATAGTGATAATAGAGGCGATGGCAGCGGGAAAACCCGTCATTGCAACCCGCGTTGGAGGAATCCCGGAAATAATAGACGACGGAATCGACGGCATTCTCGTGAAACCTCATAGCGTGAGAGAGTTGAGCGATGCAATAATATGGCTTCTAAATGACAAATCAAGACTCGAAGCTATGGGAATGAACGCGAGAGAGAAAGTAGAGGAGCGGTACAGCTGGGATCGTGTGGTTCATAGAGTGGTAGAGGTTTATGAAGAGGTCATGGGAGTCACGGATACAGGAGCACATATCTGAAATCCTCATCCACCGAATAGCGCCCTCGCTATTATGAATCTCTGTATTTCCGAGGTGCCCTCCGCTATTTCGAGCCCTTTTGCATCTCGCATGTAGCGCTCTAATGGCAGATCCTTGAGGAAGCCGTAATGCCCATGCACCTGTATCGCCTTTATTGTAGCCTTCATTGCGAGTTCGGTCGCAAATAGTTTAGCCATCGCCGCCTCTACGGTGTACCTTACTCCTTTATCTCTAAGATACGCTGCTTTCCACGTCAAGAGTTTCGCCGCCTCTACTCCTAATTTTATGTCTGCCAGCATCCACCTGAGTCCTTGGAACTTCATTATTGGCTGTCCAAACTGAGTCCTCTTCTTGGCATACTCGATGGCGCGCTCCAATGCCGCCTCCGCTATCCCTGTGGCGACGGATGCAACCCCTATCCTTCCAAAGTCCAGCACAGAGAGGGCTATCCTAAGTCCCTGTCCCTCTTGCCCTATAACGTTCTCCTTGGGGACTCTAACGTTCTCAAACTTGTACTTGGCGAGGCCACACGCCCTCAGACCGACGGGATTTAGCGGTTCCTTCTTTATCCCAGGAGTTTTTGTATCGACAAGAAAGGCTGTTATTCCCTTGGCACCCGCCTCCGGCGCCGTTTTGAAGAACGCAATTACCGCATCCGCAACAGCGCCACCCACTATTATGCTCTTTTCACCGTTAAGGACGTACTCATCCCCCTCTTTTACCGCGGTGCCCTCTATTCCGGCGGCATCAGACCCCGCGGTCGGCTCGGTTATTGCGAATCCTCCTATGATTTCCGTCTTGGCAAGCTTAGGCAGGTAGTTTTCCTTCATCTCATCGCTTCCGTAGAGTTTTATTGCCTCAGACAGGAGGTAATGCGTGTCTATCGCCAGCCCTAGGGACGCCGAGTACTTTGAAATCGCCATTACGAGCATTGTGTAGGAGATGGTGTCCCTCTCGGCTCCTCCGTACTTCTCCGGGATGTTGAATCCCAGCCATCCGCGCTTCCCCATTTCCCTAAAGAGGTCAACGGGGTATTCGCACCTCTCATCATACTCGGCAATTACAGGCTCTATTTTCTCCCTGCCGAAAGCGACGGCCTCCTCGAATATTTTCTTCTGCTTCTCAGTTATTTCGAAGTCCATGCTCCCACCCGGTTATAATGAGGCCCTTTGTCAACATAAATCTGTATGCTCACCGTTTTCCGAAGTGGGAACCCCATGAACGAATATCGTATATTATTTCGAAAAAGAATTCAGAAAGCATGTATAAAGTTCGCGTATCGAAAAAATAAAAGTTAACAATTAAAAGCCTAAGAAGTCTTTCAGTAGCTTCCCTATATTCTCGGTGGCCTGCTTAATCACGTTGTCCGCCGCCTTAAGGAAGTCCGCCGCCGTCTTTGTCATCTTCTCGAAGTCTATCTGATCCGGAGACGGAAGGGATATTCCACCCAGCCCTATGCCGCTTACCGCTCTCCTGACTCCTTCAGCAACCTCCCTTCCTACATGCGTCACTGCAGGTGCGGCGGCCCTCGCAACCTCAATCAACTGTTGCACGCCGCTCTGTACGATTCCCGGTATCTCCTTTATCTGGTCTCCAACCAGATTTGACACGTTTCTAAGGGATATCATGACGTCATTCAATTCGACGGGTGGAAGCCGCCCGCTGGACGCGAGAGACCTGACTTCTTCAACAACCTTGGGGATGTTCTCCTTGAGCCAACTCTCCGCTTGCTTTGCAAGCGGATTTATAGTTCTCTGCAAGTTGTCGATTGCGCTCATGAGAGATGCCTGCAGCCCGGAAATATCGGTGCTTCTCAAAGTATTAGCGACGTTTGCAAGCGCACTCTGCACACTCGACAGGTCTACTCCTGGAATGGAAACCCCACGACTTAGCACATTGAATTTGTCTATTAATGATTTCAACAGGCTGACATCCTGCGGGGAAATTCCGCCACGCGCCGCCTTGTACCTCAGAAATGAGAGAAACATCGGGAGGAACGTCAGAAGTGATAATGCGGCAAGTCTCCTCCCCGCACTACTACGAGGAGTCCAGTAGGCATACTTGTACGCCTTAGAGTAGTAATACTGAGGAGGGTACGGCGGGGGCTGGATTGGAGCCGTATATGCCGACATCGGAGTCGGCGCCGCAGTAACCATGGGAGCTGCAGTTGGAGTTGGGGCCGGACTAGGCGCTGCTGGTGTGGATGTCACTCCCGGACGAAAAAAGCCCTCTTGCGATGCCGGTAGGTATACTGATGCTTCAGGTGGCACATACTCGTATGCTATTCCGTTCTTTGCAGACCAAACGTTTTGTATCGCTTTTGCAATTAGGAGGACGAGCCTTGTCAGGTGCGTTACAAAATCGGGCATCACTATGTAATAGTTGCCCTTTGGAACGTTCTCCAAGACGTACTTCGTGTTATTGACGACCGTCGCAAGTTGCATCCTCATGTCATTCACAAGCGCTTGGTGCAACGGAAACTCGCACTCATCCAGAAGCTTTCTCGTCTCAACGACCAGTTTCATGGCTCTCTCGAACTCTTTCTTCTCGGGTTTTTCTATAAGGTCATACACGAGTTTGAGCCACTTCTTTGCCATATCCTCCCAGTCGCCGATATCTCCCTTCTTTCCCATACAGCAACCCCCTTTTGTGAACAAAAATACTCCAGTGGCATATAAACATTGCAAAGTAACATCGTACGATTACGGAGAACGGTAACACCACCGACGCTTTGCCCATTACCCCGCACGGGTTCACGGTATGATGCCATATTGCACCCCGTAAATAAAGGGACGAAAAATGATCAAACAGAAAGAATACCGTTGCGTCCAGATAAAAAACATTACCAAAAAATAAGAGTTATTTAGAGTTCGCTAATGGGATGCGACATCTGCGAGTTTCAACTTCTCCCAGAGGTCCCTGTTGTTTATGCATCCGGGGTCGGGTGCAAGGTAATCCCTGAAGTATCCGTAAGCTCTTGCGCGGCATCCACCACAAACATACCTATACTCACATCTTCCGCAGTTCCCTTTAAGTAAGTCCCTATTCCTCAGATGCTCAAATACCTCGCACGTCTCCCATAGTTCCTCGAAATCGTCCACTTTAATGTTGCCCACCGGCAATGGGAAGAAGACGCAAGGCGTGATCGTCCCATCGGGGTCTATGGCGCAGTAGAACCTACCGGCGCCGCACCCCCCTATGAATTCGCTGAGGTTTATCAACTGTCCTCGGAGACGCGGGTTATAGAAGTGCGTTGGAACGATGATTTCCTCATCTCCTTTACCGTATACTCTCTCCATCTGGAGAGCGACCCTTGCAAACTGCGGTGCGGTACTCAGCACTTGCATTCTCTTCCCGGATCTCAGTCTCTCCCATAGGAATCTCAGCAACTCCTCCCTTTCCTCGGGGCTCAAATCGTTCTCGATTATGAATCTCCCCCTGCCCGTGGGCACAAAGTTGTACATCATCCACCAGTTGACGCCCAGCCTTTCACAGAGCTCTATGACCTCAGGAATTTCCTTGTAGGTCAGCTTCGTGGCTGTTGTTGCAACTTCCACGAACACTTCCTGCTTCACGCAGTTCTTTATCGCGCGGATGACTTTTTCGTAAACCCCCTTAAGACCTCTGAAGCTATCGTGAGTTTCGGGGGTCGCGCCATCCAGGCTTATCTGCACGTAGCCTATTCCTATGTCCTTAAGCTTCTTAGCAACCTCCTCGGTGATCAGGGTTCCATTCGTGGCAACTGCGGTGAATATTCCGTAATCGTGCGCTAGTTGCGCGACCTCGAAGAAGTCCTTCCTGATAAGTGGTTCTCCCCCGGAAAACGCTATTATTGTCACTCCGGTGTCTGCGAGTTCTTTAACGACATTCTTCGCCTCCTCGGTGTTCAGTTCATTGGGATGGGGCTTTCCAGCAGATGCGTAGCAGTGCTTACACCGAAGGTTACACATCTGAGTGTAGTTCCATACAACAAGGAACGGTGCGCCCGGTGTGAACGGTTTCCTAACGCCAAACTTCGCAATTCCCCTTATTACGTTGACCAGCCCCCTACGCCAGTAAACGTCCTTGAACCTCTCCTTCAGCTGCTCATCGCTTACCCCGAATGCTTTCCCTCCACGGCTCACCGCCCATCTGACTATCGGCGCAACTATGTGGGTGCACGTCCAGCACGCCTTGTCCCTCACACCGGTATACAGTTCCAGTGCAACCTCCAGCCTGCTCTTTTCGTCTTTCGAGCACCGCCCTGAAAGTTTCCTTAGTATGAATCTTACAAGTCTTCTATCGATCGTGCTCTTAAGCACCTCCAAACTGCTTGTAAGTGGCGCGGCTTCCGGCAATGCCGATCCCTCCTGATCACTTCCTCGGATCAAATAATTTGCCCATGAGGGTGGCTACCAACGGCGTGGAGGCTGCCCACACTCCACAGGTATACGGTAATATGACGTCGTATATACATTTAATTCAATATGTTTGTATCATAACACTTCAGAGTTTTACGGACATGTAACTGCATGTCGGCGGGAATCCGGAACTTTAACATTTATGACGGCAAAAATCAAGTGTGTGTATCGGTAGCGCACCGCATTGTGTGTTGCTGGCGGGCAATGGGGCGTATTTCAGAAGGTGGAATCGATGTCAATGAAAATTTACGTTGGAACGTCGGGGTGGATGTATCACTGGAACAAGGGAGGAACTTTCGACTGGTATGTAAAGAATTCCGGTTTAAATTGCGTCGAGTTGAATGCTAGTTACTACAGGTTCCCGTTCAAAAATCAGGTTTTAGGGTGGGCAAGGAAGTCCCCTGAATCGTTCCGATGGGCAGTGAAGGTCAACAGGTTCGTAACTCACGTTTTTAAGATGAGCAACCGCGCGTTTGAAACATGGGTAAAGTTCAGGAATCTTTTTGAACCGCTTGACCCCAAGGTCGATTTTTACCTCTTTCAACTACCCCCGTTTATTAAGCCCTCCGAGACGTATGTTGCGAGAATAGAGAGATTCGTCTCAAGGGCGGAATTGGGTGACAGGTTTGCCCTCGAGTGGAGGCATGTTGAGTGGTTTTCGGAAAGGTGGGAGAAGTGGGCGGAAGATCTCGGGATAACGTTAGTTTCCGTGGATGCGCCGGATCTCCCCCGGAGGATCTTTGCAATCAACGGGACGATTTACCTTAGGATGCATGGCAGAACCGCATGGTACTCGCACGTGTACAGCGAGGAGGAATTAAGGGAAGTTGCGGAGCAGATGCTGTCAAAAAATCCTAGGAGAATTTACGTCTTCTTCAACAACGACACCGGGATGCTAGTAAACGGAAGGCAGATGATGAACATCCTTAGAGAGATGACAAGTTAGTCATCCTTTCCTTTTCCTCGAAATGTACGACAAGAGGTACTGTATGAACTTGAGGAACGCCTCCTTCAGAACCTCCCCGTAGTACTTATCGACATCCTCGGGTTCGACCTCTTTGAGTTTTGCATAAGTCTCCTCAAATATTTTTGCCTGGACATCAAGATGCACACCTATCACCCGTTGCCACCGCTTCTCGTATTCTCTCAGGAACATGGCAGACTGGTCTCCTCTCCTAATGCTCTCTGCCGCAACCTCCCCGGCTATCATGCCCGCCCTGACGGCGTAGAAAATCCCCTCTCCTGTTATTGGTGACACATGTCCGCACGCGTCCCCCGCCACGAGAATCCCATTATCATAGCTTGGCTTAAAAGTATGCTTGAAAGGCACGTATGAGCCCTTTGCCCTGACGATCCTGCCACCCTCCAGCAGCCTCGACGCAACCGGATGTTCTTCTATGAACCTCCTCAGATATTCGGTGGGCTTCTCCTCAAACTCCCCTACAGCACTTCCGAGACCGACGGATACGATTCCCCTCTTGGGGAAGATCCAGCCATAACCCAGAGGCGCAACCCTCGACCCCGCGAAGAACATAAGCTTATTGCCTATTCTGTTGTCGATGATCTCATCGTCCAGTGCAATTTCGCTCTGGACGCAGAACGCCATGTGCTCCTCCCAACTTTCTCCCTTTTCTGTGAACCATTTATCCCAAAATCCGGCTCTCCTCGCCACCACGGAAGTTGCCCCGTCGCATGCTATCACGACCTTCGCTTCAAACTCTCCGCGCGTTGTTTTCACACCTCTAACGAGATCTCCCTCGAAGATCACATCGGTTACCCTGACGCCTTCCAGAACCTTTGCTCCTGCCTCCCTCGCCAGTTTCAAAAGGTAGTTATCGAACTTATCCCTGAATACGAGATAGTATCCCGTTGGCATTTCGAACTCCAGGACCTCGTAGGAGGGCGGAGCGCACACGCCCATCCTCTTAGCATGCCTTTCAATGATATCGGATGGCACTGAGAGTTTCTTTATGACCCAGGGGGCAACCCCACCGCCGCACACCTTGTACCTCGGAAATTTCTCCTTGTCTATCAGGAGAACCCTGACCCCTCTCCTTGCCGCCTCCCGCGCTGCCATGCTTCCTGCTGGACCGGCACCAACAACAATTACATCGAAGGACCTCTCCTCACTCACCTAGCCGCTACCTCACCACAGTTTGAGGTAAATTAGGTAACGGGGGAATAAAGATTTTGCAGAATTATTCGTAACCATTCGCCCCGTTCACGACGCTTTCCGAACCCACAAGTTTCACTCCGGTGATCGCCGATGCATCCACGGTCAATGCCCTCAGATCCTCCTTTTCGAGATTTAGCGGACTCGTCTTCCCGGCCAGCTGTGCGATCATGCACATCTCCTTTATCATAGCCTTCAGCAAATTCTCGATCCTCCTTGTTGCAACTTCCACGTCCAGTCTTCTCCGTAACCTCGGATCCTGGGTGGCGATGCCCATGGGATCGAGTATCGTTATCTTATCGACTCCCTCCCTGACGAACTCCTTTATCATGCGGTTTATCTCCCGCGTTTTTCTTCCTCTTGCAGTGATCACCTTTTCAGATGCCATACCACGACCTCCCCTGGGCTTAAGTACTTCTTCGAGAACTCACAACCGCACATTGCCTCTATTGCTTGGATGCCCCCTCTTCACTCGCCCCCACCAGCACCTCCTCACTAACTCCCATAACTAAGGGGCGTAGTCCCAACTTATCGCGCACAAGTCCGAGGGCATCAGGTGTTGCGATCATGTACGCAAATGGTCCGTCCAGCTCCCGAATACTACACTTTAGCGCGTCCTCGAAGTTCATTCCCTTGCTCATCTTGTAAGCGATGTAGTGCACTATTAGTTCAGAGTCGTTGTCGGTGAGGAAACGTACGCCCTTCATTTCGAGGGTTCTACGTATCTTCCAGTAGTTCGTTATCTGGCCGTTATGAACAACAACGATATCAGGGTTGTCGATGTCTTGGAATGGGTGTGCGTGAAAGAGGTCTACTCGGCTCTCCGTTGAGAACCGGATATGTCCGAGTCCGTGACTTCCCTGCATCTTAAAAACTTTGAATGTGGAGTTGAACTCATCGACCGGAAGAGTATCCTTCAGTATTTCCACGTATCTTCCTACGCTTATTATCTTCGCAATCCTCGTCCCTTCCACCGCCTCCACAAGTCTCCTTATGTTACCGTTATATGCGACCTCGTATCTATCGTAACCGTATCCCTCCTTTATCGAAACGTTCATCTCCACGTTTCTTATGTTTCCACCGACACTGGCGATCGCGGATGATATCTTTGCAAGCGCCCCCACCACGTCCTCGGCAAGAACTCTCAGTATCAGGTCTCTAGATTTCCCATTATCCCTGTAGATGGCAGCCCCTGTCGAGTCCGTGCCACGATGCTGAAGAGCCCTGAGCATTGTTATCAGGTACTCACCAACGGGTCCCGATCCGGATGCGAAAAGCAATCCTGCAATTCCGCACATATGAACACCTTACTTATCCGATATCGAGAAATTTGTCGATCGATTTTCGGACATGCTAATACCAAGATAGTCTCCACTCCAGAAAAAAGTTTTATGGTCAAAAAGAACCGTCTAAGAATTTCTCGTCACATATATGTGATCTTCGCAACATGCGCCATCTGCGAGAGTGACGGAGGGCGGGTGATTAAAGAAATGGCGGTAAGTTAGAAAGGCTTCTGTATCGTCGCATCCGGGTACACTGCAACTCTCACTCGGCCTTTATGTCTGTTCTTGAGTTCCTCCAGAACCTCGTCCCAACTTTTAAGGGTGATCGTCTTCTCCGGGATCGTGATCTCAAGGGGCGGCTGCTTTTCGGGGTACTGTGTGAATAGGATGATCCTTCCCGCTCTCTCCAGAAGTCTCAGGGGTGGAAGGTAGAGGTCCCCACCTCTCCTCTTGAGCCCCCATCTTCCGTGAACGAAGTGTGGGACCTGCCCCGTTGGGGAATTCACTATTATCACCATGTCCCCGCCCTCTTTCAGGGTTATCACCGGCCACGCTGCTATTGCCGCCTCGCTTCCCTTGGAGTACGCATTTGAAATGACGATGTCCGCGTTGGGCAGTATTGGTGTCCGATAGTGGTCCTTTGCTACTTCCACACCTCTTCTCTGGGCATCGATGAAGTGCCCAGCAAATATGTCTGTGGAGTTTCTTCGCAGATCCACGAGCACATTTACTATAAAGTCGAGTCCCGCCAGTTTTGCCGCCTCTTCTGCATCACGTCTAAGTATGTTTTCTTCATTTACCCTCCCGTAGGCCATATCGCACGAAGGGTGAACCCTCCTATGGTTCATTGCGGTGGAGTATCCTCCAAGGTCCCCGTGGTTGAAGCAAATGGATCGCATACCCGCGACGCCGGGAAGTACAATCTTTGCTCCTCCGCCGTATCCGAAGTAGGGGTGAGGAACTATGCATCCTACGGCGATCTTCAAATCGCACGCCATGACCTCCGCGTTTATCTCTACTGGTGTTCCATAGCTTGTGTCCCCCACGTAGACCAAGTTTGCGTAGGGGTTATGGTTGAAAACCGCGAAGTTCTCAACGAAGTTCTCTCCCAATTTCTTGGTAAAATCGGCTCTGGTGTACGTCCCGTGGGCCCCGTTTGCACATATGAACCGTATATTCTCGTCCTTTATTCCCGCTTTTCTCAGTTCCTCAATTATATGCGGCACTATCTCGTACACCCTTGTTGGGCGCGTCAAATCATCGAATATTATTACAACGTCCTTCTTCCCCTCGGCAAGCTTGCTGAGGGGCATCGTTCCTATAGGGTTCCTCAAAGCATGCCTTATTTGTTCCTCGCTTATCGAGCTTTTACCATGCCCTTGCATAGTCCTTACGCTGACCTCCCACTCGTCGGGAAACGATATTTCCATTTCAAAGTCTCCAAACCATGCGCACTGTGGCAGTAATACTTTCTTCATGGAATACACCCGAGGATATTCTCATAACAAAATATTGCACCATAGCCATATAAGAACGAGGGATTCTTGGATGCATGTGGCGAATTTTTAGAAGAACAACCATGAGTGTCTAATCGCTGGTTTTTGAGTCGTGAATTACCTTTATAATGTTATCTTTCTTCTCCGTGATGAGTACTATGCGTATACCTTTAACTTTATCCTCCATTCTCGTAAAATGGAAGTCATCGACCAGCATGACCTTTGCGCCGGAGTAAAGCGCCGCCAAGTGTAGTGCATCGGATGCATAGAGGTTGAGCGGAAGAATGAGGTGGTATGCCTTCCTTATCAGGGGCCAAGTTATCCTTATTAACTCCAGCCTCCCCTCCCTTTTCAGCCTCTCAATATCCGCCAGTATGAACATCTCGAGGGAGCGCGCCTCCTTATCATTTATTTCTCCCTGGTTGTACTTCTTTGCAACCGCTCTGCACAACTCCAGAACCATCCACTCCGCGGTGTAGCACTTGTAGTTCTTAAGGAGCCATATCACGTTATCCCCGCCGGGCTCGCCGTAGTACATTGTCCAGAGAGCCGACGCCTCCAAATATATCACAGCGTATCTTCCTCCTCATGCAGGTCCTCTAACCGTTCTCCCACTTGGTAGCATTCAGCAATTTAAAGTAATTTTCAGCCACCAAGTGGGCCATCACGGCTCCCGGTCGCTCGCACGCTCACCGGAC
>Ga0190367_1000224_pt1 | contig 43828 bp, 52 predicted proteins | sample 4872181011_MG_FD_171838 | JGI IMG/M metagenome (GOLD analysis project Ga0190367, IMG submission 171838) | Hydrothermal vent microbial mat bacterial communities from Southern Trench, Guaymas Basin, Mexico - 4872-18-10-11_MG | ecosystem: Environmental > Aquatic > Marine > Hydrothermal vents >... | reverse complement strand
TTACCGAGCATGTCCTGAGGAACCGTTATGAACACCTTCTGATAAGGCTCAAGCAGAGTTGGATCTGCCTGGAGTATCGCGGCATATATCGCACCCTTAACCGCCGGTATTACCTGTGCAGGACCTCTGTGAACAGAGTCCTCGTGAAGTTTACAGTCGACGAGTTTTACCTTCAGACCCATGCACGGTTCCTTCGCCAGAGGTCCTGAACTAATCGCCTCTCTGAATCCCTGCAGTATCAAGTCCATTGTTTCGTTTAAATACTGAATTCCCTTTGTCACATCGCAGAAAACGTTGCCCTCATAGTAATCCTGTATTCCCGCCGCTTCCTCCTTAGTTAAACCAGCCTCTATTAGCTTTCTTCTAAGGGCTTTTTTATCGACCTTTCTCAGATCTATGTTCTCCTCTCTGAATAGCTTTATAACTTCAAACGGTAGTGGTTCAACTACTATGTAGAACTTGTTGTGCTTGTTGGGGGACTTCCCCTCTATAATCGGGGAAACCTTAGTAACAGTTTCCCTAAATACGACTATTGGAGGTGAAGTAACAACCTCGATCTTCTTCTCCCTTCTTATCTTTTCAACCTTAACCTCAAGGTGAAGCTCTCCCATTCCGCTTATGAGATGCTCTCCCGTCTCCTCATTCAGCGTGACATGCAGTGTTGGATCCTCCTTTGCAAGCTGTCTTAAAACTTCTATAAGCTTTGGAAGATCTCTTGGATTCTTTGCTTCAATTGCCATTGTCACAACTGGCTCACATATGTGCTTTATCTCCTCAAAAGGCTCAAATTCCTCAATCGTCGAACATGTAGATCCTGCCACGGCATCCCTCAATCCAACAACAGCTACTATGTTTCCGGCCGGTATTTCTGGAACCTCTACTCTCCTGGGACCCATAAACAGTCCTATCGTCTGAATCCTATTCTTCGTCTTTCTGTCGATGACGTACAGTTCCATGCCCGGCCTAAGAGTTCCGCTGAAGAGTCTGCCAACGGCAACCTCTCCTGCATGCGGATCAACAACTATCTTCGTAATCATGAGTGCTATTGGTCCTTTTGGATCGCAGTTCACCATGGCCTTACCTTCCTCGCTCGCTATATTTCCCCTCCATATGGTCTTGATCCTCTCCTTTTGAGCCTCTATCGGTGAAGGTAGATGCCTGATTACCATGTCGAGTACAACTCTGTGAAGGGGAGTTCTCTTGGAAAGTTCTCTCCAGTTGTCCTCCCTTAAGTATCTATAAACCTCCTTAAATCCTATTTTTGTCTCCTTCATCGAAGGTACACTGACCGCCCATTTATAGAGTGCCGAACCGAATGCAACGCTTCCGTCCTCAACCTTAAGCATCCAATCCTTGTACTTTTCAGGCTTCATAGCCTTTATTAGCTTGTTGACATCAGTTATAACCCTGATAAACCTCTCCTGCATCTGATCAGGAGTCAGCTCGAGCTCGTTTATGAGCCTATCAACCTTGTTTATGAACAGAACGGGTTTTACGTTTTCCCTCAAAGCCTGTCTCAGAACCGTTTCGGTCTGGGGCATTACTCCCTCTACTGCATCGACTACGACTATAACCCCGTCAACGGCTCTCATAGCCCTTGTCACATCTCCTCCGAAGTCGACGTGACCCGGTGTATCTATGAGATTTATAAGGTATTCCTCGCCCTTGTACTCGTGAACCATCGAGACGTTAGCTGCCTGTATCGTAATACCCCTTTCCCTTTCCTGCTCATCGAAATCAAGATAGAGCTGCTGTCCTGCAAGTTCTTCACTTATCATTCCCGCCCCTGCTAAGAGGTTATCGCTAAGGGTTGTTTTACCATGATCAATATGGGCAACTATACCCATATTCCTTATCCTCTCGGGTTTCCACATTAGCTCCTTAATCTTATCTATCATCTTCTTAGCTCTCGTCATAACATCTCACCTTATAAGAATCGATTAAAAAGATTTATCTTGCGGACTTTGCTACCCTCTCAACTTCCTCCTTCTTCGAAACAGCATAACTCTTCGGGTCGTTCTTTGATGCGAGTATTATCTCCTCCGCCAGACACTCAGCTATACTCTTTGGCGATTTGAAAGCCCTCTGTCTTGCACCTTCACATATGTTTCTCAATGCAACGTCGACCCTTCTTAAACTCGATGTATCTACGGATTTCGGTACAGCTATTCCACCGTACTTCAGTCTAACGACTTCCTCTCTAGGACCTGCGTTTATTATGGCGTCGACAAGGACCTGTATGGGGTTCCTCTTAGTTCTATTATAAATTATATCGAAAGCCCTCTTGACTATGTCGTAAGCTAGGTGCTTCTTTCCCGTATTCTTACCCTTTCTCATGACCTTATTTATCAACCTCTCGACTATGAACACCTCCTGCTTTGCGAACGGTATGTTTGCATGCCTTCCGTGCGTGTGCGGTACAAATCTGGGTTTTAGGCATATGTAGTTCTTTAATGCAGGATCCTTCACTTCAACCTCCTCAACGTCCCATTTTCCGAAGACTAGGAGTTCCTCTTTCGTAAAGCCGTACTTCATAAGATCACCTTAGAGGCTTCTCCTTCTTACCCATAACGAGTTCTTCAAGCGATACGCCGTTAACCTTGACTACCTTGTACCTGACGCCCGGTATGTCACCCATCGACCTCCCCATTCTTCCTCCTATCCCCTCTATTATCACCTCGTCGTGCTCGTCTATGAAGTTGATTGCACCGTCTCCAGGACAGAAGGCAGTCACCTGTCTACCGTTTTTTATCAGCTGAACCCTTACAGCCTTTCTTATTGCAGAATTAGGCTGTCTTGCTTCAATTCCTATCTTCTCCAGTACTATACCTCTTGCCTGTGGAGCTCCTTCAAGCGGATCGGACTTTTCCTTCAGCCTGAGAACTCTCCTGACGTATCTCTTATCACTCCACCTGAACTTCTTCCTATTCTGTATCAACTTTCTCGCGGCGAACAATCCGTAACCCATATCACCTCACCACTATATCATCTATATTGTGATGCCTTCTTGCTAACTCCTTTGCCTTATTAATATTTTTCCCACCCTTACCTATCAATAAACCTTTATATTGCGGATTGACGTTTATGACCGCTATTTTTTTATTGCTCTTTTCTATTATTTTGACGTTTATCTTTATTGGCTTAAAAATATTTGTTATGAACTCAACTGGGTCATCGGAGTGTTCAACTATCTCTATTTTCTTACCTATTATTTCTCTTGCCCTCTCTACGTTTATCCCCCCTCTACCTATAGCTATTCCCATGTCCCCCTTCTTTACAACGAATATAACCTTCTCGTCCTGGACTATGCAGTCTTTAACACTAGCACCAGTCAGGCTTTCAAAAAGTGTAAGATATCTTATACTCTCCTCGGACAGTTTTACTCCCATGCTATCAAACCTCTAGCCTATTTCCCCAACAATCGCCAGAGCAGCAACGCTAAAAGGTTTTCCACACATGGCTCCGAGCTCCATATTCGTCCCGTTGTACACTACAACTGGAACATCCGATCTGTACTTCTCTATCTTTTCCCTTATTTCCTTCGGGCAGTTCATGGAAATTACAACTAGTTTTGCCTCCTTTCTCTTTAAAGCCTTTATTGCCCTCTTACTCCCAAGATAAACCTTTCCGGATTTTAAGGCCTTTTTTAAAGTCTTCTCAATATCGATCTTATCCATTTTCATCTCCTAACCCCCTTATAAACCAATTCAATATCACCTGTTCCGAGCTTTATAGGCTGTCCAACAATTATATTCTCGGTTATACCCCTAAGCTCGTCTATCTCACCTTTTACAGCAGCTTCAAGCAGGTTGTTCACAGTCATTTCAAATGCTGCCCTTGCAAGTATGCTCTGCTTTTCTCCGGCAACACCATGCCTGCCTATCTGTCTAAGTTCACCGTCAGCTGTCATAACATCGGCTACAAGCATTATATGTCTAACATCTACCTCCAGACCCTGTTCCTCAAGTGTTTCTATTGCCTCCTTTATTATGGCATTTCTAGCAGCCTCTATTCCAAGAACCTCGTATATCTCGTATATGTTGTTTGTTATCGTCCTAGTGTAGTCAACACCTTTAACCTTCATAACCTTTTTAAGATTTGAACCCTCTGTGTAAAGTACGTACTCATCCCCCTCCTTTCTAATTATAACCCTTTTTATCTCCTTGATTCCAGCTATTACCTCCTTTCTTATCTTTTCAAATATATCCATCAGAGTTTTGTAGGGTTTGCTGACATCTGGGGATATCTGAATTATGAGCTTTCCATCCTCCTCTATCAGCTCAGCCTTTTCCTTAATAATCCTTTTCTCTACTATCTTTTTAAGGTTCTCGAAGCTTAAACCCTTGTTTTCCAGTGCTTTTTCATCTGGGCTTATTATAATTCTAAGATTTCTTATATCTGTGGCTATGTCAGCCACATCGATTATATAAGTCGCCTCTATTCTATTCGCAACCTCTCTAGCCTTTTCTTTATCCTTTGCATATTCAGGAAGGAGCCTTATGGTCATCATAGGTGTCGATGGCTTTTTTCTAACATCCAGTATCTCTATCAGTCTTGGAAGTCCGAGTGTGACATCTATTTCGGCAACTCCTGCATAGTGAAATGTTCTCATGGTGTTGTGCGTTACAACACCTTCAAATGTTGTGAATGTCTCCAAACCGCTGACGGATACATCGTAGACATATCCATCGTAATAAACATCTTCAATCGATACTATTTCGTCCCAGACTACATCCGATTCAGTTTCGTTATACTCGTACTCTGATTTTATGGCATCCATTAAGATCTTCAGATATTCTTTAGGAATAGTCAGCTCGTATCGCTTTTCTTTTCTCGTCTTGATCGTGAAAACTTTGAATCTCGATAAAAGTATTGCGAAGCAGTCCATAAGTCTTCTGGATGAGAAATTTAATGTTAAATCTTCTTTAGACATAGATCTTCCGCTAAAATCAAGAAAACCTTTCAAAATTCCTTTAACGAATTCAATATCTGCGTTAAATACGAAGTCTGGCAAAATCATTTCCTCTGGGTTCCTCCCGAATCTTTCCAGGATTTCCCTCAAAACGTACGAGTTTATTTCCAGAAAATCTCCTCTGTATTCGACAGATCCTAGGTTTCGTTCAACTAATATTTTCTCTATTGATTTTACAGCATCAATGCTCATACCTTGTATGATTATTCCCGTGTCATCAATTCTTCCTCTGGCAATATAGGCGCCGATTAGATATCCGAGGTTGAAATCCAATTCAATTCTTTCAAAAGGTCCGTTGATCTGAACTTCATGCAGATCAACAGCCTTTATGCATCTAGCCGGCATGAACTTCAGAACTGGTATTTTATCCCCAATTCTCAATTCAGATCCCATTACTGGTACTATTCTGCCTTCCTTCAGTGTTACAAAGGAATGGTATGGTGTTGCCGTGATCTTTCTGCCCGATTTCGTTCCAATCCTTATCAGATTTCCCTTAAATCTGTGCCTTATGCATCTTATCACCCTCTTCCAGTATACCTTCCCGTTAGCATCTAGACTCAAAACGTATACATCTGAAGACAGATCGCATACCTCGCTACCACCTATTCTTGTAAATCCGAATTCTTCTATGTTACTGTCAACGAATTCCCCTATCCTTACAGGTCTTATCGTATCCCCTTCCTTAATTATTATCTCCTCTTCGTAAGGAAGGGACATCTGAGTTCCCGGCTCCCCTATCGACTGCGCTGCAACTATACCCGATGCCTCTCCAGGTTCAACAAGGTTCTTAAAGTATGTCTCAACGCACTTATCCACTATCTTTTTAGCCTTCTCCTCATCTATATTCAATTCCTCAAGCTTCCTCTTGATCTCATCTTTAATCGATTTGGGGAGAGGAACATCCTTAAGGATCTCTTCATACATATCTATCCCTCCAAAACTTCCTTAATAATCCTATCTATATCAACTGCCTTTCCCCTGAAGCTCTTCATCGGATCTATTCCATCCTCACCGTATCTGAACTGCACAACAACTCCAGATGTCTGTTCCCTAACAGTTCCATCGTATTCGACTTTCAAATCCTGTAACGCGTTTATCATTCTTCTCTGCAGATAACCGGAAATTGACGTTCTGCATGCTGTGTCGACAAGTCCTTCCCTTCCACCCATAGCGTGGAAGAAGAATTCGATCGGATTTAAACCCTTCTTATAGCTGCTCTCTACAAATCCCCTTGCCTTTGCCCCCAAGTCTCCAGGTTTGAAGTGAGGCAAAGTTCTGTTTGTATACGTGTATCCCCTGTTTATCCTTTCACCTCTTACAGACTGCTGACCTATACATGCCGACATCTGTGTTAAGTTAAGCATTGATCCCCTAGCACCGCTCACGGCCATTATCACTGCAGGATTGTTCAATCCGAGGAATCTCTCAGCAATTCTACCTGCCCTATCCCTTGCCCTTCCAAGCTCTCTCATAATCATCATTTCAAGCGTTTCCTCCAAGCTCCTTCCGGGCATTGGCTCGAGATTTCCCTCCTCATAAGCCCTTATGAGCTCCTTTACCCTCTTTTCCGCATCCGCCACTATTTCCTTTATCTGGGCTATTGCCTCATCTGGTATATCCTCATCGTCTATACCTATTGTAAAACCTGTAAACATTATCGATCTGATAGCAAGATGCGTCATATCATCTATAAATTTCTTTGCTCTCTCTGTTCCATGCTTTCTAACTATTTCATCTATTATAACTCCCTTAAAAGCACCAACTGCTTTTTCATCTATCGTTCCCTTTATTAGTTCACCCCTCCTTATAATCACGTAAGCATCGTACGGACATTCCTCCTTCTTGCACTCATCACATCCCCTGCATATCTCAGCCTTGAATTCAAGCGTTATGTCGGGCAGTATCAGACTAAATATCTGCTTTCCTGTCCAGTACTCCTTACCATCCTTAACGACTTTTGGAGGAGGAAGCTCCTTCGTATCTATTGGTCTTATCAGCGTCATTACCTCTTCCTTTGTGAAAAGCCTTTCACCTCTCGTCAGCAGGTACAACCCACTTATATGGTCGTGTATGCCACCTATTATCGGTCCTCCAAATCTCGGACTTAATATATGCTCCTGAACTGTCATGAGTATTTTTGCTTCGGCCTGAGCTTCAAGGCTCTGAGGAACATGCAGGTTCATCTCGTCACCGTCAAAATCTGCATTGTAGGGTGGGCAGTTACCTGTCAGGATATTGAATGCGAAGAAGTTGTGGTTTTCCGATTCCGTCGTTATGTCATAAGCTTCGTTTAACTCGCATTCCCTTATCTCAACTATTCTATCCCAAACAACTCCCGATTCGCTCAGACCCTGAGTTACTTCGGCTACAAACCTCCTGAAGTCAAGATCATATCCATATACTCCATGGAACAAACGAGATGCTTCACATTCAAATCCAATTCTCGAGGATTTCTCGTATCCATCCCCTCCCAGATATTTCTTCTTGATCCTCAGGTAGTGATACGCGAACCTTGCAAGTTTCTCCTTATCGTATGCATACTCGTAACCTATTCTTCCATAGAGATTTACAAGGGATTCGAGTTCGTTGCTGAGCTCAACCGATATAACTTTTGTTCCATCTGAATTCCAATCCTCGACCTTTACATCCGAAATCTTTACCCCGAACTCCTCCAGTATTTTTCCAACTTCTTCCACGAACTTCAACCCGTTTTCCACATATTTTTCGGATTTCAGAACTCTGAATACGGGTTTATCCGATGATTCTAAATCCGGTTCGGTCAGTTCGCTTCCGAAATATGCTGAGATGAAAGCCCTCTTTATATACCTAGGAGCTCTCATAATCCATTCAGGAACGCTGAACTCCTGCATGGTCTTGTCACCGATCGGAACTCCTAAAGAGTGTAGAAGGACACCAAGAGCCTGAGATGAAATCCAGATTTCCGATTCAATGCCCTCTTCAGAATTCTCCGGCTCTATGCAGGTCATGCATGACTCAATATTAAATCCTAGCCTTCTTAAATCCATTACGATTGCCTCAAGATCCCTTTTCCTTCCTCTGAACTGTATCCTTAAAAATCCATCAGATCCCGTTGTCGTCAGCGTTCCATTTCCCAGCAGACGACCGATTATCCTTGCCAGTATTACAAGCCTCAGATCGCTCAGCTTAAGCGGTAAGAGATCTAGCTCTTTCAGCTCTTTAAGCACGGATTCTTCATTTACGCAGTCGGGTAACATCAGATCTTCTTCATTAATGATAACACCGTCGACTAGCTCAAGCTCAGGAAGCTCAATTGGATAGCTCGCAACAAGATCGCCCACTCTCAGATCCCCTGCCGAAATTACCCCTCTGTTTGTATAGAATGGATGATCCTCCGTTACCCTAAGGACTGTACCGCTCTCCGTTCTTATCTCGAAGCATTTCAAACCGTAATCCTTCGGATTTATGCGATGAAAAGCCTTGATTCTGGAGGGTTCAATAATCCTACTTTCCCATTTACATGTTAGGACGTACAGGCCCCTTATATTCCATATATCCTCCAGCTCTTCAATCTTTACCTTGAATCCATCTAGGAGAACCTCTGTATCACCTGCAACACAGACAGCTGGATTAAGTCTGAATGTCTTTCCCGGTAATACCCTGACGTAATGGGCCATGATGCTCATCCTATGAAGCGAAGGCTGTCTGTTGAAGAGCACTATGTCCCCGTCTTTAAGCTGCCTTTCAACTATCCATCCGGGCTCTATCTTCTCAGCGAGTTCTTCTCTGTTCGACTCCATAACCCTTATCCTTCTACCATCGGGCTTTATAACGTAGTTCGCCTTAGGATGTTCTGTTCTCAGGATATACTCCCTTGCCTCATCGATGTTCTTTTCCGTAACGAATATAGGAACTGTTAGCTCCTCCGCCACCTCTTTTGGAACTCCAACCTCGTTTATGCTGAGACAGGGATCGGGACTTATGACAGTTCTTGCCGAGAAGTTAACCCTCTTACCGGACAGAGATCCCCTGAATCTACCCTCCTTTCCCTTAAGTCTCTGAGAAAGCGTTTTAAGAGGTCTTCCGCTTCTGTGCCTTGCCGGCGGTATACCGCTCACCTCGTTATCCAGATAAGTCGTCACGTGATACTGCAGAAGCTCCCACAAGTCCTCGAGGATAAGATGAGGAGCCCCTGCCTCCTTGTTTTCCAGAAACCTCTGATTTATTCTTATTATGTCAACTAGCTTATGCGTCAGATCATCCTCGCTTCTCTGACCAGTTTCAAGTATTATCGAAGGTCTTGCGGTTACAGGAGGAACTGGTAAAACAGTTAGCACGAACCACTCGGGTCTAACAGCTTTAGGATTTAACCCTAAAGCTGGAAGATCCTCATCCGGTATTTTCTCAAGCCATTCCCTGACATCTTTCGGAGTTAACCTGTGCTCTCCTATGTAATAAAAAGTTGGCTTTTCAAATTTCACCTCGACCTGATCTGCCCCGCAGTGAGGACATTTCCTTACTGCTTTCGCTCTCCTGTAAACCTCTTTTATAACCTCATCGTAATCCTGTCCAAGCCTTTTTCTATCTTCTATCTCCTGTATAAACCTATCCCTCACATTATCCTTAAGTCTTAATCTTCCACACTCCCTGCAGGTCGCGTTTAAGAGTTTTGCAATCAATTTGGCATATCCTACATGGATGACTGGAGCTGCAAGCTCTATATGACCGAAATGGCCAGGACATTCACCAGCCCTGCCTCCACACGTCCTGCATCTCAGTCCCGGATCTATAACACCCAGTCTAAGATCCATAAGTCCTCCATCTATCGGAAATCCGTCATCATCATAAGTTTCGGGTGTTATTATCTTCGCAACACTCATTCTCCTTATCTCCTGAGGGCTCAAAACCTCAAACCTAATACCAGCTATTCTCTTTGGAACCATTAGAATCACCTCATGCCTTATCACCCAAAATTATTCTTGGAGCAATCATCATGGATTTTAACTCATCCAGCAAGAGTTTGAAGGCGTAACTCATTTCAACCCTGTGTATGTTGCTGTCGTCATCGCATACAGGGCAGTATGCCACATTCCTTCTGTAGTCAAACGTTGCTATGTGCCCGCAGTTTCCGCATACCCATACCTCAACCTTATCGGACTCCTCGAGCAACCTATCCTTAAGGAGAAGTGCTGCTCCATGCCCTATGAGGACATCCCTCTCCATTTCACCAAACCTCAATCCTCCCTTCCTCGCCCTTCCCTCTGTGGGCTGCCTTGTAAGAATCTGGACAGGTCCCCTGCTCCTGGCATGTATCTTGTTAGACACCATGTGATAAAGCTTCTGATAGTATATCACACCGACGAATATGTCAACCTCGAACCTCTTTCCCGTAATACCATCGTACATAACCTCTTTCCCTGTATGGACAAATCCGAACTTCTCCAATATCTTTCTCAGATCTTTCTCATCCTCACCGTGAAATATCGTTCCATCTATCCTCCTTCCCTCAAGACATCCGACTTTACCGCCTATCATTTCCAGAACGTGACCTATGGTCATCCTGGACGGAATTGCATGCGGATTGATTATCATATCCGGAACTATTCCCGATTCCGTCCATGGCATATCCTCCTCGGGTACTATAAGTCCTATTACTCCTTTCTGACCATGCCTCGATGCAAACTTGTCACCAAGCTCAGGTATTCTCAGATCCCTGACCCTTACCTTTGCGAGCTTCGACCCTCCTTCGGACTGCATAAGGAATACCGCATCAACTATGCCCTTCTCATTTGACCTCATGGTTACCGAAGTCTCCCTTCTCTTTTGAGGTGAAATTCCGAGTTCCGTCGGTTCTTCAAGAAATCTCGGTGGAGAAGTCCTACCTATTAACACGTCATCCGGATTCACTTCGGTTTCCGGATGAACGAGCCCGTCTTCATCCAGATGTACGTAGGATTCAGCTCCCCTGTACCCGGCTATGTCAGATGGAGGTATTCCGAACTTGTCCTCCTGTCCTCCAGGATATCTTATCTCCTCTGCTTCATAAGTCCTGAAGAAATGAGATCTTGCAAGTCCCCTGTCTATGCTACCCTTATTGAAGATGAGCGCATCCTCTATGTTATAACCCTCATAGCTAAGAACTGCAACAACGAAGTTCTGACCAGAAGGTCTCTCATCAAACCTTATCTCTTTCTGAGTATCGGTTATTACAATGGGTATCTGCGGGTAGTGTAGCAGATGTCCTCTTGTATCCGCCCTCCAAGACATGTTTGAATATGGAAGTCCCAGACTCTGCTTTATCATCGCAGCACCCATCGTGTTTCTCGGGCTTGCGTTGTGCTCTGGATATGGAATCGAGCCAAGGCATATCCCGGCTATAAGCGATGGACATAGCTCGAGATGCGTGTGCTCCGGTGTGAGATCTTCCTCATTTATTGCTATATACGCGTTTTCCTCTTCCTCAGCATCCAGAAACTCTATCTTTCCCTGTTTAACAAGATCTTCAAATGTTATTTCTCCTCTCTTCAACCTCTCTACATCCTGTTCCGTGACGAGGGGTTTTCCATCCTTAACAACTATTAGAGGTCTTCTAGCCCTTCCGGCATCCGTATTTATCCTTATTTCATTTGAATCCTCATAATACGCAACGTTGATCTGATTGGATATCTTTCCCTTCCTCCTGAGCTCCCTAATCATTTCAGCTAGCTTCTTCCCATCTTTATAAAATCCGATCAGAGCACCGTTAACATAAACCCTGCACTTTTCCATTCAACCACCTCTTATGGGCTCAACACCTAGACTAAACAAAACCTTCTTTATCTCTTCCTCATCAGTTCCAACGCTAACCTCAGCGTACTGGGCAAAATTCTTAACAAGACCGCAGTTTGGCCCTTCAGGCGTCTCGTTCGGGCATAGCCTTCCCCACTGTGTTGGATGGAGATCTCTTGCCTCGAAATGAGGCTGTGATCTTGAAAGGGGTGAAACAACCCTCCTAAGATGAGAAAGAACGGACATATAGTTATGCCTGTCTATAAGCTGGGAAACACCTGTCCTACCACCAACCCAGTTCCCCGTTGCCATCGGATGCATTATCCTATCAGTAAGAACATCGCTTCTTACAGCCGTAGACATCTTCAGAGGTCTCCCCCTCGCCTTAGCCCTTTCGAGCTGGTACTTGACATCCTTAATAAGCCTTAACAGTGCAACTCTGAATATCTCCTCCATCAGATCACCTGCAAGCTTAAGCCTCTTGTTAGCGTAATGATCCTTATCATCCTCCTTCCTCAATCCCAGATGGAGCTCGAATACCATTTCTGCCATTCTTGCCAGGAAAAACGCTTTTGCCCTCCTGGACTCCTTATCCGTTCCTAGATGCGGTAGGAAGTACTGATCGAGAACCTGGTTTGCCCTCTGAATTCTGTACTCCCTGCTCTGACCAGGAGCAACCCTTCTGCCTATGTAATCTATAGCCTCCTCCTCTGTTTCCACCTCAGCTATCTCTATGTTTTCCAGCATGTACTTCATTATCTCCGGATTCTTGCTCACCATCTCAATTATCTCCTGATCGCTTTCAACACCAAGGGCCCTCATCAGGATTACGAAATGAATTGGCTTTGGAAGCTGAGGAAATGTTACCTCCAGTATGTTATCCCTTCCCCTCTCAACAACTACAAGCGCCCTATAACCCGCTTTCTGACTGAAGCACTTTGCTATTTCAACCTCTTCTCCATATTTCTCCTCCTTTTCGAGTAATATCTTGTTTGGTGCAAGATCTTCAAGTGTGACCAAAGCCCTTTCCGTACCGTTTATTATGAAATATCCGCCGGGATCCACGGGATCCTCTCCTGCCAAGCATAGCTTTCTCTCATAATCCGAAGGCAATTCGTCTATCTTTCTAAAGGCCATTATTGCCTCGTCTATGTTGTCAGGATGGAGGTTGCAAACCTTGGATTTAAGCATGATTGGAAGCATACCTATCTCCACTACCTCCCACTCGAGTTCGTTACCCTCATCCACGACCTGCGTTTCCACGTATATTGGCGCAGCATATGTTAAGTTTCTCAACCTAGCCTCTGCTGGAAGAAGCAGCCTTCTTGTCCCGTCAGCCTCCTTGACTATAGGTCTGTCTATCCATACCTTCCCGAACCTCACGTAAGTGTTCGGAATGTCGAGCTCGATCATCTTCTGCTCATCGATAACCCTCTGCAATCCCTCATCTATAAACCTGTTAAAAGAATCTATTTGATGCTTCACAAGTCTTTCATGGCTGAAGTAAGCTTTTGCAAGAATCCTCCTATCTAGCATAACCATCACCAAAAATTATCATTACTCCTCTTCCTCTTTAATCTTCGTCGACTTAATAGATGGCGGGACGACATATCTATACGCAATAGAAACACCTGCTGTTGGACTCTCTCTAATGATCCTCACGATATCTCCAACCTTTGCACCAATCTCCCTAGCGATCGGATCATCTGCTCTTATCTTAGGAAGCTGCTCAGGTTTAACGTTTAACAACTTGAGTATCTCCTTTGCCTCCTCCTTGCTCAGAACCTCATGCTTTGGAACAAGTATATGATCTTGAAGCCTTATCTTCATGCTTCATCACCAAATGAACTATCCCACCATATTACGGCAACTCATTTCATTACATCTCATCAAACTCATCCCAAACCACGTACACCCGGATCTCTCATATGAGGAGCCGTACATATTTCTTATTTTCACAACGACCTGTCGGGGATGTTTTGGTGAACTCTATACATTTGAAGTATTTAAACTTAACTGCAGACGGCTTTTTCCCGTCACATCCCTCTTTTTGTAAATCTCGTCGCTCTGTCTGTAAAATAAGGATGTTGTTATCAAGCGGGCTCGACGGGATTTGAACCCGCGACCAACGGGTTAAAAGCCCGTTGCTCTACCTGGCTGAGCTACGAGCCCTCAAAGCTATAAGACATGAATTGATATAAATCTTTTTCGTGCTCGCTTGTTTATTTTCCAATTTTTATATATTTTAAATTCTCATAGGGATTCCTCATCATATCCGAGCATGACAACCCACCACCATCTCGCCATGTCGACGAGATCCTTGCTGAAAACACCCGATAATCTGTATTCACCGTTTTTTATAGAAATCAATCCAGCTCCGATCAGTTTGTTTCTCATGGAATAAAAGGATGATCTGGACATTTTTAGCTCATCAATCGTCTTCTGCCAGTCCTCAACCCTTAACGGTTTTTTATTCTTTTCGCATTCTTCCACAATCGTTACGAACTTTGCAGCCTTAATAGCAACTTCCTCCTTTCTAAATATCCTCCTCATAAGCTCCAGTAATGGATTTTTTGACTGAGAAATCCTTGCATTTGATGCCGAGCGGATTATTATGGATGTAGATGTCTTGGGTGCATCCTTCACCTTCATAAAATTGAATTGACAGTAAGAGATATATCTGTTGTCCGATGTCCTGTGATCATATGATCTGGGATTTCATAAAGAAGTACTATATAGATTCGATAGTCTACAAGACCGGATACAACCCCGTGAATACGGCAACGTGGGCGGCCATCCTTATAATAGCAGTTTACTTTTTATACAGATATCTCAGCAAGAGGTTGAACTTTGACGAGAAGTTTGCGTACTCTAACATACCTTTTATACTTCTCGGATCTTCTCTCAGGATTTTTGAGGATTCAGGTTTCATAAAACCCCCCATTTCCTACCTCTTCATGTCACCCCTGATATACCTGCTGACATTCACCATAGCATTCCCCGTTCTCGTCTTTTGTTTAAGGAAAAAGGAGAAATATTGGTTGTACTACTGTTCTATCGGCACGATACTTTCTTCTTCCTCACTCACATTCCTATTTATGAATTTGGATGTAAAGAATCCTTTGGTTGCCCCCTTATCGGCATTAATGGCCTTATCGCTCACGTCGATCTTTATCCTTTTAACAAAAAAGGTCATGAGATTTGCAGACAACAATCTTAGCAGACTTGTTTTCTTCAGCCACATGCTAGATTCATCGGTAACGTATATAGGAATAAGCTATTTCGGTTACAGGGAAATCCACGTCATTCCAAAAATCCTCATTTCAAGGATCGGTGCCTGGTCCCTGCTTCCCGTAAAGTTCCTGATACTTCTAGCAGTAATCGCAATACTCGACAGGGGCGAAGATGATAATATAAAGAATTTTATAAAATTCGTGTTAATAGTCCTTGGCCTGGCACCTGCCCTGAGGGATCTCCTCAGGATTACATTTTACGTTTAACCATTAATCACGGCTTTCTTATCTTTGCAATGAAAAATCCCTCAGTGTCGTTGTCCTGAGGATGAATTCTGAGGCACTTCTTTACATCGGTCAAATACTCTCTGTCCCCGAATCTTGTTATGGGCTTCGTGCACTTCACGGGGATATCTATATCCTCTATCACAGCATCGGTGCTGTAAAGAAGGTGATCAACGACCTCCTCATTTTCCAGCGGGTCAAGCGTGCATGTGGAGTAGACGAGTATCCCTCCAGGTTTAAGCGCCTTGTATCCCGCCATCAGCAACTCCTTCTGAAGCTTTGAGAAGGATATAACCTCCTTAAGTCTCCACCTCTTAAGATATCTATAGTTTTTCCTTATCATTCCGACGTTTGAACACGGTGCGTCTATCAAAACCCTGTCAAATCTGTTTCTGAACCTCGAAAAAAACCTCCCATCCTTCATAGTAACCCTCGCTATCAGAACACCGCATCTCTGCAGATTCGATATCAGTATGTTAATTCTGTCAGCCTTTACATCGTTCGCAATTATGCAACCCTCGTTTTTCATGTACTGGGCTATCTGCGTTGTCTTTCCGCCAGGTGCTGCTGCCATATCCAGTACGAGCATTCCTGGTTTTACATCGAGCGCTATTGCAGGGATCATGGACGATGCCTCCTGAATGAATATTAGTCCGAGCTGATGCTCGATTGTTGACCCAACTCTCTCGCATTTTATAAAGAAACCCTCAGAACACCACTTTATCCGATCGAGCTCGAATCTTTCTCCCAGACTTCCGACAACTTCATCCAAACTCGCTTTTAAAGTGTTAACCCTTATACTCGTCCTCAGCGGTTTTGACATGTATTCCCAAAACTCTTTCGAGTCATCTATCTTCTCGTATCTCTTAACGAATTCGGGATTTATCTTCATGAACTTCTCCTTCATCTCTAAACCTTTGAAAGAGCGTAAAATATAAAAACACCCACAGCACTTATAATAGCTATTATAAAAAATACGGAATCTAATCCATACACGTCCATTATAAATCCGGCAAGGAGAGGGGATATCGTCATGGCAATGCTCAACGCCATGTTAAAAAACCCCATAACCGTTCCATGACCCAGCTCTCTTCCCAGATTGACTGCTATTGCAGAAGCGGACGAAGTAGCCATTGCATTTCCGATACCCATTGCAACTCCCAGCATTAAAACATTTGCGAATTTGTCGTAAAATGGAAGTAGTACAAGAGATGTTATAGATGTAAGAGATCCTAGAAGTATAAGATTTCTCCTATCGTATCGATCGGCAAGAACTCCGAACGGTTTTTGAAATACGGCATTCGTTAAAACTATTGCAGATATAACTATTCCTATCTGATATCCCCTTAAGTGGGATATTAGAATTGGAAGGAATGACATGACGAGGGCAAGTCTGAAGGCTTGAGAAAGTCTGAATATTATCAGAGCATTTAACAGCTTGTTAAGAAGTATCTTAAATCCTCCAGATGATTTCCTCTTAACCTTAACATTTGGAACGAATAGCATCACGAGCAGAAATGCCAGAACTGTTAAAATTGACATTGAAAGAAATGCGAACTTCAATCCCAGTACGTCCTTTATTATTCCACCTATTATCGGTCCGAACCCTATTCCAAGTAGCATCGATATGTTGAATGAGCTCATGTACTTCCCCTCACTCCCCTCGGGCGCTATCTCACTTATATAGGCCATCGCGCACGGAATTACCATTGCAGAAGAGAAGCCGTGAAAAATCCTAATTGCAACAAGCTCGTATACGTTCTCTGCGATTATATAAATAACGGAGATAACAGAGTACAGGGCTAAACCAATCGTGATAAAAATTTTTTTACCAAATCTATCTGATAATCTTCCAATTATTGGCATGAAAACTGCTCTCGAAAATGAAAAACCCGAAAATATCATTCCAAGCCATATCCCAGTTGCCCCCAGATCCCTTGCGTACAGTGGCATTAAAGGGCTGACTATTCCCAACCCCAGCATGGCTGAAAACACTGAAATCAGTAGCGATCTCATGTTTAAATGTATGCATAAGTTTTTTAAATCCGATTGCTTCTAATAAGATAAGAGGGGCCGGTAGCTTAGCCAGGTTAGAGCGCGGGACTCTTAATCCCGCGGTCGGGGGTTCGAATCCCTCCCGGCCCGTGTTTATAACACTTTTGCTTGCGAGCCTTTTGAACTAGAAAGACTTACCTAGAACCTTATTCAAGAAATTAACCAGAAATGATTTCTCCATATCACAAGAGAAGGACTACTAGACGATGCATGCTTCACATATCGTTGCTCAGGCCATAGAATTTCCGAGATCGATTGAGAAGAGGAGGATTAGCCTATGGAAAGACTTGAAAGCTTTCAGAAACCTAATAAGAGGATATATTTTGTTACCGAGACTGCTCAAAAAAATCATAGAAGACTACAAAACCATCCTGAAAAAAATCCGTAGCATATGCCATAAGATTTGCTGTTCTCCTTTCCCTTGTAATCGCCTATAAGTTAACGTTAGCTTTGGCAAATGCTTTTAGATTTGTAGATTGGCTTAAAAGTTATGCAAAGCCTGAGCTCAAATCTGAGCCTGAAACAATTAAGAAATGCGAAGAGCAGAAAGAACTTGTAATCCCTGCTCCGGTTTTCTATGAAGCTTTTAGAGTTTTGCTTTCTCATGGCAAGGATTCGAGAGAGTGGATAGCTGCACTTGGAAGTCAGAAAATAGATGGAAAAATGATCCTGACAAGTTTCTACGATCTCGAATGTGTGATCTCACATTCAACTAGTGCAGAACTAAACTATTAGACTATTCAAGCTTAGCGGAAGCTTTGACATTCTACGAAAAGTGCGGGTACGAAATTGCTGGGTTGGCTTATATACATTCCATGGAATTCAAGAATGGTTCTCTAAGCTCCATAGACATCGAAACTCTCAGAAGATAGGAAGAGCTATACGAGGGAATGGTCATAGGGATTATTTTCAACAATTCCAACGTGTTAGGAATTTTCCACAGTGGTAAAAGCGTGTTCAAGACAGTAATGTTTGAAAAAGACATTAGAAAGATCGAGAGATCCGTGAACTTGAGAGAAAGAACGTGCTATAATATTTAATCAAAAAATTTTATGAACTTAAGTTAACAGATTATAAACTAAAGTTGACATAGTGTAAAGTAGAATGATAAGAAAGAAAATCGAAGAAGCGAGTTAAGATTGAGGATCAAATAAATTTGGCTAAGAGATTTCTCAATGAAGATAGGATTTATGAAGCTTTGTATTTCATTCATTTAATCAGCATTCTGTGCTACGTGTGCAAGAGAAAAAGATATCTTAATTCTTCTTATAAATAGACCTCGACCAATAATAAGGGATTTGTCAGATATGCTTATGCTAAGAAAAAAGGTGTTGGAAGGAAGCAAAAGATTTACTTCCTATTTCCTCACGGTGAGGAAGCTTACAGACAGAGATTTGGAGAATATCCTGACATTGTGAGGGCAAGGAGAAAGAGAAAAGATGTCACGCATGGAGAGATTAAAAGAAATGTTATGAATGCTCTTGGAATTTCAAATGGTAGCTTTGGAAGATTTGACATAATTGCTGAAGATGGTCCAATCGAAATTGAAACTGGAAGCAACAGAAACGATCAGATTTATGAAAACGTAAGGAAAAGCGTTGAGAAATTTGGATTTGCGAGGTTTGTTGTTGCCGATGAAGTAACTTACAACGCTGTTCTTCAGCAGGCTGCGAAGTATAAGTTTAAGAGTGGAAAAGAGTTGAAGTTAAGAATTGCTAAGATTCTCAATAGAAATGAGAAGTTGAAGTTTGATGAGTTTGTTTTTTAATTTTTAGCATTCGATGAAACCGATAAAACTTTTATTCCTTTCTTTCTTTAACATTATAGAAGGTGATGAAATGCCACAAACCACGCTGTTTCCTGAAAAACCTCTTAATTCAAGAGATGAACTAAACGCTCTTGTTGATAAAGCAGCCGACATTATAAGAACTGCAACGGATTACAAGTTTATTCTTGTTCTATTACTCTTAAAGAGAATGAGCGATGTTTGGAAGGATGAATTTGAGGAGAAAAAGAAAGAGCTTTTGAAAAAAGCTTAGAATTTGACCACAGCTTATGTTAACTGATAACTCTGGCTGATCTTTGTACATCTTTCTTGGATCTTAAAGGAAGAATCTGAAAATGAGGCATTAAAAAAGCTTAAGAATTTATATCGAAAGATGTACAAAGATCAGCCAGAGTTATCAGTTAACATAAGCTGTGGTCAAATTCTAAGCTTTGTTTTAAGGATGAAAAAAGGAGATATAGTTCTGACTCCTGCAAATGGTAACATAATGATTGGAGAAGTTATAAGCGATTACTATCGTGAAGAATCTCCACCTGATAAATGTGAGTATAAAAATAGGAGAAAGGTTAGGTGGTTAACAGAAATTGAGCGATCAACACTTCCAGAAAGGTTAAGAGCGTCTTTATTTGCATGGCAAACAGTTTTTAACTTGGATAAGCATGGGGATAACATAGATAGAATCATCAAAGAAAAACCTATTCCTGTTAAGGTTATAGTTGGTTCTGATGTAATTAATGTTATGCAAGAAAGGCTTTTGGAATTGGAGCCAGATTTCTTTCAAGAAAAGCTAATTCCATCTTTGCTAGAAGCTATGGGGTTCGAAGCAGAAGCTAACCCTACTTATACAGCAGACGGTGGCATAGACGTAATCGGAACCTTTAGAATGGGTATATTTACGGGTGAGGTAAGAGTTCAGGTTAAGAGGTCGAAGCAGCCAATAGGAGTATCTGTTGTTAGAGAGCTTCGTGGAAGCTTAAAGGTTGGTCATCAGGGAATACTTATAACCACATCATCATTTACAGAGCCTGCAAAGAAAGAAGCTGAAGATGTTTCAAAGGCAGGAGGAAGAATTTTCTTAATCGATGGAAGAAAATTGGCTGAGTTAATTTTAGAAGTCTATGATAAGTTATATGAAGAGATAAAGGAAGAGTTAGAAAGGAGATTTGGACTCAAAAAGACTTTTGTAATATTTAGCAAATGAATTTTAGATCCTTACAGAATACATCCTTTTAATTTCATCTTCTAATAATTTATCCCAATGAATAAATCTTTCCAAATCTTCTGCCATCTCTGTAATCAACTGAACATGAATATCCTTCCCCAATCTGCTAACTTTACCTTTGAATTTAATGATTGCATAAAATTCAATAGGCTTAATACGAAGATTTCCCTAAATCCTTATCCTTTACGAGAATCTTCAAAAGCTTAAAAAGATAGGCAAGTTTTTGAAAATAGGGTCTGGTAAGAGATGAGGGGAAAACAGAAAAACAAATAAACTCAGGTTCTATTTCGATTTCAAAGCGCTTATGAATGAGTTTAATGTTATTTTGAGATAAATTAATCTTTGTACCTTTTGGTAAACGAATTCTACGTGAATAAGGCAATGATGTTTGCTTAAGATAAGGATTTGTACATTCTAAGCTAATTTCTTCGGTTTCAATAGCTTGGAAAGATTGTAATGGTCTTCTAAGGTATTTTGTTGGAAGAGGAGTGGTTATCATGCTTATAAATCTTGAAACAGGCACTCCAGAGAATTGAAGGCTATCAATCCATCCTAAAAGTGTAGCTTGAAGAAGGAGTTCTATTAACTTTTTAACCTCTTCAATTTTAGGAGGTGATGTATCTTTATTGAACAGTTTCTTCATCTCATCTTTTAAGCTTGAGTCAGATAGTATAGTATTAGCATGACAAACGTAATTCGGTTCTTCTCCTACCTCAAGAAAGTGTTCTTTTTCTAAATCATAAATTAAAATTGCTAGATATTCTTTTTTCAAGGTAAATGGAACAACTATTAACTGGAAAGCAAAAAGTAAGGTTGCTGCAATTATTATAACATCAATTAGCAACCAATCGTGTAGCTTATAGAAATAAAGGGAAGGTAAAAATGTAATACCTAAAGCTACAATCACAGTAGAAATTATAAGCAATCCGAACCTTCTTCTCTCTTCTTCTAAAGATCTCACAGTATCAGATTAAGAAACATATGCTTAATGTTTTTGGTGAAGTATAATGCCTCCTGTTATTCAAAATAAAATTAAAGAAAAACAAAGGAATTTTATAATTTTCTAGTTGATGTCAGAGACTCGCTAATTTTGTAAAATTCCCAATATAATAGTTATAACCAATTTTCTCAATACCTTTCTTTTTTCCGCTTCACAACTCTTTTTTCTTCTTTTTTGTGGTTAAGATATCTGAAGTTTGCAATTCTATTGCAAGATGCTTAAAATCCTTTTTATGGGATTTATGGTTTTATTATACGATAAGTAAAGTTTGCAATTTTTTCACTCTCTCATTCATTCAGAAAAAGATTTTATAAATTCCCATTGTTAACCGAGTTAAACGTATTTAAGTTAACAACACTGATAAATTTACATGAGCTTAAAGATCGAAGAATTAAAAAATGAGCTTAAGAAGGAATACCCTGACATAGAATTTGATGGTGATTTGCTCGAATTAGTCGGAACCCAGCCTTACAATCCTGTTGAGAAAGATAAGGAAGTTATTAAAGAAACTATAGAGATAGTTACTCTTTAAACTTGCAATGTAAAGCTTAAATTCTACAAACTCTAAAATAAACGCATGAGCAATGAAGCGATTGAGAATTTTAAGGAAAGAATAATTAAGATATTTAAAGATGAAATTGTAGCCCTAATACTCTATGGCTCCTTTGTAAGGGGAGAATACAGCAAATATAGTGATATAGACATTCTAATAGTTACGAAAGATAAGGATAAGATAAGAGAAGGAATCTATAATATCGCCTATGATATAGACTTAGAGTATGATGTTTTAATCTCTTTACTCTTTCTGACACCAGAGGAAGTTGAAAAATTAATAAAAAATGGTTCTCCTCTTATGGAAGACATAATCTCAGAGGGTGTTATTCTCTATGACAAAGATGAAGCCTTCAAAAGAATTTGTGAAAGAGCACTTAAAATTGAGCAAAGAGTTTCTTAAAGACGCAAAAAGACTTTTTGAGCTTAAAAGTCTTAGATCGGCTGTTGATAGAGCTTATTATGCAATGTATCACGCTGCTCAGGCAATTCTTTTAAGCAAAGGTATAAAAGCAAAAACTCATAAGGGTACTATTCTTGAATTCGGAAAGAATATCGTGGAAAAAGGTTTAATTCCCAAAGAATATGGAAAATGGTTTGCAGAAGCTTTGGACACAAGACTTTCAGGGACTTACAACATTTATGCTCATTTTGGTGAAGAAATTGTTGAAAAACTTATTGAAAGGGCTGAGAAGTTTGTAAAAGAGGTTGAGAAAATTCTTGAAGTTAATGAAACTGATGAAACTTAGAATTATTAAGTGAAAGCATGTTAACGGCTGAGGAAATCCTCAAGCTCATTCAGCAAAATAGAGAAAAAATAAAGAGATATGGGGTTAAGAGAATAGGGTTGTTTGGATCTTATTTAAGAGGGGAACAAAGAGAAGATAGCGATATAGACATTCTAGTGGAATTTGAAAAAGGTAAGAAGACATTTGACAATTACATGGAACTCAAATTTTTCCTTGAAGAACTGTTTAAGAGAAAGGTTGATCTTGTAATTGCCGAAAGTGTTAAACCAGAATTAAAGAAGTATATAATGGAAAGTGTCAGGTATGCGGAATTATAAAAATCTCTTCTTCTCCGAACATAAGGTATTTAAATTAACAGCACTAGATTAATTTTACGCAAAATAAAAAGAACTTGGTAAAGGAGTGATCCTAACAGAATTTTGGAAACCTTGCTATTAGGTGATAAAGATGAAAAGACTCGATGAGATAAAGAAAATTCTTAAGGAACATGAAAAAGAGCTTAAAGAAAAGTATAAGATTAAGGAAATTGGTATTTTTGGCTTTTATGTGAGAGGAGAGGCAAAGGAAAGTAGCGATATCGATATCCTAGTAGAATTTGAGCCAGATGCAAGAATAAGTCTTTTAGATTTTGTCGAACTTGAAAATTATCTTAGCGACATTCTTGGTGTAAAGGTTGATCTTGCTGAAAAATCTGCATTGAAACCAAGAATTGGCAAGCAAATTTTAAGTGAGGTAATATACATATGAAAAGAAGAATTGGCGATTACATAGAAGATATTATAGAAGCCATGAAGAATGCTATGGATTTCGTAAAGGATGTGTCTTACGAAGAATTCGTCAAAGATACAAAAACCATATATGCTGTTATTAGAGCAATAGAGATTATAGGTGAGGCTGTTAAAAACATACCTGAAGATGGGTTCTGTTAACTTATTGTTGGTACCTAAGTTTTAAATATTCTAATAAAGTGCTATTGTAAAAAAATAAGTAAGAAAAATCTTACAAATTGTTTGCTCAAAGCAAAGAGTCGTATATGATGTAGCTACTGTAAGCGAAAAGGAGCAAGTAGAGCTATACCTGTCGATGCAAGAAGGGATTTAGACATTAAAGCTGGGGATAAAATTATTAGTTCTCAAAAGAAAGGATGAAGCTGGATTAACTTTAATTAAACTTGATAAAATGAACAAACTTATGTTTTTAATTCAAGAAGATGATGAATTTTTCAAAAAATTAAAAGGAGATGATAGGAAATGAGTGAGAAGAAATACACATGTAAAGTTAGACATGAAGTTCCTGCAGATATGCCAGTTGAGCAATGTCCAGCTAAGGCTTTCAAGCCCAGGGAAAAATGATTTGGAAACAAGTTACTATGTGATGTGTAAATATATGGTAAATAAATTCGTTGAGTGGTCTAAAAGGAAATACACTGAAAAACAAAAGATAGTAGGGTTCATTTTAGGAGGATTAGTCTTCCTTGTAGTAATACCCTCTATTCTTGTCTTAGCATCTCCTTTTATCGACGCAAACCTAAATTTGCCAAAACTCATTTCAAAGCCTTTTAATTTTATTATTGCTTTATTTTTCATTACATTCGGATTTTTACTCATAGTATGGAGTGGTTTTGCTCTGTTTAGGATTGGTAGAGGAACTCCTGTTCCAGTGATATCAACGCAGAAATTGGTAACTACAGGCCCTTATGCGCTTTGCAGAAATCCGATGCTCTTGGGATCTACGATTTATTACTTGGGAATTAGCTTATGGCTTGGTTCTCTATCTGCTGTTATAATAACTGCATTGTTTTTGCTGTGTAGCATAGCATACATAAAACTTGTTGAGGAAAAGGAGCTTGAGGTAAGGTTTGGAAGGGAATACGAAGAATATAAGAAGAAGGTACCATTTCTGATTCCGCGTTTAAGAAAGGTGAAATAGAAATAGTAAAAGAAATTTTTATAAAAACAATTTTAAACAAGCATAAAACGTGCGTGAAGATGTGAGAAGTAAATATCCAGAATACCTTGGCGAGCTATGGGTGGAATGAGAGATAAAGTTATACATGCGTACTTCGGTGTTAAACTTGAAAGAGTTTGGGAAGTTATAAACCGAAATTTGAGAAAAATCCTCGAAGAGTTGAAAGAAGATTAAGTGAAACTATTACTTATTTTGTTAAGAACTTTGCTTCCGGGAATTTATTTCTATACTTTAAATTAATGCTAATGATAAAATAGAATAAATGGTATGTAGTACTGTTGATAAACTTAAACAGCATATACGGGCCGGTTTGAAAGACTCGCAAATAAGGCTTTTATATTTTGAACGGTTAGGAATTGTAATGAGGTTTGCGATTGTTGCATTTGGCCTTAGAGATGTGGTTGAAAAGATTTCTACTAATTACCCCCAAGCAGACATCTTCAATGATTTAGATTTCGATCCTGATGAATATGATTTTATTGTTCTGACATCTGAGTTGGGTGGTGAAGAAGGAGAGAGACTAATCTCGTCTCTTGACAATCTAACATGTGAGTTTATAATATTTTGTGTAACTTCGACGAGCTTTGAAGGATTGGAAAGGAGTAGGGTTCAGGCAAATGAGATCATAAAGAGAGTTAAGAAATTCGAGGGTGCAATTTTAAGTGGGTTTCTGAACTTTGAAGAAAAGGTGGAAGCTATTAGAATTATCATAGACGAAAAGCTACAGATATATTGAGATATACGTTTACACTAATGTTAACAATTAACTGAGTATCATCACCTAAGAATATAAGCTATTTGTATATGAAGAAGTATAGACTTTATTTGCTTTAAATTGATGCAATAACTACTATTGATGATGAAATATTTGAACGATGCACAATAATGTGATCACGACCAATACATTTATGTCTTTAATTTAATCCTTTCAACAATCACATGGTACTTCTCCCTATCTCCAAGAATTCTCTTAACTCTTTCCGCAATCTTATCATCGGGAACAACAAATATGATATCTCTTCCCATTCTAATATTCTTCTCATAGTTTCTCAGCACCTGATTAGGATGATCCGCTCTTACCTCGATCTCAACTCCTGTTTCAATCCACTTATCGCTAACTCTCTTGTAGGCAATAATATCAGGCAATTCCTTTAACCTTAATATCATTAATATACCCTTCGGGTATCATACCATATAACTGCCTTGTGAAACTATTATTTTATTAAGATTACATTCATGAGAAGTAAAGGTGATTAATTGATGACTCAAGATAAGTTTGTACAAGATTTGATAAAGTTATGGAATTTCTTTAAATGGGTTGACACCGCAAGATGGAATTGGGAGCGAAAACAGGGTATAGAAAGGCTACTTAATTACACAAATAAAGCATGGAAAAAGTGTGGACTTAAACTAATAGACGATTTTGAACCTGAACACTTAGTTCTGTCTCACTGGTTAACATATATCTTCGATTATCAAATGCCTGCTGATATCATTTGGAAAAAGTGCTTTCCAATAATGGCACGTATAGCTAAAGAATTTCAAGAAGGAGTTCCAGTTGGAGAAATCCTAGCAAGATACAAGAAAGATGATAGCCTTAGTATGAAAGTAGAAACTTGTAAACATAGATTTATGAAAGCTCACAAATTAGATAAAAAACTTGAAAGAACTCTTAAGATACTTGAACATTGTTGCAATAGGGATTTAATTGAGTTAATGACTAGAATATCAAGTTACGGAGATGAAGGAGATTGGGTACAAAGAGTTGCATGCGCTCTTTATCTATTAACCTACGACGAGAGAATAGATGAAAAAGCGATAATTAGGATTCTTAATGATAAAAAAGAGTTTGAAAGGTATTATTTAGCAAGAAAAGGTAATCTTTGGCATAAGAGATTATGGTCTGCTTTAAGAGACTATTTAAAAAGCGGCATTCTTCAATACATCTTGAAATCTTTAGAGAATAGAGGATACGATTTTAATGTTCAAAACCGATGGAGAAATTACCAAAAATATCTTAATCAGCTTGAAGTTCCAGGAGATGTTTGGAACGAGAAATTTTACAATAATGTCATAGATCCACTCATTAAAAAACTTGGATTAAGATTGAGCAAACATCCTCCAAAGGCTATTAGAGCACTCTATAAGCATTATCGCACTATTTTTGAGAAATACGGATTTTATCCAGAGCAATTCGATGTAACTTTTGATTTTGCACGAATTCTCTGCGATAGAAATCTATGTTATATCTGTCCACTGCACAATGAAAGTAATAAGAATATTGAACAACTTTGCATTGGAGATGTAATCTCTAAAGAAGATGAAAGGTATTGTCCTATATTAGCTGTGATTGGATATTTACAGCCATGTGATCCTAGCGATTGTCCTGTCTATGAAAGAGAGACATTAGGGCTCTGTGAAGGTATGATTTAATCGATTTTGTGCAAATTATGCAACTCTTGTGAAAAAAATGTTTTAAGGTTTCATATCTACATAACATGAAACATGAACATGAAAAGAGAGGAACAATTTTATCTCCTTGTAAAGAAAGCGTTAGAAGATCAATTCAAACCATACGGTTTACTCACAGATTTTGAATTAACATATAAGGGTAAAATTCCAGAGAGATTTCTTAAAGATGAAATGTTAAGAAGGTTAAGAAGACGAAAAGGATTACTACCAACACCTGATATAATGGGTCTTGTATGGAAAAGGGAGAAGAGGATAATAAGAAGCTTGTCATCGCTGAGGTTAAGATAAATCCGACCTTTTGGGACATTTTCCAAGCTAAGGGTTATGATGAGTTATTCAATTCGGACATTACATACTTAGTAGGTATAGCAAAATCTATGTCAGAAAGCTACCCAAGAATATTTGACTTCGTGAAAGAAAGACCTTGGTTGCTTAAGACAAAATGCGGAAAATCTCAGATTTATATAAGACTCTTACATATAACGCGTGAAGGAATACCAACCTTAGCCATACTAGGAAGTGAAATCGAGATATTTTCACTTCATGAAGTTATTGAGAATTTATTTTAGTTTAAGAATTAGCGAAAGTATGCATTTTACGCTCTCCTAGTAGTTTTCTTAACTAATTCCTAAAAATCAGTTTATGCCAGGTATTTTCAGAAAATGTCCATTCTGCAAAGAAGATGCTATTCTTAGAATGATAGAACCGGATTTCAGAAAGGGTGTATTCAGAAGAGTTTTTACCTGTAAGAAGGGACATGAGTTTAAAGAAGAAAATAGCTTCGATGAAGAGAGAAAGTGGGTAAAGGAAGTTTTTGAGGAACTTTCAGGGGATTAGAATGGAAAAATAACCAGATAATTCCTCGCTTACACTTTTATCAATTCCTTAATTTTACTTACAAATCTCTCGGCTTTCTCAACTATTTCCCCTACTACATCTTCTCCGAATTTAGCATAAACCTCATAGGTACTTGCTTGTCTTAATTCAAAAGCTCTGGTTAAATCCTTGCCAAAATCTTTCTCAATTAAACCTTTCAGGATTATTTCCTTTCCAAAAAGTTCTCTCAAGCCTTTATGCGTTTTTGGTGGGGCTATACCTTTAAATGCGAGAATTGCTTGAGCAGCATGGAACATTGCATAATAAGCTCTATCAATAGCAGATCTAAATCTTTTTAACTCAAGTAATTTCTTTGAATCTTCAAGGTATTCTTTTGCCAGCTCCAAGCACCTTTTCGCATATTCTTTTGTAGGTTCCATTGTCATAGAGAACAACTCCTTCTTTTATAACGTTATAAATAAAGGGAGAACCAACTTTTATTCCATGTTCAAATTCCTCTCTCGTTAAGAAAACCGTGGTTATGAAAGTTTTGAACTCATTTTCAAAATCTATTTCATAAGCGATTTCAGAAACTCTTTTCCAGTCATTTTTATCCTTGCCTATTATCAAAACATCTATATCGCTATCTTTTGTTGCCTCTCCCCTTGCCACAGAACCGTAGAGGATTATAGAATCTATTCTTTCTCCTAATTCTTTAAGCAATCTTTCCTTAAAATTCTCTAGCACATCTCTGTATTCAGCCTGAAGCTTAAGCATTTCAATCACTTTACTAATTTTGTCTAACGAAGTTTAAAAAGATGTTCTTAAACTTAATTCTTTCATCTCTCTTATTTTCCTCATGAAGAATTCTCTAAATTCTTTGTCATTCCACAGAGTTTCCATTATCTCGTCTATTATCTGTCTTCTAGCTTCTTTCTCAAGCAATTTTTCTGCTTGCTCATTTAACGGAAAGAAACATCTTTGGCAAACCTTATTAGTTGCTGGATTAATCTCTCCACATCTTAAACACTTCTTTGGCTTCAATAATTCATTATCTTTCTCGTTTTTATCCATTTCAATTCCATAGAGTTTCAGAATCGCCTTATCCACGTCTCTGCCAGATAAATGAACATAAACGCTAGCCATATCGCTATCCTGAACCCAGCCAAAGAACTCCTTCATCTGAGCTTCAGTAAGAAAGTTAGCCAAATGTGTAGCTCTTGCATGTCTGAAGGCGTGCGGGTTTACACTCTTTTTAACTTCTGCTTTTTCAGCAATAATCCTGAGAATTGTTCTCAACGAGTTATATGGCAATCTTTTGAAATTTCTTATCGAGATCCAGAGCCATGCTTCCGGGTTACCGTTAAAGGGATTATTATTTATCCACTCAGCCAGATAAGGAACTGAAGAAACAAGCCTTATCCTTCTATACCCCGTTTTGCCGTGAACAACGATTATAGCTCCATATCTATCAAACTGAACATTCTTTATTTTCATTGAAAGAAACTCTCCTACCCTGCAACCTGATTCGTAGAGAACAGCAACTATAGCTTTATCTCTTGCTATTTGTGCAGAATATATCATCTTTTTAATATCTTCTTCTGTAAGAATTTCCTCAGGAAGTTTTTTGTTTTTAACATCGTTGCATTTTATCCATGAAATCAAATGCTCCTTACCCAACCATCTGAAGAATTTCTTAATAGATCGCTTGTAATCGTATTTCGTCCAGTTAGTAAATGGAGAAGTGTTTATTATTGCAACAACCCTTTTAAGATCTTCTTCAGTTGCCTTATCAAAGTCCTTTTCAAGCCATTCCGCAATTTTTCTTAAAATGAAAGCATATTTCTGAACCCTTCCTGCTGTTATACCATTAGATATACAGTCGTTACAGAACTTTTCTATTAGCTGCTTGTTTCTATTGGAAATTTTTGATTGCCTTAGAAGCTTTAGAGCAAGTTCGTATTTCCTTGTGTAGTTGTGAATATCCTCTTTCACATTTGAATTCATTAATACTGCTTCCATATATTGGGGGAGGCTCTGTTAATTACAAATGGCGCCCCGGCCAGACTTAAATAACTCTTAACAGAGCCTCTTTCCCCATACAGAGCAAAATGCAAACCAAAAATAAATTAGCAAGATATATTTAAAATTTTTTGTTTTTTAATCATTCTTCATTCTTGTAATGGCTTAAAACAAACAATCTTATCTTTTTGTCTGAAACAGATTTCAAATTTGTCAAATACGCTCTCTCTTCCAAGCAAGTAGGGAACATCTTCAATTAAAGCAATTGCAACTTTAGCATTGAAAACAACATCACCAATTCTCATTTTAACATCTCTTACAATAACAGGAACTTTTGCATCTCCAATTCCTCTTATCTCTTTAATCTCTTCTTCCTCAACTCTAATTCCAAGAGCTTTAATGAATGATGCCGGTAGTAAAGTCACATCTGCTCCAGAATCTACATAAGCTATTATCGGAATCCATCCAAGTTTTGTTTCTACTTCAAATTTAACAATTGGTCTGTAAATCTCTCCAAACAACTTCGATTTTTCTTTCTGATATGGAAATTTTATCATTTATTCACCAGAATTAAAGTTTCTTCTCTTGGAACATAAGCCAAAACAGGTTTCTTATCAGGATATTTTTCTTTCGCCTTCTTATAAACTTCTATTGCGTTATCTCCAAAAGCAACGACTCTATTCCCAATTATTGCCACGTGCTTACCTCTATACTTCTTTAGCTCTTCTGGAAATTCCGCAAAGTATTTCAGCTCTTCCATTCTCTCACCAAATCTTATTAACTGTTTTAAACTTATAAGTATTTCATTTCCTGGAATTTAATTGCATAACAAGCTTACTTTGCAATCTACTCTTCCAACATTTAAAAATTATCATTCAGAAATTTCAATCATGTACGGCTATGAAGATCTTGTATTTAGGCAGAAGGAGGTTTTATTTCCAGATTACATTCCAGACAATTTGCCACATAGGGAAAAGGAGATTAAAGCTATCTCAAGTATTATAAACGATGCTTTGAAAAATCCTTCAAGTATTTCAAACATATTCATCTATGGCCCTCCGGGAACGGGGAAGACAGCTTCTGTAAAATTTATTTTTAGAAAGCTTGAAGAAGAAACAAGTGCATTTCCGGTTTACATAAACTGTTTTCGTGTAAGCACAAGGATGGGTGCTCTCTATGCAATAACCTTTGAATTCTTTAGAAAAGTAAGGCCAACAAGAAGAATACCTTCAAGAAGAGGAGTAGCTTATGACGAGCTTTACGATCTGCTTGTTTCAGAGCTAAGAAAATCTGAAGTATTTCCTGTGATTTGCTTTGATGAAATAGATCACCTTTTACCAAGAGGCTCCGAAGTTTTATATGATCTCTCAAGGCTTAAGGAAGAATCTATTCCTGTTCAGCTTATCATGATTACAAACGATCAGTTTGTCTTCATGAATGTTGACCCGAGAATAAAAAGTTCTCTTCGCCCTGTTGAGGAAATTCCCTATAAGCCTTACACCTTTGAGCAGATGAAGGAAATAATAAAGCTTAGAGTTGAGTTTGCATTTCATAAAGGGGTTGTCGATGAAGAAGCGATAAACTATCTTGCCGAGGTTGCAACAGAAATGGGAGGAGATGTGAGAATAGCGAGGGAAACCTTGCTTAGAGCAGGAGAGCTCGCAAAGAAAGATAGAAAATACAGGGTTACAGTTGAGCACGTGAAAAATGCTCTTTCAGAATCCCAGTTCTCAAAGGCAAAAAGCATGATAGATCGGCTTTCCTCAAACGAGAAAAAGATAATTTCTCTCATTCCCGAAAACGGTATTTTCTATCCTGAGTTCTACGAGCTTTACAGAAAGATGTATCCTTCTGGAGTAAAGGACAGAATGCTTCGCTACTATTTGGAGAGACTTGCAAGATACGGGCTGATAACTATGGAAAGAAAAGGAATTGGAGGGAGTTATTTCATACGGTTGAACATTCCCAAGAAACTTTTGTAATCTTTGATTTTTACCTTCCAAATTTGAGAGATTCTTTTTATGAAAGTTCTAGTTGTCTGCTCATAATAGACAAAATAAAAATTAAATATTTGTCAGATCAAATAAGAAAAAGGAAAGGATGAGAATTAGGTAGAGGTGTGCTAAAATACCAAGTAGAAAATTCAATGAACTACCCCCTGAAGAGAAGAGAAGAATACTGAAACAGCTTTACGAGAGACAGGATTCAAAATGTCTTTTCTGTGAGAAGAAAATTGACGACCCATCCGAGTATACAGACATTAGTGAATATCTTAAAACTCATGAGGTAGATCATATAATCCCCTTGGCTTCTCCTGAATCTATGGATGATGACTCCAACTGGGCAATCCTTCATAGAACTTGTAACAGAAAAAAGGGTGAAAAGCCTTTATATTTAGCAAAAAGAATATACAGGTTCCAAGAAGATAAGAAAAGATTTGGTGAGAAATTTACACTTGGAAAGGTTCTAGAAGTTTTCAATATCCATCCGAAGCCTATAAAAATCAAAATTGATAATGACTATGTTCATTTGAAGTACGAGGATTTTGATGGGAAAAAAGATGTTATAGTGCCAATTTTAAAGGATCCTACAGGAACCGAGTTCGACTCGATTTTTACTGTTCTTCCAGTGCATCACGTATTTCATGACAGTGAGTTAAATCCTAGGCCATTGGAGAGAACGTGGTAAAGCTAATTGAAGAGTTCTATAGTGAGGACCCCAATCCTCAGTTACATGTATGTTTGTGTAGGATGGAAGAAATAGAAACCGAAAATGGTTGGAAAACTGTGAAAGTTCTACTGTTCGATGGTCAACATAAGGCCGTAGCCCAACTTTATAACGAACGAAAGTATCTAATTTTGAGGATTTTTATTAAAGGAGATAAAGAAAAGTTGAAGGAAACAAATTGGCGTGCACACACTGAATTGAGACAGATTGAATTCTTCAAGTCTATAGCCGCACGAGTAGGTTCTGGAATTTTTGCTGAAAGGTTTAGAAAATACTTAGAGAGTGCAGGAGATTATAAATCAGAAGCCGCTTTTATAAATTCCTTACCATACACAGAAAGACAAAAAATGAAAAAGGAATTTGTTCAATGGCTGAAACATGGAATTCTCTATCCAAAAGAATTTGATCCAGAAGCCGAGGATAACAAAATGACGCCATTTATAGAGGGTGAAAAGACTAGGAAGAGAGGCAAACCGATCTCTTATGACGCATTTGAAAAGACATTCATAAAACATTTTGTTTATACAAAACCCGCTGAAGACAGAATTGATCCAAATACAGAAGAATACTTTAGAATAATTGAAAGAACCAATGTTGTTAAGCTAATGTCAATTATAGCTGAAAAAGCTCTAATCAATAAGTTCGATGAAAAAATTGGGGCGTATAAAATAGAAGAGAGATTAAGGAAAGGTGAGAACATTCCAGAGATGCATGTGAAAGCTTTCAGAATTTTTAGACCCAAGGCGTTTGAAGTTTGGTGTAAACTACTAAGAGATTGTATTGAAGTGTTTCTTAAAACTAGAGGAAAATTACCAGATACTTATGCGGAGGAAGGGAAAATATTCTGGTGCAAACTCGATGAAAGTGATTGGAAAGAAATTGAAAAAATGATAGAGAGAATTGTAAACCATAATATATGGTTGAGTAGAAAGCTGGAAATAATTGACGCTATAAACAGTACAAGAAAAGAGGTCGTTCAGCGATTGTTATTAGAAGGAAAAATTGGAGATGAGAAAGTTGTAGATACTCCTCTCACCTTCCAATACGTAATGGGTGTAAGATCCTAACATCTTTTTAATTAGGCTTATGCAACATAATTCTCTCGAACTCAAACCTCCATTCTCCTTTCTTTAACTTTTCTCTTAATTCTTTCAGCGTAATCTCCCCCTTATTCAGCATCTCTTCAACTCTTCTCCATTCATACTCATGCCTGTACTTCTTTCTTGTCATTTCACTTATCAGCCTGTCAATTGCTGAGAAATACAGGGTCATGATTCCAAGTCTTTTCGCCATGTGCAAGGCTTCATTGCTCCAGCTCAAACCAATCATTATAGGCAAAACATTTCTTGAATTTCCAAATGCTGCCTTAACTCTATCATCGAAGTTTGTAACATACTCAGGCTTTACCAGTGTGTACTTACACTCTATCGGCATTATTATGTCAAGAGAACTTCTTCCATCAGCCATTACGTTAAACGGATAAAAGGTTCCCCTTATTAGAACATCAAACTCAAGCTTTCTACCTTTTTCTGTAACAATCCAAACATTTGTAACCTTTTTATCCCTAAAAACAAATGGTATTGAGAACTTTGAAAGCTTGGGATTCTCCACTGCTTCGCTACAGATTATTTCAAAAAGTCTCGCAACCAATTTCTCATAAAAGCTTCCTACAACAGCTCTTATGTTTATCTTAGCAAGAGATTTAGCTATTTCTTTCTTAAGCTTTTCTTCCCAATCTGAATCAAGATCAACTAAGAAGCTTTCATATCCATAGCCAGAAGGTGATTTTGGAACTACATACCCAAGCCAGTCAATGAAAGAATCTCTTTTAAACTCTGGAACTTTAACCTTAACCTCTGTCGAGCTTCCTGAAGTATGAACTTCTATTTCAACCTCTATGCACTTTGCAACTCTCTTTAAATGATATTTAGCTTCATCAACCGTTACATCAGCTTCAGATACAACTCTGCTTAGCGGAACACATTTCTCACTCTTTACGAGATCCCTTGCAACTCTTAAAAGCTCGCTCTTTCTTATGTATTCTTCCTTGAATTTTTCAAGCTGCTTCTCTGTAAAATACCATATCCACTTTCCATCTACCTTTATCCCTCTCAGTCCCTCTTTTCTCAGAGGTTTTAGAACCGCTCTTAAAAGAGAGCTCGTGGCGTTGTAAAATTCCCTTTTGTTTGTTATCTCGTAAGCGTTGTACTTTCTGTTTATCTCTTCAAGAATTTCATCAACTGTCATTGCCTTCTCAGAGCTTTTAAGAACCTCAAGAACAATCTCTTTCTTCGTTTTCGTCTCCTCTCTGGATATTTCTCTATATTTAACGAACTTTACGCTAAAATACTGTTCATTAAGTTTAAATTCGACAAATCTTCCGGCAAGCTCAATCGGTGCATAAAGATAAACATTTGCAGTCGTTTTCTTTCTCAATGCAAACGGCGAAGTCTTGTAGTTCTCTATCCTTACCATCTCCTCAGATCTTGAGAGCAAACCTCTCTCGAAAAGCTTCCTCATAGCATGCTCTATACTATCTATTCTACTCTAGCCTCTTGCTCTCACGGAATCTCTTTTCTCCCTTATCTCAAAGAATTCTTTTAAATCGCCTATATGCACAGGTCTTTTCTTTTTCTTGTAAATCTCCAGTATAGCCTCAAACACAGTTTCCTGAGTTATTCGCATGAGTTTTCTTCTATCCCTCTGAGGTTCTTTGTTATCGTGACATTTTTGGGGACATTTTTTAGATTTAATGTGGTTCAAATTCATCGCTTACAACACCGCTGATTACAAATCTTTTGTTTATGATCGTTCTCGAACATGAGCCCTTTTGAATTTTAGGTTGGGGTGTTAACATGAAATGATACCCCTGTCACGGAATTATGACGGTTTCTAGTTCCATAGATTTTTATCGGATTATAAGATTGCTAAACGGCAATAAATCGCAATACCGCACCCGTATAAAAGCTTACAGGACCCTTATAAGAACAGATGTTTAAAGATCTCATAAACTATAAGATATGCGATATCACCTACTGTCATCGCCGACAGAAATCCTATGAGCATGAAGAACAGAAACGGTAGTGCAGGGGTAACCCAGACCTCTCTCATAACACCCATCTCCCTTGCCCCCATCAACCTATTCAAAATATCCTCATTCGGCTCAACACCTCTTACGCTCCTGATTATCTTACCGTTTTCATCCACGTACTCTAAGAGATTATGGAATCTCGGAATTCGATTTACCGGAACCTTATAACCTATGAAACTGTACATACAAATCCTTCCGGCAATTATGTTCTTCAGAAGTACAATTGGTGTGACTGTGCAAAATTCGATCAGCAGCGGGTTCAGAAGAACAGAGAAGGCGAACATGTTAAAACCCCTTATAACAGGAAAAACAATATTTCGGGGTATTTTGGGAACATCATGGATAGGGGTTCAGTAGATGTTAGCATTTGTGAGCGAACATCGACCTTCATTGGGTTGGGGGGTGCCAAGGGGGAGGGAGTAACCCTTCCCCGGTTCGGGGTAGGGGTGAAGAGGTTATCTCGCTCCGCTCCCTTTATCATTTGGGACTCCCTACCCACGACACTCCCACGTTCCCTTTGAGGTAGAGAGGATAGAAAAGTTTATAAATTTATTATAATTAGATTTTCATTTAAAACATTCTATGTTTACTTGATTGATCCCGCTAAAACAAGTGTCACCGGTGAAGCAATCGGTAGAAGACTTGGATCGGATAAGCATTCTGCTTATGCTATTAAGAGATATTAATGCTCTAAAACGTCTACGACTATTAAAACTATTTCACAAGGCATATCAGAGCCTTAAAGTCTGCTCCTCCGAATCCAAGTAAGAAGTACATAACGCTAGAGATGGAAAAAAACGATTGCAAACTGTACGATCAAATAAAATAAGTCAAAACCATTCGAAATATACTGAACAGCGTTCAGAGGAATTGAAGATAGAGCCATGATAATCCACAACTTATCCGATACCTCCCTTACCCTCAAATAGTCCATTCCAGCCTTTACAAGAATTGTGAGAGATATTAATACCTTTATGAGATCTATCATGCATACTTCCTGCCGAGTTCTATGAGATCTGAGATTATCGCACTAGCAGTTTCCCTGCTCCCCGCACCCCTACCAATTACGAATACCTCTCCGGCCAGATCTGTTTCTATCAGGACTGCGTTAAGAGTTCCGCTGATGGCAAGCGGATGATGGATCGGTACAAGTCTTGGTGAAACCCTCAGGAATTCCCTGCTCACCTCGGCTATCAACCTGATCGTATAACCCTTCTCCATTGCTATTTCAAAAGCTTCAGGTGTTATGCTTGTTATACCAACCCTTTCAACGTCGTCTATTTTTACGTCCATCCCCATAAGGGCGTTGGCAATTATTACAAGCTTGGCAGACGCATCTATTCCCTCAACATCGTATGTAGGATCTCTTTCGGCTATCTTCAGTTCCTGAGCTTCTGCAAGTATCTGTTCATATGGAAGCCTTTCCTTTTCCATTCTTGAGAGTATGTAGTTGCAAGTTCCGTTTAAAATCCCTTTAATAGATATTATTTCATTCCCGGCAAGATCTTTTTTAACTAGCTTTATCAGTGGCATGGCACCTCCAACAGTAGCCTCGAACATCAGTCTTGCGTTTTTCTCTTCCGCCAGCCTCATAAGCCTCCTGTAAGCAACTACAAGCGGTCCCTTGTTAGATGTAACGACGTCTATTCCCCTTTTAAGACACCTCTCTATATGCGTAAGTCCTGGCTCACCGTCTTCTATGTTTGTCGGCGTCACCTCCACGCAAACATCTATATCCATTCCCTCTATAACATCAATCGAGTTTACACCTTCGGGAAGTCTTCCATTCCTTCTCTTGATCTCTATAGCCCTCTTAAGATCAACACCATCCTCATCAGCTATCCCTCCCCTCGAATCTGTAATAGCTACAACCCTGTAGTTTCCGAGGAATTTCCTAAGGATTTCCCTCTTCTCTACAAGTGCTCTAGCAACACCCTGACCGACAGCTCCAAAACCTATCAGTGCTATTTTCATTCAATCACCCAGAGGCTCTATGACGATTATATCCTTTTTACTGCAAACTTCCTTGAGTATTCTTACGGCATCTTTCAGCTTCTCCTCATCCAGAGCGGAGATCGTTATCATTGCCGTCGATGGCTTTTTAAGTTCGGGCATTGTTATGTGCATGTCGACTATTTCCGCAAAACCCGTCAGATCTATCTTCTTTATTGTATCGCTGAGATCTGTGTGTATTATGTGGCCTATCAATAAAAGAGATGTTGTTGCCGTCAACCTTACCTCGTTAAAGCTCTTTATTATAATCCCTCTCTTCTTTATCATTTCTATCAGCTTTTCAACCTTTTTCTCATCTATCTGAATTGAAATCTCAACAGGTATTCTCTTAAGGGGTGTCATCTTATCCCTTTTGTGAACTATGCTGACTATGTTCCCTCCAAGCCTAGAAACAGGTTCGAGAACCTTTAAAAGCTGTCCAGGTTTATCCATGAGTTCAACAACTATCGATATCAGCATAGATCGGTACACCCTCTTTCTCTGTAACCTTCCTGAATTCCTCCATCAAGATCCTCGTAATCCTACCTGGCTTCCCATCACCTATCTTCCTTCCATCTATCCATGTTATCGGACATATCTCAGCAGCCGTACCCGTAACGAAAACCTCATCCGCCGTATACAGATCGTAAAGGCTTATGTTTTCCTCCTTAAACGGAATTCCTAGCTTCTTTATTATATCTATTACGACCTCCCTCGTTATCCCCTTCAGGTTGTTTATTGTTGGCGGAGTTATTATCACACCGTTCTTCACTATAAATATGTTGTCTCCACTCCCCTCGCTGACGTATCCGTTGTGATCAAGAAAGATAGCCTCATCACCGCCCTTTGCGTTTGCCTCTATCTTTGCAAGTATGTTGTTAAGGTAGTTCATGGACTTTATGTTGGGCGGCAGGGAATCTATTGCGTTTCTCCTGATCGTAACAGTTACCGCCTTTATTCCCCTGTCGTAAAGATCTCCGTAGAGCTTTTCCCATGGCTGGGCTATTACTATAATCGTTGGTTTTCCGCACTTCCTTGGATCTAATCCCAGATCACCAATCCCCCTCGTGACTATCGGCCTTATGTACGCATCCCTTAATCTGTTCACCCTGAGCGTTTCCAATATTATCTCTATGAATTCCTCCTTTGAGATTGGTATTTCAAGAGCTATAGCCTTGGCCGAATCGTAAAGTCTGTCTATGTGCTCCTTTAACTTGAATACCCTACCGTTATAAGCCCTTATACCCTCAAAAACACCGTCACCGTATAAAAAGCCGTGATCAAAAACGCTTATCTTTGCATCTCTTGCCGGAACGAATTCCCCATCTATGTACACCAGTAGGTCATCCCTAAGCATTGAAGCAAAATGATATGACATCAATAATAAACTTTCGTTATTGACATCGGTGTCGAATGGGGTCGTTCTGGATAAAAGGGGGTTTGTTTTCCTTCGGCAGACAGGTATCTTAGACAAGTTTAAACAGATTTCGAGGCAATATATGATGAAATGCGAACTTTCAGGAGATCGAATGCTAAGGCAATCGGTAAATCAGCGCTATTTTATTTAACGGTTCTTTCCGGTTTGGCTAGTGGTATCAGTTCTTCAATTGATGGAAAATGCATAATTGTGTTCGGACGCTCTATTTCTTCAGTTTAATCTCTGCAGAAATCTGACAAGGAAAATTCAAACCTTCACATGTTCATAATTTTAGCGAGAGATCCGGCATAAAATTGAAATATTTTAAATTTCCTTCGCAAACAAATCCCGTGTACAGGAGTTTATGTAGATTAATTAATTTCCGTACTTTTAGCTTCAGCCTTCGCACGATTACTTATGGGATACGTGTTTAGACATCCGCAAGCGATTCATTAATGTTTTATTCGTCGAAAATTTAAAGCGCAAAGGTTAGTTATATCTGTGCTATACATAATATTTCTGACCGGCAGATGCAATTTGAAATGCAGGTACTGCGGCGGTACAATTCCAGATTACGTCATGCCCAGAGATGTAAGGTACTCGATAAGAGATCTCGAGGAATTCATATCTCAGGATGAAAATCCATCAATAGCCTTTTACGGAGGGGAACCACTTTTAAGGATAGATCTTATAAAGAGGATAATGGATGAAATCGATGCTGAGCATTACATACTTCAAACAAATGGGCTTCTTCTCGACAGGCTCGATCCTGATTACCTTAAGAGGCTTTCATCTATCCTCGTATCAATAGACGGTAGAAAAGAAGTAACGGATTTTTACAGAGGAAATGGTGTGTATGATAGGGTTTTGAGAAACGTCAGAAGAATCAAAGACTTTTTTGATGGGGAACTCATCGCCAGAATGACAATAAGCAGGAAATCAGATGTTTGCACGGATGTAAAACATATAATATCGCTAAACATCTTCACACACATCCACTGGCAGCTGGATGTAATATGGAACGAGAAGTGGAAGGGTTTTGAAAAGTGGTTGCACGAATACAACACTGGAATTTCAAAACTCGTGGATATGTGGGTAAGTGAGATTGAAAGGGGTAATTTAATAAAAATTGTACCTTTTCTTGGTGTTTTTAAGGCAATTCTCGGATTTAAAAACACGAGCCCGCCGTGCGGTTCAGGTGTTAATTCATTTGCAATAAGCACAGATGGTAGGGTTCTGGCATGTCCTATATGTGCAGATTTTGAATGGAACGTTCTGGGAAACATAAATTCTGATTTGGAATCGCTTAAAAGAGTGGAAATAATTGAACCTTGCAAAAGCTGCAAGTATCTTGATATATGCGGTGGAAGATGTCTTTTCTTTAACAGGGAAAGATTGTGGGGAGATCAAGGTTTCAGAATCGTGTGCAACAGCGTAAGGCATCTGATCGAGAAACTGAAAAGTGTAAGGGATAGAGTTCTTAAGGCGATAAGGAGGGGACTACTGGATTTCGACGAACTTATATATCCTAAGTTTAACAACACGACCGAAATAATACCGTAAGACTCTTTTAGCGACAAAATCTATAAATTTCTTAGACGAAAACCGCCTTGCAATCCGGTTTTAAATCCAGATAATTCTCTTTGAAAAACGATTTTATCCAACTGAAAGAAATCTCTTCGTGCAGGTAATGATAGTTGGCGGAGGTCCTGCAGGAAGTCTATCCGCGATAAAGCTTAGGAATTACGATGTTCTCCTTGTCGAGGAACACCAGTCCCCCGGATTTCCAGTTCAGTGTGCTGGTCTTGTAAGCGAGGACTGCTACAGGGTTCTGAAGAGGTATTCCAAGTGCAGGATAAAGTACGTGAGAGGAGCCTATCTTTTTTCACCAAGCGGAAAAAATCTGGAAATCGAAGGTAGGAGTAGGGGGGTTCTTATTGATAGGAAAATACTCGACAGGGATCTTCTGATTAAGGCTTCTGAGATTGCCGATGTATGGATAAAAACGAAGTTTGTCGGTGTAAAGGATGAGCACGTCGCAGTGCTTTTAAGACATGGTGAGAGGGTTTACAGGGAATTCGAATACCTAATAGGAGCTGACGGTGTTTATTCGAGAGTTGCAAGATCTTTCGGATTCGAAAGACCGAATGTACTATCGGCATTGCAGATGGAATGCAGGTTTAAACCTCTTAGCGACGACATGGTAGAGATATACTTTGGAAAGAGGTTTTCAAACGGTTTCTTCGCATATTCAATACCAGTGGACGACTTCGCAAGAGTAGGAGTCATTACAAGGGAAAATCCTTATTTTTACCTTAAAAACACGATTAAATTTCTTTCGGACAGGGTTAGTTCGAGTTTCGTAGAGCTAAATTCAGGTGCAATCCCCATAGGGCTTGTTGACTTCGTAAAGGAAAATGTAATACTTATAGGTGATTCAGCGGGAATGACGAAACCATATACGGGTGGCGGACTTTTTTACATAATTAAGGCAGTTGAGAAGCTGAAGTTCTTTCCAGATCTTAAGAGGATAAGGAGAGAATATCTCAGAGATCTTGGAAGGGAGTACAGGATAGGAATGAAGATCTTCAAACTCTATTCCATTCTCGACGACAGAGATTACGATTACCTGATAGAAGTTGCTAGAGAAATACTTCATCTCATAAGAGATCTGCATATGGACAGGCCATCAACCCTCATCCCCCTAATCCCCAGACTCATAAAGCTGATAAAGAGACCGGGAATTCTCAAGAAGATGATATCCCTTGTGTTTTAGTTTCCGGGATAAATATCCGATCGAGCACATTCTCACATTTAATTTATTTTTTTAATAATTTAATCGCATAGATATGTTTATCTTTTATGTTTCATAGATTTTATAAAATTGTTACTTACAAAACATCGCTTTTCAAGGCGGGGATGGGCGAGGGGGTTGCTGGAGGTAGTTTTAAATACTCTTAATTCCTACAAAAAGATGTAATGTTTCCTATGATGTCCCAAAGGGGAAAGAGATAAACAACGTATAGCCCAACGGATAAAGAGTCCGATGGGATTTAGCTTCAGTGGGCAAGCCCTTAACTCCCGTATGAAGTCATCTGCCGTGAAAGCGGGTGGAACGGGAGAAGATCACCCTTTAGGACGGGGTGGTTCGCATGCTCGAATACCTGTACCCCATGAGGACTTTTCTGATAACGTCCGGGACTATCGATAGACCAAACGTCATGACAGCTGACTGGGTAACACCTCTATCTTTCAGCCCTCCGATGGCCGGTGTTTCGATAGGGCATACGAGGTACACGAAGAAGCTGATAGATGAATACAGAGAATTCGTAATTTCTGTTCCGACGATAGAATTGCTAAAGGACGTATGGATTGCCGGAACTACGAGCGGTGCCGATGTGAACAAGGCCGAAAAACTCAGCATAACGTTTATACCTTCAAAAAAGGTAAAGGCTCCATCGATAAAGGAATGTCAGGCGAACGTTGAATGCAGAGTTGTGAATTATGTTGAAACTGGAGATCACACGTTTTACATTGGCGAAATAGTCTACGTAAGCTACGGAGATGCTTTTAAGAAGGGTTTTGCGGACGTCAAGAACTACAAGTTTATACTACATACAAGCCTAGGGGCAAACTTCACAACGAATTCATCCGATATCTTTAAACCCTAATTCATCCAGGTTAACAAATCCGTCGAGTATTCTGCTTGCCGATCCGATTAGATATACGCTATCGTTACTTATCTCCACCTTGAGAACTCCTCCCCTCGTTATCACCTCAACATTTTTACCTACAAGCCCGAGTTTGTTTGCAACTACAGAAACTGCAGCGCATCCAGTACCGCAGCTTAAGGTTTCATCTTCAACTCCCCTTTCGTAAGTCCTTATCCTTATCCTTTCACTTGATATAACCTTGGCGAAGTTTACGTTAACGCCTTCAGGGAAAACGTCGTGATACCTTATTATTCTTGCGTACTCCTTTATATCGAAATCCAGATCCGAAAAAATCACGGCATGGGGTACTCCTGTGTTGACGGCATATACCCTAAACTCCCTGTCCTTAACCCTGAATGTCTTCCCCCATATCTCCTCTTTCGCCGGTACATCCCTGCCGAATCTCGCCCTTCCCATGTCGACCTTTATCCACCACTTTCCGTCGAACCAGACATATGTCTTTACAACACCCTTCAGTGTTTCAACCCTAACATCACCACATTCCGCATATCCCTCCTCGACAACATACCTGCAGAAGCATCTTATACCGTTTCCGCACATCTCTGCCTCGCTTCCATCGCTGTTAAAATATCTGAACTTCGCATCAGCTATATCTGATTTCTGAACGAATATCACACCGTCAGCGCCAACTCCAAGCCTTCTATCGCATACAGTCTTGACGAATTCCCGTCTAATATCTTCAGGTATCTGCTCTCCCTTAAATTCGTCAACGATTATAAAGTCGTTCCCGTTTCCGTGCATCTTAGTTATCTTCAGTCTCATCAACAAACCCTAAATGAACTCGTCCTTAAAAACAGTTGCGCAAAGCTTTTAAGAAAGGAAGTATAAAGCTTATTGGGCCGGGGTTGCAGAGTGGTACTGCGCGGGCCTTGAGAGCCCGTGCCCTTCGGGGCTCGCGGGTTCAAGTCCCGCCCCCGGCGTGTACGTGTAGCCCCTCAAATATTTTACAAGCTCTTCCAAGCAGTTGTCGAAAAATACGCTGAGATTA
>Ga0190367_1000223_pt1 | contig 43917 bp, 45 predicted proteins | sample 4872181011_MG_FD_171838 | JGI IMG/M metagenome (GOLD analysis project Ga0190367, IMG submission 171838) | Hydrothermal vent microbial mat bacterial communities from Southern Trench, Guaymas Basin, Mexico - 4872-18-10-11_MG | ecosystem: Environmental > Aquatic > Marine > Hydrothermal vents >... | reverse complement strand
CATATGTTAATTGCCGAATAGCTGGAACTGAATACCGTGTTGTATTAAATATGGCACGTGACGTAGGACTAGATCTTCCTTTTACAGGTTTATCTGTAGAAGAGGCTCTATCAAGATTTATTAAAAAAATAGTGGAGTTAAACAAACCATTTTTAATTATTTTCGATGAAATTGATGTACTAGTAATAAGATATGGTGATAAGATTCTATATACATTAACGAGATTCGGTAGTGAGTATCCACATATTCCATATTTGATAGTTGGTATATCTAATGATCTCAGGTTTAAAGAATATTTAGATCCTCGAGTTTTAAGTTCATTAAGTGAAGAGGAGATCATATTTAAACCATATAACTCTAGGGAGTTGGAAGTTATATTAAATGACAGGGTCTCCCTAGCATTCTACCCGGGAGTAGTAGAGTCTTCAGCCGTTAAGTTAATTGCAAGTCTATCTGCAGCTGAGCATGGAGACGCTAGAAAAGCTCTCGACATATTGAGAGTGGCCGGAGAGTTGGCGGAGTTTCATGGTGATAACAAGGTGACTGAATTCCATGTGAAGGAGGCTTATTCCAATATTGATAAAGAAAGGATTCTTGAGGCCGTGAGATCACTTCCTCTTCATTCAAGGTTAATTTTAGCAGCTCTAATTAACTATGAAGGAGGATATATAAAGTCGACCAGTTTATATATGAAATACACGCAGTTGGCCGGCCAAGTATCAGATGTCATTCTATCTTATAGGAGGTTCCAAGGATTAATTTCAGAATTAGCAATGTTAGGTTTGGTTGAGAAAAAGATTTATAATTTGGGTAGACGAGGAGGTAGAACATCTAATATTAGATTAAGTGTACCTGTAAGTGAGCTACGAAGTATTTTAGTTGAGGACCCTATCATCGGTGATTTAATAGGCTAAATTTAATACAATAGTCTCTAAATTCTTTAAATTTACAATAGGCACCTTTAGAGGATCGGGGGTTATTCCATAAATTTTTTGGTATTTAGTCTGACTTTGCCAGGTTCCGGAGTTAATTGTTAGTATTCCTGATATTTTACCTACATATAATTTATGTGTATGTCCGGTATGAAATATATCAATTTCTTTCGGAATAATTAAAAGATCCTCCTTCTCTGGGGCTATTAAAGTATTTAACCCATATGTAGGGGCTGTATGCCTAACCTTTAATAGTATAGAGAGTGCTTTACTAATGTTTTCTCTAGATAATCTCGGGATCATAGTAAATAGGTCTTGTATGAAATCCCCATGGTATATGTAAATGTTTACACCATGTAAACTTATGTTTACAGGATTTCCCAACATTACAAATCTTTTATCACTATAAAACTCGGGGGCGAATTCTTCAAAAATTGCGGGTTGTGGCAATGCCTTTCTTGATGCATCATGGTTCCCAGGTATTATAATAATTTTAATATCATTTCTAATTTTCCTAAGGAGATTATAGGCATGTTTATATTGGTCATATAGATCCTCAATTAGAAGCTCTTCACGCTGATTTGGAAATACCCCTACCCCCTCAACGAGATCTCCTGCTATAATAATATACCTTATTTTCTGTATGATCCTTTTAAGTTTAAAATCATCTACTTGTCCATTCAATATCTTTATAAACTCTAAAAATTCATCTTCATAGAATTTCATACTACCTATATGTAAATCGGATGTAAAGACTACATATATTTCATCATTTGAAACACCGTTACTCTTTTTAACATTTGGATAGTATATCTCCTTAACCGTATATATTCCGGATGGTGTAATCTCAATTTTAAATCCTATAACAGAGTCTAAAGGTATTTCAGATGCTTCAAGAAATACATGGGGATTACGTTTCTTAAATATAAATAACCTCTGCTTACCTGTGTAGTCTTCAACCTCCAACATAATTTTATCATCCCATAGCCTCTTTGAATATACTAGACCAATTACATATACCTCCTCAGTTTCACCTGGCTTCTTTTTTAATGGTAATGCAGATAAACTAGTTATGTCTTTAACTCTCATTATTTCTTTAATATGATTAGATAACTTATTATATCTATCTCTAAAAAGATAGCTATAATTATCTGCTCCCCCTCCCTTCAAATAGTTTGTAGGATCAAAAATTACTTTATAGTCATATTTTAATTTCACCATCGACATAACCGGCTTTTTAATCAGCTTCTCTAAATTATCTTTAGTTATGAATAAGTTATCATGTATTGTTAAAAATCCTATAAGATCTTCTTGCGAAATATAGCTGCAATTCTCTCTTAAATATTCATAGCCATCGTTAGTAAGCAAAAAACCATATTTCTCAATAAGCTTCAAAGCATCATTTAACTCCATTCCTAATTAAATTATTTATCTAATCTAATCTATTAAGAAGATAGAGAAGCTAATTGCTTCTTAAACTTATGTAAATTAATTAATTCGATTTATGTAGATATCTTCTGGATGCCGGGATGCCCGAATGGTAAAGGGGTCGGCCTCGAGATCCCCACAATGGGATAGCCGATGGGGTTCCAGACCCCGTGTGGGTTCAAATCCCACTCCCGGCGCCATGCGGGGGTTCCCCTAGCCAGGTCAACGGGGGCGGGTTCAGGCCCCGCTGGCGTAGGCCTTCGTGGGTTCAAATCCCACCCCCCGCATCGTTTATTCTTAATTTTTATAATGTATGTTAAGATCCGATTGTAGCCTCTTTTTATAATATGATTAGATAGGAAAGCAACTTATCTTACACTTGAAGTCATAAATTTTCTGTAAACTTTATTTCTTCTTCCAATTCTTTAAAGAATTTCTCCATGAATTTTAATCTTTTTCTTGCGATTTCTTTAGCTTTTTTCGTATATAATTTTAATGGTATTTTCTTTAATTTTAATTCAAATTCTATATTTGGAGCATGCTTTCTTATATCCTTTATTCTTCCATTCTCTGCAATATTTTCCTTTATATATTCCTTAATAGACACATCTTTAAATATCTGTTGACCATACTTACCAGCGATCATAAAAGATCTCGCGATACCTACAGCTCCAATTACATCTAATTTATCAGCATCCGATAAAATTTTCGCTTCTATAGTTTGAGGTTTTCTGTTAGACCGGTATCTATGGGTTTCGATGCAATGCTTTACTGCCTCAATTATATCAGTGCTAAATCCATATCTTCTTAATATTTTTTCAGCTTCTTGAGCTCCTAAAACTGCATGATCAATATTCCCACTTTCATCTAAATCTTCCTCAACCCGTGCTATATCGTGTAGTAATGCAGCCAATTTAAGTACAGTTAGATTTACTCCTTTTTCATATTTAGCTAGATATAAACACAGGTTACAAACACGTTTTATATGAGAAAATAGACCATGTGCTCCATATTTATCAAGTTTATTCTCAACTATCTTCTCTAACTCAAGCAATATATTGTCAATATCGTTAACTGTCATTTATTTCTATCTTTAACTTATCATATATTTAATTTTTACAACTGATTAGGAATAAATTAGATAAAAATTTTAATTAAGTAAAAAATAGAAGCAATAATGTTTGATATTAACATATTTTGCTTTTTTAATTTAGTATTTAAGGTATTTCTCTATAAACTCATCTAATGTGATTCCATTGATCTTAAGTTGGGTGGGCATCGAATTGCTCCAATACCTAGTATATTTGTCGAGTGAATATAACCTGCCATTTACATATTTAAGTGCTATTACAAACGTGAAATACTCTGTATCTGGAAGTTTAACTCTTTTAGCGTAATATTCAATATTATGCTTAGGCTCTCTTTTTAAAAAGAATAGCTATATCTCCCCATGTTTTAATAGTGGACAATCTTCAGGAAGTATATATTTTTCAGGTTTAGAAAGCGAGTCTAACCCTTCAAAGAAATTAAATATGCAGATATATTTCCCTCTTATACTACCTTTAAATGATTTAAGGATTTTAATCCGATGGATCGTAAACTGTATTCCTGCTGGGCTGGCTTTAGTTGGATGCTGATATATCCAGTATGAAGTGGAGTTTATAACCTCACCCAATACAACTATATCAGACCAGTTATAGAATTCTCTATATGTCCATTTAAATATAAATCCTGGGTAATCCACCAGACCATATGATATAGATATATTATTTTCGTTTAGTATAAATCTCCTAGAGTTATTCTCATAATAAATTACTACATCATGATATCCTACTAAGTTACTCTTTGAAGTTGTATTATTCAAACTTCTCTGATAAGGTATGTAACTCTCTATAATTTCTTTAATATTATAATATGTAATTCCACCTAAAATTACTAAAACAAGCAGCAGTATAAGGTATTTTCTACCTATATAACGCATATGCTTCACTTAATTATTATTTTAAGGAGTATATATTCTATTAGTAAAAATTATGTAATAAAAAGGTGGATACTAAGGAATATCTATCTTATCTCAGCGGACGTAGCCCATATTTAAATGCCGATTGCTTATTCTAAAAATATAGAGTTTACTTTAACTCGGTTCTTTAATTAATAAGCTGATCTTTACAATAAGAATATAGAAAATTAAAAAGCTACGTGCATTAAAAATTTATGAGATGGGCCCGTAGCTCAGCCAGGTAGAGCGCCGGGCTCTTAACCCGGTGGTCCGGGGTTCAAATCCCCGCGGGCCCGATCTTTCCTCAAGGAAAAATATTTTAATTTAACATCTCTACCTAATTATAGATAATACATGGCCGGCCCCGTAGCCTAGCCAGGATAAGGCACCGGCCTCCTAAGCCGGGGATCCGGGGTTCAAATCCCCGCGGGGCCGTACAGAATATAATTATATTTTTTATTGGTTGGTAAAAAGGGAGTAGGGGGTAGGGATATATAGGTAAAGTTTAGGATTTCACATTCTTCTCGGTAGCCCCAGTTGCTTCCTTCTAATAGAGAATCCAATTTTACTTAGGAATACTCGCAGATCCCTCCTCTTCGAAATAGTTATATAGTAGTTGTTATGGTTTCTTCTAAACCTTTTTCCACCTTTCACCATAATACTTCCGGCTTTAACATTCAGATAAGGCCCTGTAGCCTTTATACTGAAATACTTCTTTAATAAATACTGAATATAACTTAATAGCTTTAGATCATTATTACTTAGAAATATTTGTTTACATCTATAATTACATCCCTCTGAATCATATATTCCTCTTAGGAAGTATTTTACAGTATCCCTGTTATATTCTATGTATGGCTTTAGTGTATCTAAAGTTTGCTCTTTAAACCATTGATGAAACGCTTTTGATTGATAATAAACTCTCCAAAAATCAGGTCTTCTCCGCCATCTTCTAGGAATCTTGAAATTTTTATCCAGTACCCTGGCCATAACCTTGCTAAACTCCTCTGCAAAATCATAATCCTTAACTAGTAACTCGATATCATAGTTATTATGATGCTCCCTTACTATATATCCGTCTCCTAATAGCACTCCTAATACATATGCTAGTTCACTCGACGGCTTTGGGATCCATCTAGTTGTTGGCGGTTTATTTAAATTATGTCTCCAGTAGTGTAATGTAGATTTTGGAATACCTAATTTCTTAGATATAGTCGTGATACCAAATCCCTTATTCAAAAGCTCCATAGCTCTTTCATATTCCTCATAGGAATAATTTCTATATCTCATCATACCACCCCTTTGCTTATGGGGGATGAATATTTTGTGTGCTGTATGCTTAAGAGGCGGCCATCTGGCATTATTCTATATTAAAGACTTTATTGTGGATAGCCTGTGGAAATCTCCCATGTACTTTTTTGCAGAGCTATCCATATCCAATCCAATCACCAGAGGGAAGCTCAGGGATTTCTACGGGCTTCTGAGTGGCTGTCCATAATTGTATATTCCCTATCCCCTACTCCCTCTCCAGAGCCTCTATAACCCGCCTAGAGTTATAGAGGCCTGGAGACCCCATATACAACCCGTCTAGGATTGTATATGGGGTTTAGACGGCTCACGAGACCTACCTGAGATCTCGCGAGCCAATCAACCATGTACCATCTTCTATTCGGTACATGGCATCATCCATAAAATATCGGGAATATAAAGGGTTTAATAATACGCCCATAAAGAAGATATGGAGTCTATATGCCCTGCCTTTAAGGTCTCTGTATAGCTTGTATCCCTCGATTTACAAGACAATATCGACATATGAGAAACTAGGAATTGGATATTCAAATGTTTAAATTAATTTTTCATCTTTAGTGAATTTTCTTTATTGTGGTGAGGAGAAGTATATTATTGTATATAATATCTGGATTGATGTTGGCAATATTTATTATATTCATATTATTATTGAATCTATATTCCTATCCTACCTATATCGGTGTTCCGATACCTAAATATAAAATTAAAATTGATATAGACTCCTCGGAGGGTTTTGTAAGTGTCGAAGGGCCTCCATATAAGCTTGTTATTAGGCAGGGTGATACAGGAAGCATAAACATTACCTTGAGAAGAATGTATACCAATAAAACTTTGTGGATCTTATTAAGGTTGTATGGGATCGGCCCTGATTTTAATAAGTCGATTCCAGGACTATATCCTGGCCAGTCTCTACCTAGTGGAGTGACATATGCTATAAACCCGTCTCTAGTCCGTCTCTCTACAGATGATAAATATACTGCTACACTAGTGATCTATGTAAGTCCCAATACGACTCCAAGATCTTACAAGTTATCCCTTGATAGTATTTTAATATATCCAGTAGAAAAAGAATCTGTAAGCGTGACAACTTTATCTATATTGCTTGTAGTCCTCCCGAAAGAGTGAAGTTGATTAAATAGATCGGCAATCATAAAGCCGATCCTATTAACGATCTTACTACCGCATTAATAATACCATTATTATGTCTTATACTAGGCCTCTTCGACTTTTATATGTCTCCATAGGTGTTTTTTCTGATCTCTTCTGAGAATATGGATTAAAAATAGATGGTCATAAAGCCTTAGATCGCTCCATGTAACTATTATCATATTTATTAATTGCGGTAGGATCATTAACTTAGAAGATTAATTTAGTTTTTAATTAATGTGCTACATTGAACGTTCATAGCAAGATCATTCTATGTTATTTTTGTTATGTGCTAAATATTTATGTGTTCCCATGAAGTATATGTTTTGAATATCGCTGATATGTAGTCCTTATAAGAGAGTAATTTCTATTGTATCCTTGTAATTTATTTTATTAAGATTGTTAAGAAATATAACATTTGATTGTGATGTCTGAAAATATTTTTGGAACTGCAGGAGTACGTGGAATATTTGGTAAGGATTTAGATCATAATTTTATTTATAAATTGGGGGCTGCGGTCTCTGAATACTTTGGAGCTGGCACATATTTAATTGGATGGGATTGTAGAGTAACTAGCCTCGCCATAGCAAATATCGCGGTATCTTCGTTGTTATCGATGGGGAATGAAGTACATGTAGCTGGGTTAATAACTACTCCTGCATTGCAAAAATATATTCAAGACACTAAAATCTATAAAGGAGGTTTGATGATAACGGCTAGCCATAATCCTCCTGAATATAATGGAATTAAGGTAATAAGAGGGGATGGTGTTGAGATCTCTCGAAAAGAAGAAGTCTCTATCACTAAAATTTTTAATGAACTAGATTTAGATATAAAATGGTACAATGTATCCAGTAAAGTATTGAATAAAGAGGATGCTGCGATCACTTATTATATTGAGTCACTCTATAACCATATTGCTCCAGCTGTATTGAAAAGAAAAATTAAACTTGGTATAGATTATGCTAATTGCAGTAGCTACGTCACCATTAGACGCTTAGTTAATTTATTCCATAATTTTAAGCTGATCGAGGTTAATAATGAGGTGAATGGGTTATTCCCGGGTAGATTACCAGAGCCTACGCCAGAGAATCTAAAGAAAACATTGAAATTATTTAAAAAATATTCTATCGATCTAGGAATCGCATTTGACGGAGACGGCGACCGAGGGATCATTATAGATGAAAATAACCGTGTATATTGGGGTGATGAAATAGGGGTTTTGGTAGCTTATTATATGGCAGAAGATCTCGGGATAAATGCTGTAGTTACTCCAGTATCTTCTTCTATATTAGTTGAGACTGTTTTAGAACCAATAGGAATTAAGGTTGTAAGAACGAGAGTAGGGGCGAAAAATATTGTAAGTAAAATGATTGAATTGAACTCGACACTCGGTTTTGAAGAAAATGGCGGGATAATATATGCCCCACATCTTCTTGCAAGAGACGGCGCAATTACTCTGATCATGACCCTAAATCTACTTTCAAAATATAGAAAAAGTTTGAGTGAACTTAGAAAGATTTTCCCTACATACTATCAATTTAAATTAAAATATAGGCTTCCAAAGCTAGATCCTTCCTTCAAGACGGAAATTCTATTGAAGATTAAAGAGGAAGCGAAGGATATTGTTAGGGTCGAGGAGATTGACGGAATCAAACTCTTTCATAGTGAGGATGAATGGGTTCTGATAAGGCCGAGTGGAACAGAACCTTTAATAAGAATATTTACTGAAAGTAGAGATAAGAAGAAAGCCAAGGAACTAGCTGAATTATATTATCGGAAAATCAAATCTATTGCCAGCAATATAGTAACTAACTAAATTTATGAATAAAACCTAGATCCTTTAATAACACTATTTTATCATCCTTCTTAATATACACTCCTTGACCACGTTCTACATATCCTATACATATAAACTTCTTCTTTTTTTCAATTTCCCTCGCCTCCTCCTCCGTAACAGCAAATATCCCTCTATATTCCTCCCCTCCGTAATAAACAAGTTTGTACATCCTTCTTATCCCCAAATATTTCTTACATGTAACAACCAAGTTATGTACAGTCTTCTCAGGTTCGACTATAATCTTAACATTAGACTCTCTTGAAAGTATATTAAGACTGCGTGCTAATCCATCGCTGGAATCTATCGAGGCATGTACCTCAAAGTTATTTATTAGATCAATATACTCGTATAATCTCGGTTCCGGATATAAGAAACTCTCTATCGCTTTCTCTCTTACGTCCCTGGGTATTTTTTGGATTCTACTATCTTTACCAAGTAAGAAATATAATCCAAGAGCTTCCAATCCGAACCCTCCATCTATGCATATTTTATCCCCAACTTTTACCCCACTTCTTAAAGGAGGAGTTTTTCCAGCTAATCCGTAGGCGGCAACTGAAATAAAGAGGTCTCTTGAGTAATTAGTATCCCATTTATGAATAATATCTTCGCTTAAATCATATTTATTAAGAGCGTAAAGTATGCCGTCTCTTAAATCTTCAATCTCCTGTCTAGAGAGAGTTTCAAATCCTATAGATATATTTAAGCTGAATGGCATTACACCTTTAACCGCCAAATCCGATGCCACAGAAACTATGCTTTTATACCCTACAGAATGCATCGACATTGAATACGGTCTATCACTACTCCCAACAAACGTATCTATATTGAACAATAAATATTTATCATCTAATCGGTAAATCCCGACATCTTCATATATCCCTTTAAATCTCTTTCTAAATATCTTTATAACGGTATTCTCATCAAGAACCATTTCAAAAGCAATTATCTGGCTCAACATAAAAATATTTAAACGGTTTATTAGTTCCTCTAATATACTCATATAACGTTATCTCCGATATATAGATAGGGAGTTTAGGCAGCTCCAGCCTCCCCTTAATATATTCAATCAGTACGTCGGTATCAATTAATACTCTCTCGATCATCTCTTTCACTATTATAAAGTGAATATTACTTATATAGTATCTTTTATATCTTTTCCAGTTTTGCTATTAATGCATCTTTATCAATCTTATAATTCTTTATCCTGAAATTACTCTCTATAGGTATTCTAAATATGTATTTGTATTGATACCAGTCTACTTTACCTGTTATCCTCTTATCATCCATACATGTAGTCTCATCCCCATACTCAACCTTCTCCATACCGATGCATACTATAAGCCTATCAAATTCCTTGAATAACCTGATCTCGTCGTCAGGCTTAACATCACAGTATACTATTACCGTATATCCATCCTCCTCGAATATCTATACAAGTATTTTTATATCTATTACCTAGTCTGATGAACTCGTTTACCAATGACGCCTTGGTCAATATGCTGGCTATCCAGTCTCGCATCAATAAAATATCTTTTATATTTTATGTAGCGGCTTAAAAACCCTTTATATAACATATTTTATTGGATGAAGGTGTGTATCGATGAAGAATGGTACACACTGGATTGGTTTATGGGGCGCCTGGAGTGCCTCATAAGCCACCTAACCCCTGCATACATCACCTGGCGTGGTGTATGCGGGGGCTCTCCAGAGCTCTATATCGCCTGGAGTGGTATAGAGTCTCTGGAGAGGGAGTAGGGGGATAGGGGCTTAGGGAATAGAGAATACAGTATACAGTTTATGGGCGGCTATCTGGAAGCCCATGGAAATGTCCTCTCTACATGGGTCTCCCCCCGTGAATTTGGATGGGGGGATGGCCCTGCAAGAGAATGAGGGGCTTTTCCACAGGCTTTCCATTGGGTAACTACCCCTTAAATATACAGGTGTTGCTATGCCACCCCCCGTACTTGAAGGGGGTGATAAGATGAAGAGGGAGTATTCATATGAGGAATATATGAATACTATTAAGCTTTTAAACAGGGGTTTGAGAATTACAACTGTATCTAGGGAATTAGGTATACCTAAATCTACATTACACTACTGGAGGTATGGAATCTATAGACCGCCGTCAGCCAGATGGACTCCAGAGCCTAGCAAAGAATTAGCATATGTATTGGGAGTGTTATATGGAGATGGATATATAGTGAGGGAGCATGGATATCACTATGATGTTGAGTTACTTGTGAAGGATTATGGATTTGCAGAGGTATTCAGTAGAAATATTGCTAAGGTATTGAATAAGAGATTTAGAAAGCCGAAGAGATGGGGTAGGTCACATAATTTATGGAGAGTATACTACAGGTCTAAAGCATTCTATCAATGGTTTAGGGAACAGAACCTAAATACTTTAAAGCAGTATATAGAATATGATAGGGGCGCTGTAAAACATTTCTTAAGAGGATTATATGATTCGGAGGGATACAATTATAGATGTAGAAAAATATTTCTATACAATAATGATCTAAAGCTATTAAACTATATACAGCAACTATTGAAGAAGTACTTCGGTATAAGGGCTATAGGGCCATATTTAGTCGTTAAGGCTGGAAGTATAATTATTAGGAGAGATGGTGAGAGGATTAAGGCGAATCACAATAATTATTATATAGCTATTTCCAGGAAGAGAGACGTACAAGTGTTTCTAAGTCAAGTAGGATTCAGCATAAGGGAGAAGCAGTTAGGACTACCTAGGAGAAGGAGACAACCCAAACTCCATCCCTAAACCCCTATTCCCCACTCCCTTTTTACCAACCCTATAATAAATAAAAGAGCCCCCGCCGGGACTTGAACCCGGGACCTGCGGCTCTCTTTAATTATACAAGGCTTACGGCATCACGTCGCCGCTCTACCACTGAGCTACGGGGGCTTCAAAAGTTATCAGTATTTAAATTGTTTATATACGTTTACATATTTTTATGCTTGATGATCTTATTAGAACATCCTTCGCTGGATGATGTTGAACAGAGATTAAGGGAGGTTATATTGTGGAGACGATTGGCTATAATAGTAGGTTTCTTTAGTGTTGACTATTATGGTAGAGCATCATCCTATTTAGAGTCAGGGGAGAGGTTAATTATAATTAAAGAGGATGGTTCTGTATTAATTCATAGGTCGGTGGGTTATAAACCGATAAATTGGCAGCCTTCGTCTTCTAGAATCAGGATGGAGAGAAAAGATGGTATTTTGATATTAGAGGTTATCCGTATGAAGCCGAGGGAAGTTCTTAGAATTAAGCTAGAAAGAGTTAAATTGTTATATATTGATAAGTTAGTCGATACTGGAGCTTTTGAAATGTATTTGACTGAAGAAGATATGAAGAGAATCTTTATTAGGAATCCTGAGCTTATTGAGCCAGGTTTACATATAATTACTAGTGAGAAGGAAGTTGGATCGGGTAAGGCGGATATAGTTGCAAGGGACTCATCGTCTAACATCGTTATAATAGAGTTGAAAAAGCATAAAATAGGTGTTAATGAGGTTCTGCAATTAAATAAGTATGTCTCTGAGCTAAGGGTGACAAATAAAAATGTTAGAGGTATTATAATAGGGACAGATATTTCTAGTGATGCTATGGAGTTGGCTAAAAGACTAAAATTGGAGTATAAAGTATACAGTTTGAGAGCATTATCCCAGTACAAGGGGAAATAATTACATTATTACTTAATCTTTATTTATAGGTTTATTTATTCCTAAGACTTGAAATATTATTAGTTTTTATAGATTGTGATGGAAATGAGTAAGTATTCCGAGCAAGATGATATGACTGCGAAAAACCCCTTGAGCGTAATATTTAAACATGTAGGCAGTACTATCACAGTAGTATTAAAGAGTGGTGAAAAGTATACGGGGATTCTAAGTAAGGTAGATAATTACATGAATCTTCTAATCGACGAGGCTATTGAGGAGTATGGTGATAAAACAACACGGTATGGTAGAGTGTTGATTAGAGGTAACAATATCCTATATATCCAGCTCAATAAGCTATGAGGTGGATTTAAAATGGCATTCTTAACCATTGAGAGGTTATATGGAAAACCCGTCTCTGAAATGAAAGTTGAACTTGTGGAGAGAAAGGGACTCGGTCATCCAGATTATATAATCGATCTACTATGTGAATCTGTTTCACGTGAATTGTCTAGATTCTACATAAATGAATATGGTAAAATTCTTCATCACAACGTTGATAAAGGATTACTAGTAGGAGGGGAATCTCAGATTAAATTTGGAGGAGGTATTGTAACTAAACCCATTGAAATATTCGTTGCAGGTAGAGCCACTATACCCGATGATAACTATAGTCTAATTGAAGAACTTGCTATAAAAGCAATGTCTACAGCCATCAATAACAATTTCAGGTTTCTAGATCCTGTAAGACATATGCACTTAAATGTATTAATAAGAAAGGGCGCCGTCGAATTAAGAAGTTTATTAGAGAGGGAAAGAGAGCCTTTAGCTAATGATACTTCGTTCGGGGTTAGCTACGCACCTTTAACAGATACTGAGAAACTCGCCTTAGGTATAGAGAGACTGTTAAATAGTAAGGAGATTAAGGATAAATATCCTTATATTGGAGAAGATATAAAGGTTATGATACTGCGTAATAAAAACAAGTTAAAAATCACAATTGCAGCAGCATTTATAGACCGGTTTATAAGTAGTGTAAGCGACTACAAGAATAAGAAGAATGAAGTTTTAGATATTGTAGATGAATATGTTAGAGGCATGTTAGGCGGTAATTATAAATATAAAATTTATTTGAATACAGCTGATAATTTAAAAAGGAAAAAAATCTATTTAACTGTTACCGGCACTTCGGCCGAAATGGGTGACGATGGCAATACAGGGAGGGGTAATAGAGTTAATGGTCTGATAACTCCTAATAGATTCATGAGTCTTGAGGCAGTTGCTGGGAAAAATCCAGTTAGCCATGTCGGAAAAATATACAATGTAATGGCGTCGTACTTGAGCAATAAAATATACGAGGAGCTATCAGATTACATTTCAGAGGTTTATGTTAGAATATTAAGTCAAATAGGTTCTCCGATTACAAAGCCTCAGACATTGCATATATTGTACCGTATGAAAGCAGGGAAAAATACGCAAATTAAAAATGATATAAGGAGAATAGTTGAAGATACATTTACATATGATACATTTAAGGATGTTACTAAAGATATACTAGAGGGCGAGTATCTCCTTTTCTAATATGTCGCAGGATATCATTTCACTGAACGTATAAATTGATAGAATATCACATAATCTCCTTATAGGGGTTCCATGTTTCTTGAAGAAGAATTTTGATAAATTTATGATATCTCTCTTCAGCAAATTGATTCCCTCGTCTGTATCCGCACTAACAGCTTGAGGCCAGTCTATCAAAAAAACTTTGCCAGTCTTAGAAATAAATACATTAAATTGGCTTAAATCCCCATTAACTATATTTGCGTCATATGCCTTTTTAACTTCATAAATTATCTTGTTAAACATCTGTAACGGATTATCTAATTTTTTAATGTCATTTAATAATAGCCCATCAAGTCTCTCCATCAATATCATATGTAATACCCTATATACAGGCCTCGGGACAGAAACTCCTTTCCTAAATACATATTTTAAATTATTATATTCCTTCTTAGCAGCATATATGTTTCTTACATACCATGGTAACTTTAGGTCTTTAGGTCCATAGTCTCTCTTTATTCTAATCTTTGTGAAGCTCACACGACCTAATCTAAATACCTTTAGACTAAGTATCTTGTTTTCAGGACTTATTACTTCATATATATCAGATTCCTTTCCCGTTCCTATTTGCCTGCCTACACCCGCTATCAGTCCCCGGTCACTCAGCTTCTTCAGTGCAATAAGATCTAAACCTCGTGTTAATAGTCTAATGGACTCATATGGCTGTTTAAAATACTCTACAAATCCATTTCTATGGAGCCATAGGATTTTTTTATCAAAGAATTTTTTTGAAAATTTCGTTTTTCTATATAATAAATCAAGGGGAATTCTTTCAAATTTTCTAGAATATAACAATATATTTTTTAATATGAGCCAAGTCTCCCTATCTATCGACTTTACGTAACTTGCTGTTTCCAAGAATGTGTGCATATTCCCAATATTTTTAAATTATGTTCCTACGTTAATTAAGATAGGTAGTTTCAAATGATTAAACCGATAATAAGAGGCTATCTTTATTCATTTAAATATTATAAAAAATTATATCAGCATTATTGTAACAAATATATTTCGACAGGTTCTAGTGAGTTAGACCGTATATTTGACTATGGCTTAGAACCCTATTCCAAGTATTTAATATATGGAGAAGCTGGTACTGGAAAAACTTTCTTATCGCACCAAATTACGGCAAATTTCCTTAAACATATTGAGGATAACGTTATATATATTGATACCGAGGGCAATTTTTCTATAGATCTTATAAAGGCATTAAATGTAGCAGATAAGAAGTTAAATAAAGTGATTATTAGACGAATATATGACTATGATACAGTTTATGATTTTTTATTCAAGATTTTATATGTATCTAGAAAATTATCTTTACTCATAATCGATAACATCAGCAATGTATTCCTTATGTTCTCAGATCCTGCAGAAATTCAATATAGACTGATTGATTTATTCTATATAATTAATTTAATAAAGGAGAAATGGGGGGCTACAATCTTTGTCACAGCAAAGGTATATGCCATGCCTCACCCTATATCCCAGTCATTAATTAAGCCTAAAGGGGGCGTTTCTATAATAACGATGTTTAACAAGGTGGTTAATTTATCACGTATCAGAAATAATATTTATAGAGCATTGGATTTATACTCTGAAATACCTGCTGCTCTATTTAAAATAACTGATAAGGGTGTTACAGATGTCTGATAAATCTATGATCGATGCTAAAAGGATTTTTTATAAGGCTCTCAATAGGGAGATAGACTCGAAAAAAGCCTTATCATTGTTAAGTGAATTAATTAAGAAAAAGAAGAGTAAAGTATTAAAAGGGTATTCATTCGGCGTTAAATCCATTCTTTTAGGGAAAAAAAGAAAGTATTCATTTAGCGTAGAATATACTGAGTACCTGGAGAACGTTTATTCGCTAGTTAAAATGTTAGGTGACAATAGGTTTTTAGGTGATTACGAAAAAGGATATTTTCTAGCGTGGAAAGATTATATCAACTATATTCGTTTTTCTAGTAGAAAATAAGAACATTATATATTATTATCCAGACCAGTAACCAAAATATTATGTAACTACCTAGTCCCTCTAAAAATATCACTTTCAAATCTGGCTTCAGATTCTGTTTTCGATATTTAAAATATGCGTAGTATACCGTTACTAAATATATTAGTGTAGCTATAAATATTACAAATCCAGCTTGTTCAAGACCATATTTTAAAAAACCCGCTATCGTCCCTCCAATTATCGAGAAAACGAATCTCATGGTGTATAGAGAATCCCGTATCTCCATTTATTTCCACCTTTAAATATTTGTATATCTCCCTTACTAAAAATAAAATCTGAGGAGTATGTTTACAAGTCTCGCTATAAGGGCTTTATTAAATGATTTAAAAAAAGACTATGATCTTAACGCAGCTAGAATATTAAGTCTCAAGTATTCAAAATTAGGATATTATATCATGAAGCTATATACCTTCACAGGGCGTCTAAATCTTTTAATTGACACAAAAAATAAAATTTTCCTACCTGTTTTCCTAAAGGAAAAAAGTGAAAAGATAGAAAATACTATATCAAATTTCTTCAAGAAGACGAGTAATATTAAGATTAATAAATTCGATCAAATAGATTTAGAGAGAATTTTATATATCGATATCGGTTTCAAAAATCGCTATAAAATATTTATAGAATTATTTGGAAAAGGCAATTTTGTCGTCACTAACGAGGATAATATAATTCTAGTTGCCGAGTATGAGTATGAGACTCAAAAGCGCAGAGTAAGAAAGGGATCTGAATATATTTTTCCTAAACTCATCGATCTAAATTATACTGACTTAAGCAATGTTGTCCGGGAGAAATCAGATTTATTTAGGTACCTCCCGATTGATCCTTTTACATTGAACTACATATTATACAAATTAGAAATAGTCGGTACTAAATTAAGTGAAAATGATTTAGAAAAGATATATAACCACCTAGTTTTGATCATCAATCAGATAGATAGAGGTGACATAAATTATGTTGTTATAAAAGACTACAAAAATAAATATACAGTGCTTCCATATACTCCAGATCAGGAGTATGTTTCTAAATATGGTTTAATATTATATAAAAATAAAGACTATAGAGAGTTTTCAGAATATTTTGTTAAGGAACTTTATCCTGCAATACTCAATCTAACCGATTCTAAATATAGAAAGATTCAGGAGACTATTTTAAAAATGGAGGATGAGCTTGCTAAATTAAATAAAAAACTTGAAGATTATCAGATGGTTGCACCATCTTTATACTCTAAGATAGACGAGTTATATAAGATATTCGATGAAATCAAACAAGGTAAAACCCACTATAAAATCGATACAAAAAATAAATTGGTGTATATTAAAGTTAATGACTTAGAGGTCCCTCTCCCATATAACCAGAATCCATATAAAGCAATAGGTTATTTATACGACGAGATCAAACGAATGAAGAAGGGAGTTAGGAAGTTAAATGATAAGATTAATGAGCTAAGAGCGTCGGTTGGTAAGGAAGTTTATAAAACAATCTTTCTAGACGCATATATTAGTCTTAAGAAAAAATGGTTTGAGAAATATATCTGGAGCATATCTACAAATGATTTTTTAATCATCGGAGGTAAAGATGCGCGAACAAATGAGTTAATCATTAAAAAATATGCTACTGAAGACGACATAATTTTTCATGCTGATATCCGTGGGAGTCCTTTTGTAATTTTAAAAGAGGGACTTAGTAAAAATGCAGATTATATTGATATGTATGATGCAGCATATATTACTGCATCATATAGTAAAGCATGGCAATTAGGTCTCTCGTCAATAGCAGTATATTATGTTAAAAAGGATCAATTATCGAAGCATCCTCCTACAGGAGAATATCTTCGAACGGGAAGCTTTATGATATATGGTAAGAGAAACTATATAAAGGGCGTCCCCCTCGTACTCTATATAGCTATTACGCAGATAGATAATTTTAATAAAATTTTTATAGGCTCTGAATCAGCTGTTAAAAAACATAGCATCGCCAGAGAAGTTTTTAGATTAATACCAGGTGATTTTCCAAGGGGAAGTGTGGCTAAAAAAATAATTGATTACTATTTATCTAAAAATTATTTAGATAAAAAATATTATGAAGCATATTACAATGATCTAATTACCAGGGTTCCTCCGAACTCATATTACTCGATAATCAAACTATTTTAATCATACCTTGTATAATATTCTATTTGAATATGTTTGTACCAGAGTCTTGGAAGAATTTAGAAGTTAGAAATATAATATCTAGTCCGGTTCCAGAGATATATGCGGACATGAGTGTGAAGGAGGCAGCTGATTTTCTATTGGGTGAGAGGCTTCCCGCTACGATGGTTTTTAATAGGGATGGAGAATTGGTAGGATATATAGAGATCTATGATCTTGTGAAAGCATTATTAGATGGTAAGGAAAACGTTAAATTATCAAAATATGTTAAAAAACCGATACCGATCGTGAAAGCTGATAGAAAAGTAATTGATGTGATGAGGATATTTACAATAAGAAATACCCCTATAATTGCAGTTACGTATAAAGGGAGGATCACAGGCTACTTAACTATTATTGACATGCTTAGAGTGCTTCCAGAAATAGTTGAATCCTTATTAGCTATGGAGGAGTTCGAAGAAAAACCTGTATTTAAATTAAAGGCGCCAGTTATGGGTTACTGCGATAGGTGTGGAACATGGAGTGATCGATTAATTGAAGTAGATGGTAACTACTATTGCCCAGATTGTATAGCAGACTTATTTGGAGAGTCGATTAGATAAAACCAAGTTCGCGTCTTCTGTCTATTGTTTGTTTTACATCAGGGCCTGTACTAATTATCGTTACTGGAATATTCAGTTCATCCTCGATTCTACTAATAAATTTTCTGGCTTCTGGCGATAATTCATCCCACTCTGTCTTTCCATAATCCTCTTTAAATAAAACATCTATCTTAGTAAGGGCGATTTGCGTTGGACTATTTAACATTACAGCTCTTTTAGCGTAGTTAAAGTTAAATGGAGCTGCACGTCTAATTCTCCCTGTAACTGTAGCTATTTCCAATACTCCCAGCTTCTCAGCTTCTTCACGTGTGTATTCATTCTTTAACGGCCCTCCCCCCACTCTTGTCACATACGATTTAAACACAAGTATTACTTCGTCTACTCTCTTTGGCCCAACACCGACGTCTGAACAAATCGCTGAAGCAGTTACGTCTTTAGAGGTTACGTATGGATATGTACCATGATATAATGATAAAAATGTTCCCTGAGTCCCTTCTAAAATAACCTTTTTATTGGTATCTAATGCAGTATTTACTTCTAAAGGAACGTCGGTTAAAAAATCCTTTAGTTCATCAAAGTCCTTCGCTAGTTTTAAAATTCTCATCACCCTATCTCTCATTGCTGGGCCTGATCCGCTGCCAGTAGTACCAATTTTTTTACTTAAATGACTACTTTTTCTATCTTCTTCTATATGCTTTTTCTCAATAATTCCTGTTTGATAATCCATATAAACTCTGTTACGAGTCCCTGTTTCCTCTACTTCTTTAAAAAAGACCACTGGATTTACAAGAACTCCAGGACCTATTAAAAGACGTGCTCTTTTATTTACGAATCCACTAGGAACTTGTCTTAATTTGAATGTTCTTCCATTAAATACTACAGTATGTCCGGCATTAGGCCCTACTCCCCCACGAACGACTAGATCGGCATCATCAGCTAGTGACAAGTAGGATATTACCTTGCCCTTCCCAGTATCGCCGAAGAATCCATCAACCACGACATATAACATTGATTATCACCATAAAACCTAAAACAAAATATTAAATCTATTAAAAAAATTTTAATGTTACCGTCCAAACCGTCTATGCCTCTTTTGGTACGTTCTTATAGCCCTCATTAAATCGATTTTCCTAAATTCTGGCCAATATATATCTAAAAATATTAATTCACTATATGCAGCTTGCCAAAGTAGGAAATTACTTAATCTATACTCTCCGCCTGTTCTTAAAATTAAATCTACATCTTGATTATCGTTTAAGTGGGATGTAGACAGATATTTCTGAAATGTCTCTATAGTAATTGATTCTATACCTAGCTTGTTATCTAGTACATCTTTAATAATTCTCTTTGTAGCATTTACTATATCCCACTTTCCTCCATATAAAAACGCTATATTCACAATCATGCTATTACATTCTTTTGTACGTTCTTCTAACTTGTTCATTAAATCCCTGAGATCATTTGGCGCATTGTTATGATCTCCTATGAATTTGATTTTAATACCATTTTTTATTAGCTCATCATCAGTTAACGCCTCTTCTAGGTATTCCTTAAAGAGTGTAAATATAGTTTCAACTTCATCGGGAGGCCTATAAATGTTTTCCGTAGAAAATATAAAAAATGTAACACTTTTTATCCCCAGCTCTCTAGACCATTTAATTACCTGTTTCACCTTTTCAGCTCCAATCCTATATGCCTCTTCTTTACTTATCTTATTGCGTGAAGCCCATCTACGATTCCCATCTAGAATCAATCCTATATGATTTGGTGCGACTCCGTTTTTAATTTGTTTATATAATACTTTTTCATAAATCTTGTATACCCCTAATATTCTTAGTATATCTATTAATCTAATCATATTTTCTAACCTATTTCTTAATTTTATGAAGTAGATATGTTATAACAGTTGTTAAAAATAATATGATAAACCCTATTACAAAGTATAATATTATTCTCGAGAATCCAACTTCAGGATTGACTATTATGTTACTAGCCTCATTTCCGATAAAATAGAAGAAAATAACTGCTACAATTATAATGGGATACTTGAATATCGGCTCGTAATTTTCATTTAAGATGTTATACAATATTATTCCCAATGTATATATTAATACGGTAACTACGATTGTGCTTAGAAAAGGTGGTAGGAAATATCCTAAAATTTTTGCTCCATAAATCCATATTAATTCGGGTTTTCCAAGGATCATATTATACTCTTTCAATCCACTTATAGTTAGATATGAAATATATGAACCTATTAAAAATGCGGATATCGTTCCGATATATGTTGCAAGTTTAATATATTCATATATATATGCTCTTCTGAGAGATTGTATGTATTCATCGATACCAAATCCCTTGATTATCATTGCAATACCGATTATTAATAAGCTATATATATATGCTACTTCTGTCAATTTGAGCAATGAAAGTAAACCTATTGTAAATAAAATAAGTCCAGGTATCGCTATGAAATATATTCTATATGGCTGTTCTTTCCATATCATTTTAATATATCTCTCAATTAATGCATAGGTTTCTTCAACAGATCTACTGTGTTTAACTACTATACGTTTTACAGATATTATAGGGATTCTAGTACCTACTATAGGAATTATATCTTCGTCGCTAAATCCATCGGTAACTAATATAACGCCCTTAGGAGTTATTTCTCCAGTTACCTGAGTAAGTTCCTCGACAAGCTTTTTATCCGCCTCTACACCACCGAATTCATTTCCTGCTATAGCTGCTATTTCTACATCCTCCCCCTTTCTCCTCATCTCATCGTATAATTTAACTGCTCCAAAGAGAGCGTTTCCATCTGCATCTTCGGGGTCATTTAAAAGAAGTTCTTCTGCAGCCTTAATTATTTTATCTCTTCCTATTAATGGGGTAGAAAAACTAGTTTTTCTACCTATATCGTCATCTCTGTCTACATTTAAGATTAAAATTTTTTCTGCCTTTTTATCCATCCCCATTAAATGAATCTGATTCTACTAATATAACTTATATTAATCCATTTTTAACTAGTATAGCGAACTCTTCAAAAGTTAGGCTTTCTCCACGTTCCATTTTCTTCAAAGCACGTTCTAATAATGCAGAACGATTTAAAATTATTCGTTTTATTTGTTCGAATGATAAATGAGTGGTCCTTTTAATGCCAAATCGATTTAAGATCTCATTCTTTCTTTCTCTCAATCTCTTCATTTTAGATTCAAACTCACTTAATTCATTTAAAATAATATTTATTTCTCTATCTACTTCTGTTTTGGCCTTCTGCAGTTTCTCGGCTTCGCTTTTCAAATTATTTTCTTCATTTCTTAATCTATCTAGTTCTTCCCTGATTTTATCCATTTTTTCACGATACTCATCTAAATTTATCTCCTCAATCTTTCTCCTAACGTCTCTAATTTCTTCCTTAGCACTAACATATGTTTCATATGCTTTCAAATAGGATGAAATCTCAGTAATTTGTTCTACAAGTCTTCTTTCTCTACGTGGATCTTGATGGACTGTTTCATATATTAATTCGAGTCTTTCCAATTCTTCTCTAAGTTTATCGGGGGGTTTAGGTAGTCTTGGTTTATTTCGAATGATTTCCTTTAATTCCCTTAGTCTATTAATATATTTTCTCTTTTCCTCTTTCATTATTTTATACTCCTCTTTAATAATTAGGAACTCTTTCCTAAGTTTTTTCTGAGTTTCAACAATTTGAACGATCTCGTCAATTTTCTGGTTTAGTTCATTGATTAAATTCCTTCTATTTTCTTTTAATTTTTTCAACTTATCTCTCAACTCTTGGTATCTTTTCTCAAGTGGCTCTAATTCATCTAATATTTCTTTTAGCTCATTTAACTGCTCTTCTACGTTTAATGTACTTCCTGTCATTGTATGCACCGGTACTAAAATATATCCATATTCTCTCAATAATATCTCAATTTACATATATTTAAAAATTATTATGGGAGGCTTAAAATCAATTTGTTTATATTAGATATCTAATATTCAAAATACTCTTCCCCACGAGATAAAACACGTGTCAAAGCCTGAACAAAGTTGCTAAAGTTCGTGTAATACATAGCCGATATATCTATAAATCTATGAAACAAGTTATATTTCCTTAAAAGTAAATATACCCTATATAGAAAGTCGCTTTCTAATGTGGGGTAGTATCTCTCTAAGTCCTCTTTAAGTGTAAATGGTTTCTTCACCCATTTTAATATCCTATTTCGATCTACATCACTTAATAGGTCAATTTTATTAAGTACTGCTATCATAGGAATATTAAATCTAGCTTTTACAGAGCCTCCTACCAAATAGTTAGATATGAAGTTCCGGGGATCCTTAACAAATACTGCATCCATAATAAATATAATCAACTTTTCTTTCCCAGCTAAGTTTTCAATTAATATCTTTCCAGAAGTCCTATATGCAAAAATCTCCATTTGACCAGGTGTATCCACAATTAATAATTCGGGTTTTCTTTCTTCAATTAAATAATTTAGTCTCTCGATATACTCAGTAAGTAGATCCATCGATAGGATAAGTCCTCCATTCGGACCTACATTGTATTTTTCCATTATATTCCAGACATTAATATAATCTCTAATATCAATGGAAGGAGTGTATGGAAGATACTGTACTCCTGGATCTAAATTTAAAGTCTCAATTCTCTGTTTCAGGTTTTTAAACCATTCGTATAAACTATAGGTAACCCAAGACTTTCCTGCACCTGCTAGACCTAATACGAAGGCTACTCTCATTACTGTCTTCTTTTCCTAGATTGCCACCACTCAAGGTACTCAGTAACTATATCTGGCTCTTTTTCAAATTTTTTATCTCTTATGGTATCTAGATCCAGCTTAGTAAGCATTAACCCGCAATCTCTACATACATACATCCTTAATTTCCTGTCGAACTTCATCTCTCCTCCACAACTAGGACATTTTGGCATTTCTCCTCTATCCCCTCATAAAAATTTTTGAAGAATAGTTAGTTATAAATTAAATAGTTTACTAATGCGGCCGTGGTGTAGCCTGGAAGCACGTCGGCCCCCCATTGTATCAGAGGAGAGCCGAAGATCCCGGGTTCAAATCCCGGCGGCCGCACCACATTATAGCTTGAATTCTATATATTCATATGCTTTTCTACTAGTAGGGAATGCATACTTAATCTCCTGATACTCTTTTCTAAATTCTCTAACATCATTTCTAACTCGTTCAGGGTTTTCATCTTTAATAACTACTCTGGCCATAAACTCAGCTATATCCTTCATTTCACTAGGTCCCATTCCAAGTCTGACTACCTCTTGAACTCCTATTCGAATTCCTCCAGGGTTTGCATAGCTTAAACCTCGCTGTGGATCATTATAAAGTAAATTTCTGTTAACAATAATACCAGCTTTCTCTAACTTCCTTTCAATATCTCCTCCTAAACCGTATTTCGTTATATCTATTAAGACTTGATGGGACTCTGTAAATCCTAGCTTCTCGCCGAGTACGTCAAATCCCTTTTCATATAATGCTTCAGCTAGAGCCTTCGCTGATCTAATTACATTATACGCATATTTCCTCCCAAATTTAAGCATTTCAACAGATGCTACAGCCAAACCGGCAAGTGTATGTAGGTGATGATTACTTACAACTCCTGGGAATACGGCTCTCTTTATCTCCTCGGAATATTTCTCAAAACTAACTATAGCTCCTCTCTGAGGACCAAAAAACGTTTTATGAGTGGACATACTCATGACGTCCGCTCCTTCCCTAAGTGGATCCTGGAAATATCCTGATGCAATTAGACCTGCTACATGCGCAGCGTCATAAGCTATTATAATGTCATGGGCTTTTAGGAAGCCCGAAAGTTCTTTTACAGGTTGTGGAAATAATATTGCACTGCCTCCAAAAAAGACAATTTTCACCTTCTTCCCTTCTTTTTCTAGCTTCTCAATTTTCTTTTTCGTTTTATCAACATCTATATTTAAAGTTTCTTCATTAAACTCAAAATACTCTACTATCAACCCTTTAACTGCTCCTGCTGTACCACCAAATTTCCTTTTCCCCATTGATATATGTCCTCCTTTTGCAATAGACAGAGCCATCATTATATCGCCAGGCTCGGTAAAAGCAGTGTAAACCGCTAGATTAGCCGTAACTCCGCTAATTGGCCTTACATCAGCGAATTCTGCCTTAAATAATCTTTTAAATAAATCGACAGTTATCAATTCTATTTGGTCTATATATTTACAGCCTGCGTATATACGTTCACCAGGCCATCCTTCTGCATATCGATGACCAAAATCACTCACAAGAGCTTCTCTTACAGCAGGACTAGTTACGTTTTCGCTGGCGATTAATGGTATCGATTCAGAAAAGAATTCATTATGTTTCTTCAGTAATTTAAATATTTCATTATATATTTGGTCATATTCCGACATATACGAGACACCACACTAATAATTAAATAAAAACATAATTAATTAAGCCTAAGTTTCTGACTTCTTTTGACTTTAGATTCTATTCTATTATCTCTAAATATTGCTCAGGCGTTAGCAGGCTCTTAATTTCATTTTTATCGCTAATCTGGATTTTGAATATCCATCCATCGTCATATGGTGATTGATTTATAAGCTCTGGACTACCTTCTAATTCTTTGTTTATATCGATGATTTGTCCAGAGACAGGTGAATAGATCTCTGCTACTGCTTTTACCGATTCTATTTCAGCAACAACATCTCCCTTCTTCACATTTAAACCTATTTCTGGGAGCTCAATATATACTATGTCATGTAACTGGTCCTGTGCGTAGTCTGTTATTCCAACTATCCCTGAAGAGTTTTCGATTTTAATCCATTCATGGGTCTCTGTATATAGATAATCAGGTCTAACCTTGTATTTCTTCATAAAATTAAGTATTTTTATTCTATAATTTTAACCTCTATATTAACTTTATCAATGGATTCTACAATGGGTGCACCACATTTTTTACATATATTCATGGTTTTAATATATATCTCGATGGGAACCGGCTTTGATCCATAATAATATATTGCTCCACAATTTTTGCATCTTATGATTATCGGCATCGCTGTAAAAAATATATATGTCTCATGAATATTATAACTTAAAAAGTTGATTTATTGATAGGGTACAATGGTGTTTAATTTGAAGGTATATGATTCACTAGTAAAAGTTGTTAAAGGGATATACTCAAGGAAGATGCTATCGAATAGGCTTCTTAAGGGGAATAACCTAGTGATAATTTTAGGGGTATTAATCTTTCTCTTTTTAATAAGTGGAGGTATGGTGACATCTATAGGTAGACAGACTATTAGAACGATTACATCCCAAAGTTTAATTGAATTTATCTTGTTTTTTATAATTAACGGTATCTATCTTATATCTATATATTTAATATATATGGGTGTTTCTAAATCTAAAATAGATGTCGGATATATTACAGTAGGAATGGTAATGCTTCTTATTACTTTCTTGTCGGAAGTATATATCCTAGTCTCAATAGGTGCAAGATGAGGTTCTATCCTCTATAATAAAGATTCTTTTTTTGTCAGGTATCTTCCTATATAAATAATCAACGTACAAACATAAATAATCAAAATACGGCAGTCTATTTGCCTCTTCTACTGAAGTATCAATATTCCCTATTATTAACCTAACTTTATCTTCTTTAACTAGACTTTTGCAGAGTGCCATCAAATATATTGGATCATATCTGGTTTTAATGAATTTTTCTTTTTTAAAGTGTATATAAATATTAGTTATCAAGATATAATCTGGCGAGAATTCCTCATTGCTAGAATATAAAATTGTTTCAAGATATAGTATATTATCTTCTAGTGTGAACGGCTTATATATCAATAATCTGTCCTCATCAAGGCCTCCGATTAAAGAGATTAATTTAGGATTAAAGATATTATTTACATCCATAATAACCGTTATTCCCTCTTCTTTATCTATGATCTTTTTTAGCAGATCCAAAAAATATATGGATATATATGGTGAAGGTTCTCCATATAGTAATATAAACTTATTTCTCTCGATACTGATATTTAAGTCTCTAATTAGTGAGTCTCTCATATTAATAACCCTTCAAATCATCATAGTTGATCGTTTTAATTAAGATCATATTTCTAAACCATTTTGGTGTCATTTTACTTAACAACAACTCTTTCAATCTATCTTCAAATATAAATATTTTTAAATCTTGTGTCTCTTCTTTAATTACTCTACCAATAGATTGAATAGTTGAAGTTAGTGCTGGGTGTAGATACCCATATTTATATACACTATTTCTGTCTCTATAGCCGTATGATATATTAACAAGAAAATTAATTCTTGGAGAAGGAGGAGGGACTGGTAATCCAGTTAATATAATATTTCTCACTTTAATATTCCTAAGTATATTAATTCCCTCAGAATATCGTGATCGATATGTTAGAATTAACCCTATCTTATCTAAGCCTAGTTTTATTTTCTGAATAAAAAGTTCTATATCATCTATTATCTCTATAGTGCTAAAAAATTGGGTTTCATTCAAAATTTTATATAAATATTCTTTTGATACAGTGAAAATAATTGAGTTTCCATATAATTTTAATATATGAAATATTCCATCGGCAATCTGCTCCACTATTATTCGTGCTCTCTCTTTATATCTTGATGAAAATCCCGATATAAATATAAGTTCAATTTTGCCTTTAGCCTGAGGAGCAATATCGTTAATATAGGTAATTTTATTCAGATCAGAAATTCTTTTTAAAAAACGTATATATAAAAATCTAGGAGATAACGTAGCTGACAAAAATAGATTTAAAAAGGAATATGTCAGAATGTTTCTAATTGAATCATTTGTATAAGCGAACACTAGGAATATGGTATTATCGATCCTCCTTACTTTTTTAGCTAGTAAAACATGTTTTGGATATATACTTGTTAAAGAAGAAATAAAGTCTTGGTTGTCGCATGTCAAATTATCAAGTATATACTGATTCTCCTGAATTATATATATTATACTTGATAATATATCTAGCATACTAGAACGATCTTTCTTATTTATAGTTCTATGATATAAATCAATTAATTTTTTATGTTGGTTCAAACCTCTATTTTCAATTTCTTCTAATATTTCTATTATGCATTTTTCGGGAACTGTAAGAATATGCATGTTTGTATAGTATTCAGGTAGATTATGTGCCTCATCTACGATTATTGCATATTTAAATGGCTTTAATTGTAAATAATGCGGTTGATTAAAAAGAAAATAATATGTTCCTATAATAATGTTTGCAGAGGAAATTAGACTTTTAACTGTGTAATAGGGGCATGCATTATGTTCTAGAATATTTAAAACAACATTTTCTAAATGTTCGCTTCTTACAATATCTGGAATTATACTTCTAGGGTTTATACTCTGGTATTTCTTATAAAGTATACAAGCCTTCGCTCTTCTGAGGTTTTCACATAATCTATAGGGACTTTTATATATATCAAGTTCGGTGTACGGGCAGTAAAACTCTTTTCCTAACAATGGTAGAATAATGGGTGTAAAAGTATTAGGAAATTTATTTACGTACTGTTTAAATTTCATATAGACTTCACTGATCTCGGTGTTTGTTCTGGTATAAAATAACACCCTGTATCCTTCATATGCTAAAATCAATGATAAAATAACTCCTAATGTTGTTTTTCCCCATCCAGTTCTGGTTTCAAGTAAGTACGTACCTCCCCGTAATATATTATTTATAACTTGCTCATCTATTTTCAATAGCCTATTTATCTGTTTAAGATATTTTTTCATCACCTCATACAGTTTATTTCTCTCTAAATCCTTTTAAAAACACCCATTAATAGAGCAACGTTATATTAACTTTGAATAAATAAGTAAAAGTTTTTATTTCCATGTGGTGAAAATAAATCTATGTTCATAGTTCTTGAAGGTATTGACGGTTCTGGTAAAACTACAGTTGCAAAGGAGTTATATAATTATCTGGTTGGTAAGGATTTTAAAGTTATATTAACAAGAGAGCCTACCGACGGACCAATAGGCCGCTTTATAAGAAACTATATCTTTAGGCTTTCACAGCGGAATCCACTAATAGAGGCATTACTATTTGCATCTGATAGACTATGGCATAATGAGAATATAATTAAGCCTAATTTATCTAAAGTAGATTATATAATTTCAGATCGCTATATATATTCCAGTTTAGCTTATCAGACTAATTCTGAGATCTCCGAGGGTTTTATATATCTAATTAATAAGGGAATAGTTTTCCCTAAATATGCATTCTTTATAGATGTTAAACCGGAGACTGCCTTTAGTAGGATAAACCATGCTAAAAATATTTTTGAAGAGCTAAATTTTCTTAAAAGAGTATATTCTAAATATGTAGATCTTTCAGATAGAGGATTTTTGATCCGTATCCCAGGTCAACGGGACGCTAAAGATATTATGAATGATATTCTTTCATATATATTGAAAAAATAGTAGGTCGTGAGTGAATATAGGAATGTACGTTAAGCATCCATTAGTTAAGGAATATTCAATAGAATACCGTGAATATCAAGTTGAGGCGGTTAAGAAAGCTATTAAAAGCGACACTCTAATCGTACTTCCTACTGGAACAGGTAAAACTGTAATTGCGGCGTTACTTACAGCAGAATGGTTGTTTATGCATGGGGAAGATGCTATGGTAATATTAATAGCCCCTACTAAACCATTAGTAGTCCAGCATGAAAAATTATTTAGACAGACTCTTAAAATAGGCCCCTTTGACCTAATTTCATTGAGTGGCGAATATCCACCAAGTAAACGTAGAGATCTATGGAATCGTAAAATTATTATAGCTACTCCACAAGTAGTTTATAATGACCTTATCAAAAACGTTGTCAAAATAAATGAGAAACTTCTTATAATTGTTGATGAGGCTCATAGAGCTGTAGGTTCACATCCATATGTGAAAATAGTTGAATATATTATGTCAGCTTATCCACATATCACTATAAGAGTAGTGGCCTTGACAGCTTCTCCCGGCAGTAAAGAGAAAACTAAGAATATTATGAACAATCTTAATATTAAAAATCTATTTATTTTGTCTCAATACGACCAAAAAATTAAAAAATACTTCCCTGGTTACGATATAAATCCAATTTTTATTCATGCAGACACTTACTTTTATTATCTCATTGGGTTATTGAAGAGATATCTGGGGCATAAGGTAGATGAATATAATTCCCTTGTGGAGCACATTAATCGGGATTTGAAAATTAATCAAAGTAAAATTAGTTATACATATATTGATCAAAGACGCAAAGATTTAGAAGATCTATATATCAGTGGATTATCGGATACTAGAGTCAGATCACGTCTTAAAAGAATATTATATCAGATACTAATATTGGATAAATTATTATCATACGTCGAGACATATAGCTATAAATATGCATATGACTATATTAGAAAGCTTCAGCAAAAATCTAGACGGGGAGCAATAGCAGAGAAGGAAATACTCGGTTCCAGTGAAATCTCGGAATTTACCCTTATTTTAAAGAAAATTATTGAAGAAAATACAGTGTATCCAAAACTAAAGAAACTACATGAAATCCTATCTAAAGAGACGTTTGAACGTGCATTAGTATTTACAAGTATAAGGCAAGTGGCTAATGAAATAAAGGAGTATTTATTGCATAATAACATTAGCTGTAATATTCTTATAGGTCAACGTAAAGAGTCTGGTTTTGGGCTATCCCAGAGGGAGCAAATTAATATATTAAACAGCTTTAAAAAAGGGATATATAAGGTTATAGTTGCAACTCAAATTGGGGAAGAAGGATTAGACATTAGTGAAGTCGATTATGTAATATTTTACGATAATCCCGTAAGTGCGATAAGGCGGATTCAAAGGATGGGTAGAACTGGTAGAAGGAGGAGGGGGACAATTTTCTTTTTAATCATGAAAAATACTAGAGATGAATCTAGATATTGGGCAGGGTTGAAAAAGGAGATAAAATTATATAGGGAACTAAAGTCGGCTAGACCAATTGGCTACAATAACATAGAGAAAATTGATAAATATATAATGGGCGCAAAAGTAGAAGTAAGTTCTACTACCTCTAAATTAATGGATAAAGACAACTTGATAATAGTTGATTATAGGGAACATGCGGCTGATATTATAAATCTTTTGAAAATAAATGGATTTAACGTTGTGCTTGACGATCTCCCAGTGGGAGATTACCAAATTGGTAATATAATAATTGAAAGAAAATCCATGAACGATTTAGCAACGTCACTTGTCGAAGGAAGATTATTTAACCAATTAAAAAGGTTGAAGAATCTAAAGGAATATGATGTATTGCTTGTGATTGAAGGGAGTTTAAGTGAGTTTACTAAAAGAAGCAGTCTACCAGTTTTCATAGGAACTATATTGTCAATACTATTTGACTATAAAATACCTATTTACTTAAGCAATAATTACCATGAAACATTTGAGTTAATAAAAAATATTTATAAAAGAGTTAGTGAGAGAAAAATGCCAACAATTAAATTACGTATGGATAAGAAGCCATATGACATAAAAGATATCCAAAAATTTGTTCTAGCCGGGATTCCTGGCATTGATAATGTTCTGGCAGAAAGACTATTATCTCACTTTAAAAGTCTATCTAGCATAGCAAATGCATCTATAAATGAATTAATGAATGTAAAGGGAATTGGAAAAGAATTAGCGGTAAAAATTTATAAAGTATTTCACGAGAAGTTTATCCCTTAATCTCCTTTAAAAGTTCTAAATATTGTTTAAGCAGTTTCAAATCAGAGGAATTTTTGAAGTCGGATGATAGATAAAGTTCATTAATTCTATCTAAAATTTTTTTCTTTATCTTGTTCATAAGATTCTGTTCAATAATCTCTAAGGCTTGTTTTTCATCCTCAACAACATGGACTTCTCTATTACATTTGGCGCAGAAATATTTTGTTCCTTTTTTAAGTAATGGCGAGCCACATACTGGGCATTCTAGATCTGTTATTACCCAGCCTTGTTTCATATAGTCAGCTAGTTTCTTTGATAGGGTCACAGTATCCCTCAAAAATTTTATAGAAGATACCACCTATAAAATCTGTTGAAAGAAGGGGGTTGAAATCATGCCTAGAAAAATAAGTAAGGAGGAGATAAAGCAGAGAATTGAGGAGGCGGTTAAAATCCTAAATACTATTGCGAATAATAGACAGATTCCACGAAATATTAGGAGGACAGCTGAAGAAACCATCAACTTATTACATGATGAAAGCCTTACACCCGCGACACGGGCTGCTTCAGCTATACAGGCGATTGAAAATATGGCTTATGATCCTAATATGCCTTTATTTGCTCGAATGTGGGTATGGAAAGCTGTAGCATTATTAGAAGTGATTAAAGATTAGACCAACAAATCTATTTTTCAATACAGTTAAACTACGAGAAAAAGAGTTATAATTTAATTCTTAAGAGTATTATCCTTTATCCATTATTTAGAATAGAGTTTTCTCTAGTATAATATTATCGAAAAATTAAGAATAAACGATGCGGGGGGTGGGATTTGAACCCACGAAGGCCTACGCCACGGGATACCCCATCATAGATCTTGAGTCCCGCCCCATTGGCCAGGCTAGGGAACCCCCGCACCCTTCATATATATACTTGTAAATGGATTTTTTAATTTTACCTGTATTTTAAATGTAAGAGATTTATATAATTATAGTTGTCCCACATTCTCCCTTTTCGATATAATTATAGAGACTTGTTCTAGACGGAGCAATAATACATGTTGGGATATTATATTCTTTAATTATATTTAATGAGGATTTATCAAATAATGGATAATATCCAGCGGATTCCTTATATTTCTCGATAATCTCAATCAATTTATCTATATGTATAACATTTATTTTTTTGGCGTCACTAAACTTTTCTGGATCCTTGTCGTATACAGCTCCTACTCTAGTCATATTTATCAATGGTGAGGATAATCTTGAAGCAATATATGCTGAAACAGCATTTGTAGAGAAACCAGGTGATACTCCACCCATCACAATATTTTTTCTAAACTTAAAATAAAGAGTCAGAGCTTCCTCAACCGATGTAGGTATACTCTCGACGACTGATGGCTTAAGTAGTTGAAGAAGAATATATGCATTTAACCTTGAGAAGTATATTCCTAGCATATCTAAATCATATTCACTAGCATAGGAATACTTTCTTAGAAATGTTAATACAGATCTTAAATAGCTTCCACCTCCAACCACAATAATAAATGTCTTACCCTTTTCAGACAAGCTTTTAATATACTCGGCTAGTTCATAGAGTTCATGTAACATATCGTCGTTAAATAGATATCCAGTAATCTTCAAAACATAACATTTTTCATCTATCTTCTTCATCGTAAAAAATATAATATTGAAGTACTTATTAGTAGAAGGAGATAAAAAGAAGTACATTTATTGTATATGAGGGAGTTAGGTGGCTCATATGGAAAATGAAGAGATCCAGAAAATGAGATTAAAAAGATTAATTGAAGAGCTTAAAAGAAAGGAGGGGAGAGGTACGGAATTAATTTCATTATACATCCCTCCCCGTAAACGAATGAGTGAAGTTATAAATTATCTTAGACAAGAATATGCGACTGCGGAGAACATAAAATCTGATCAAACACGTAAGCATGTTAAAGATGCATTAACGAAGGTTATGGAAAGATTGAAATATTACCAAAGTTCACCTGAGAATGGACTCGTCGTTTTTTGTGGGGCAATACCACAAAATGGACCCGGCACAGAAAAAATGGAGATCTATGTAATCGAACCCCCTGAACCAATCAATATCAATTTATATAGATGCGACGATCACTTTCACACCGAATATCTTGAGGATACATTAAAGGAAAAGGATGTATATGGATTGATATCTATAGATATAAATGAAGCCGCAATAGGATTGTTGGAGGGTAGTAGGCTAAAGATACTATCTACCCATACATCAGGCATACCGGGTAAGCATAGAGCAGGAGGACAGTCCGCTAGAAGATTCGAGAGACTGAGGGAGATGGCAATACATCAATATTTTGATAGAATCGCTAGACACGTCAATGAAGAATTTCTATCAGATGAAGTCTTTAAGAGATTAAGAGGGATAATTATAGGAGGCCCTGGATTTACTAAACATGAATTTGTAGAGGAATCAGACCTGGATTATAGAATTCGTGAAAAAATAATTGGCTTCATAGATACAAATTACTCTGGCGAAGAGGGATTAAGAGAGATTATAACAAAAGGAGAAGAATTATTGAAACACGCTAAGTATCAGCAGGAGAAGAAGCTCGTTGACGAGTTTCTAAATAATCTAGCTAAAAAACATGATATGGTGTTATATGGATTTAATGATATAAAAAGATATTTATATGATGGTATTATCGATAAAATTTTAATAAACGACGATATAAATTATTATTATATAAAAATTAAATGCAAAATTTGTGAGCATGAGGAAGAAATCATTGTAAAGGAGAGTGAAAAGATTAAACTTGAATATAGATTGCCTCCGTGCAAGAAATGTGGAGGGGAGACCGAGATTATCGAAGAAAAACATATTATCGATTATTTAGATGAAGCCTCGAAACTCTCCGGTTTTAAGCTTTATATTATAACGGCGGATACTGAACACGGAAGGATATTATCCCAATTTGGAGGAATAGTTGCAATTCTCAGGTATTCTTTAAGATACTAAAAATTATTTTATAAGTATATTTGCGCCTCCTCTACAGACGCAATCTCAGCTGAATATACAATCTCTTGTATATTATGAAGATCCTTTAAATCACGTTCATACTCCTGCATATATAGTGGTAGAACAATCTTTCTCACAGAATTCTTCAACGAAACTCCCGCCTTATCCTTCCTCCTCCATATAATGGAGTTTAGCTTAATGATCTCATTTAATAGGGGCTTATCTATTTTTATAGGTATTTTACTTGGAAAGCTCTCTGTTAATATACCTTTTTTATTATACAGCTCCCTCCATATATAATCTGTGATAAATGGTATGACGGGATGCATCAGTAATAAAATTGTTCTAAGTGTTTTATGTAATGTATACCAAGCGGATCTCTGTTCCTCTTGAGTAAATTTATTATCTTTGTTATATGCCCGTGACTTTACAAGCTCTATATAGTGCGAGGCAAATATATTCCATGTAAAATTCCTTATTTTATTTGATGTATAGAATGTATCCAGATGTGAGTATTCTTCTTCAGCTTGGTCAATTAGACTATTTAATAAACTGAGAATCTCTTTATCAATCTTAGTTAGTTCCTCTATATTAATTTCGTTGTCTTTAACATATGGGAAACTCGATATAAAGCGTGAGATATTCCAGAGTTTGTTAATAAACTTTTTAGCGCCCCTTACCTTCTCCTCATTAAACTGATAATTGTACCCTAGTTTCGTCTCGCTGGCAGCCCATAACCTGAATGCATCTGCACCATACTTTTCAATTATTGGTAAAGGATAGACGATATTTCCGAGATGCTTATGCATCGGTCTACCATGCTTATCCAGTCCCATACCAGATAAACGTACAAATTTAAACGCTGGCTTCCCCGTCAATAAATATACTCTTAATAATGTATAGTATAGCCATGTTCTAACGATATCAATTCCTTGAGGTCTTACGGTTACTGGGAAAGCCTTCTTATATAATTTTTCATCTCTTAGATATCCCGATATATATAAAGGGGAAATACTTGAGTCAAACCACGTGTCGAATGTTCTAGTCTCGCCTATAAATTCAGTAGACCCACATTTCTTGCATTTTTTAAAGGGTGGAACATCTTTCCAAGGTCTATAATATTCACCTGGCTCCGGGACATGAGGCTCTCCACACTTCTTGCAATACCATATAGGAATCTCAGTCCCATAATATCGATCTCTACTAATGGCCCAATCAATTGATAATCCATCTATCCAGTTGATAAGGATCTGCTTATGAAAATCAGGTAGAAACAGTATCTCGTCGGCTATCTTCTTTATCTCATTTTTAAATTCTAATTGCTTCAGATATAGTGCATCGGTAATAATAAATTCGACTGGATTCTTAGATCTCCAACATATAGGAATATTCTGCGATATCTTTTCTTCTTTGATGATATAACCCATATCTTTTAGATCCTTTACTATCGCTTTTCTAGCTTCTTCGACACTTAATCCCTGATATTTACCAGCAAGTTTGTTCATCTTACCATCTTTATCTATTAAGATCCTTGGTTTGAAGCCTAATTCCCTAAATAATCTAATATCTTCAAGGTCTCCGAAAGACGATAGCATCATCACTCCAGAACCGAATTCAGGTTTCACCGAAGGATGCTCTAAAATAGGTACTGAGTAATTATATATCGGAATTATCGCTTTGTTATCTTTTAAGTCTTTGTATCTTTCGTCCTTAGGATTATATAATAATGCAGCGGTAGCACCCAATAACTCAGGTCTAGTTGTTGCAACTACTACGTAGCCGCCTTTACTTAGATCGAAACGGATGTAATATAATGTACCTTCAGTTTGTTTATACTCAACCTCCGCTTCCGCGATTGTTGTATGACATACAGGACACCATATAGTCGGTCTTTCCGCCTTATAAATCAGGTTTTTATTCCATAATTCGATGAAGGTTGCTTGAGTAATCTTCCTATACTCGGGACTATCAGTTTTATATGGATTTTTATAATTTGCCATAAGTCCCATTCTCTTAACTATTTCAATTATCTCCTTCTCATACTTGTCCAAGAGTTCTCTACATAAATTTATGAAATATTCTCGATCGACATCTTTAGCCCGTATACCATAAATTTTCTCTATAGTGATCTCAATTGGTAAGCCGTTTCTATCTATTCCCATCGGAAATAGGATATTATATCCTTTAAGTTTATAATATCTTGCAAACATATCGAATTGTGCGTAATGTGCAGCCGCAGCAACATGCCAGCTGCCAGAAGCATATGGTGGAGGAGTATCTATAACGAATAACGGTTTTTCGTCTATAAGCTTAAAAGTATATATATCCTCTTTATCCCATAATTCTAGTATCTCATTCTCCTTCTTAATATCCCAAGATCTTTCTCTTAGTAATGGCCTAAACTCCATATTTTACTACACCTATATGTATCGCCTTGGAAGAAATAAATAAATAATTTAAAATATAAATAATCCAGATAAATGATTTAATGATATGAAGGGCCCGTAGCTCAGAGGCAGAGCGAGGGCATCCCCCCTCGAGCCCGGCTGATAAGTCTCTCAGATACCGGGAGGTCGCCGGTTCGATCCCGGCCGGGCCCACCATACCAAGATAAATTTTCAAATTAAAAAAGTAAATTATATAGTAAAGGTTATTGATAATTGAGGCCCCGGTAGCGTAGCCTGGACAGCGCACGGGCCTTCGGAGCCCGGGGTCGTGGGTTCAAATCCCACCCGGGGCGTGTCTATGGATATTTGCAGTATACTATTCCTTTAACCCTCCTAACAAAATATTCGCATAATAGACAATATAATGGAGAAATCCTTTTTTTATGCATAGGGCATTCGATTAATTCTTTCCTCATGAATTTTATCTTGCTTTCAAGTCCCATTCTCTTTATTTCCTCCCTTATTTCGCGAGGAACTCTTATAGTTTTACCTACTTTTTCAACTGGAATCTCTCTCATTGATTCAATATTATAAGAGGCGTTATTAATAAATCTCTTTTAACCTCTGAGACTTATTTTTAGCATTTTAAATAGAGAAGCCAGTTTTTTATCTCCTCTTACAGATAATTTTTTCAGGTATATTCCGTAGGAATAGATAATATCTATCCTGACATAATATATTCTCCAGTATATTCTGATATCCTTGATTAAATATAGAGGCAATGATATCATTGGCTCAGGCCTAGATATAATCCTTCTTTTTAGAAATAGTATTCTACCTTCTCTAACCTCTAAATATGCATTAAACTTCTTATTATCAAACTCAAGTATACATCTATATCTCATTCATTATCTTTTTAAAGTATCAAATTAAATAAAGACGCCCAAAAATCAATAGATAAATACAATTAGTTCATAGTATAATAGTATAGATTGAGATGAATATGGCTATACAAATAGAGTACAATATCCAAGAGCTCATTAAAATTGGCCGTCTACTATACTCCAGGAATTATGTATATGGTAGTGCTGGTAATTTAAGCGCTAAAATTAGTGATAACATGATTCTAATAAAAAGAAGTGGGGCGATACTTGGAGAATTAAAACCTAAAGATCTCCTACTAGTCGATATAACTGCTAAAAAGCCTGATAATGTATCTATAGACTATTCAATTCACAGAAAAATATATCAATTAGATGATAGAATAAAATATGTTATTCACGCACATCCCAGGTATATAGTATTAGCCACCATTCTGCACGATTCTATTCCGTTATCTACATTCGATGAAAAAATTATGTTTAGAGAAGAGATACATTTTATCCATGTAGATAAGCATCAAGAACTTGAGAAGTTGATATCAGAACAGGATGTTAAAAGGAGGTATATTATTGAAAAAAGGCATGGAATTTATACTATGGGAGTAAGACCGGAAGAAGCCTTAAATATTTTAGAAAGTTTAGAAAGAGCTGCAGAAATATATATAAAGTCATCAAGAACGTGATATAATCTCTAAAATATTCTTCGAAAATGGAGGATAGATGACGCCTTTCTCAGTTATGAAAGCAGTGATATATTTTGGTGGGGTAAGGTCAAAGGCAGGATTATATACCTTAATATTAGGTATTGTGATATAATGCCTCCCTATTTTTCTAACTTCATCCTCTGATCTAAGCTCTATCTGCACATCCTCTATAGTCCTATTTAGATCAAAGGTAGATGCTGGCGCAACTACATAGAAATCTGCACCATACTCCTTCGCTGCTAATGCAATTTGTAAAGTCCCTATCTTATTAAACGTGGTTCCATCTCTCAAGACTCTATCAGCACCAACAAATATCTTGTTTATCCTTTTTTCCTTAATTGTAAATGCAACCGCACTATCGACTATAAGTATTGGATCCACCCCAGCTAGATATAATTCAAACGCCGTAAGTCTTGAACCTTGTAATTTAGGTCTGGTTTCTGTAATATAAATCTCAAATTCCTTTCCCTCCTTAATCGCTTCCAGAATCACACCCAATGCAGTACCTATACTAACAGTAGCTAAAGAACCTGTATTACAGTGGGTTAACACTTTGTCTCCATCTTTAATTAATTTACTACCGATTTCAGCAATTTTTTTATTTATATAAAAATCATCATATAATAAATTAACAGCTTTTTTAACTATTTCTTCTCGATTAGGATTCTTCCTTGCATATTCTATAATAGTTTTAACCCCCCATTCTAAATTAACTGCGGTAGGTCTAGTATTTAATAATTTTTTACCAGTCTCTTCAAGTGTTAATAGCAAATCATCCGATTTCTCTTTAACCGCTACTAATGCTAGAGCCAAAGCAGCAATTACACCTAATAGAGGTGCTCCCCGTACACGCATATTTACAATCGCCTCTAAGACTTCATCTAATTTTTTAAGCCTTTTGTAAACAAGTTTATTAGGTAACTTAGTTTGATCAACAATTATAATATCCCCATCACGCCATAGAATACTCTGTATGATCATCTTATATCTATCTTAAAGAATTTTAGAATGAGATATTAAAATAATTTACTTAATGAATGGAGTAATAGGTTATTTATCGCCGGAAGGAGTACTTATTAATAAGCAAGATATCACAGAAAAAATTCTGAGATGGATTGTTAAAAGGATAAATGAATACTTATTGATCCCTCCGCTTCCTGCAGTATTATTTCATGAAAAAGGTTATATTCGTATTGTTGAAAAGGAAGAAAATATGACGCTAGATACAGATGAGTTATTTAATTATTTCATGTATTATGACCCATATTTTATGACAAAATACATTGTATTTAGAGACTTAGTTTCTAGAGGTTATATACTCGTCGATAAATCTAATAAAGAAATTCTTCTTCTAGAGGGATGGAGATTAGATAAACCTAAAGAAAAATTAAGGTTTATATTGTTGGAGGAAGGTGGAAGTATAAATATTAAAAAATTGTATGAAACAATTAACAAAGAGGATGGTAAATGGAGATATATAATCGCGTGTATAGAAAGAAGAGGCAGTGTAACTTATTATGATGTAGCGAGTTGGTAATATATGGGGCTGAACTCTTTCTTAAAGCTTATCAGGATACCTAATGACATTATGATAGGTATAGGGGTTATAATAGCAGAGATAATCGCTAACCAAGGTCCCCCCACAGCTTATAATATAGTATTCGGCTTCTTAACAGGCTTCTTGATAAGCGCGTCAGTAATGGTTATTAATGATATAGCCGATATAGATATTGATCGGATAAATAATCCAAGTCGACCCTTAGTTAGGGGAGAGATCAGCATTAAAAACGCGTATTACCTGGCATTTTTCTTCATGATAATCGGTTGCATTACAAGTCTATTTACAGGAGTATATACCCTACTTCTAGCAATAACATTTTGGATTATAGGCTATTTATATAATTTCTATTTTAAACGAAAAGGACTTTTCGGTAATGCACTTGTCAGTCTATCTGTAGCTGTTCCATTTATATACGGCTCTATCGTTATAGGTGGGCTAAGCATTAATAATATTATACTATCTATAGAGGCTTTTTTGACTAATATGTACCGAGAAATAATAAAGGGAATTATAGATATAGAGGGAGATAAAATATTTGGAGTACAGACATTAGCAGTAAAGTATGGGGTAAGAAAAGCATATATAATTTCCATTTTTTTCCTAGCATGTGCTATTGTAATTAGTATATTCCCATATATATGGACTACGGTCATAAATCTCGAGATATACTTAAGTATGATAATATTAACCGATGTAATATTATTTTTATCAGTAATAACTCCATATATAATAAAAGATAGAAAAGGGTATCTTTACTCTAAACGTATAGTTTTACTGGGTATGTTACTAGGGATGATCACATTTTTACTCTCAAATGTAAGCTAAGATAAGTAGCTATAAGTTAAAAGTATAATTATCGAGATATAATATTAAGTTCACTGGGAATAGCGATGAAATTACCTCTTCCACGTGGAATTAGAGATATCCCCCCAGATGTTTACAGGGAATATCTGTGGCTACTTGATGTATTCAAGGAAACTTGTAGATTGTATAATTTTAAGATTATGGAGCCTGCGACAATAGAGTATTTTGAAGTATTGTCGAAGAAATCAGGACCAGATATCGCTAAAGAAATCTATGAATTTAAGGATAAAGCCGGAAGACATTTAGGTTTACGATTCGACCTGACTGTAGGTCTAACGCGATATGTTGTATCGAATCCACAGTTATCAAAGCCCATAAAACTTGCTGCATTTTCAGTTCAATGGAGATATGACGAACCACAGTATGGGCGGTATCGAAGTTTCTATGCATGGGATATTGAGATTTATGGAGCGGAGGAGAAGTATTCTGCGGTTGAAACTATATCATTTACAATCGATTTCCTTTCTAGTCTCGGATTAAGAAAATTTAAAGTTTTAATATCGGATAGGAGGCTAGTTGAGCAGTGTATAAGATTAGTTAATGAGAATGTAGATGCAATCACGATCATGAGGATCCTTGATAAATGGGGTAAACTAAGTAAAAATGAGATTTTGGAGACGCTTGTAAAAAATGGCAAGTTAGACTATAGCGAAGCCGAGGAGTTAATTAGATGGTTGTTCATAGAAAAAGGAATTAAAGACGAGTTGCTTGATAAATATGCAGAGAATTTAATTGCAGTACACGATATGTTGAGAGAGATTGGATATAATAACGTAGTTATAGACCCCAGCATCATTCGCGGATTAGATTACTACGATGGAATAGTATTTGAAGTTAAAAGTGAAGCTGACCCTAGTTTAGGATCTATAGTCGGAGGTGGGAATTACTCTACATTGGTAAAGTTATTTGGAGGAGATTTTAATGCATTTGGCGCTGCAGGAGGTGTTGAGCGAACTATTTTAGCGATGAAGGCCGAGAAAATAGATGTGGATATAACAGAAAAACCTGATATATTTATTGCAGTAACGTCTCCTTCTATGGTAATTGAGGCGTTTAAATTAGGAAGTATATTAAGACGGAATAGAATAAAAACATATACACCACTAAAAATTATGTCATTAAATAAGCAGATTAAACATGCGATTAAAACCGAAGCTAGATATATTTTATTTATAGGAGAAGAAGAAATAAGACAGAAGAAATATACGTTAAAGAATTTGACAACAAGAAAAGAATATAAATATAGTTTAGATGAGATTCTAAATATATTTAAAAAATAAAGACCTATAATTCCAAAACCAGTTCGGATCCTGGTTTAATACCTAAAGTTAAACTAGCATTATATTTATTCATGGTAATCTCATATAATCCGCGGCTTCCACATAGTATTCCAATCTCATCATCTTTTAATTCTGAATATGTACTAACTTTCCTAACACGTATCATAATATTTTTGTGATATAATTTCAATATATCTGGAAGCTTCATTGATTCGCATCTAATATTTGTTATAATGTTTCCGAACCGATCGACATGCAAAACCTTGATCTTCAGTTTATTATTCGACTTTATCATCTCTGGGAATAAATCCAACTTTAAAAGTCTATCTTTACTAACCTTCTTAAGAAAATCTTTCACACCTATTGAGATATAGCCGGCAGTTTTTGCATAGACATCGCGGCCGTAGAATGTTCTTGATATACGAGGGAAATATTGTTTATTAGATATATCTATTTCATATACTTCTTCAATATTTTTTACATTAGCTGCAGGATATAATAATCCATTGTTTGGGCCTATCAAGAAAATATTATTCTTACATTCAATAACTATATCCTCTCTTTTAAATCCGACTCCCGGGTCGACAACCCCGATTATAATAGATTTATGATTTATATCGTGAATAATCTCCCATAAAATGAATGCTCCTTGATAAATATTCCATGGCTCAATATTGTGGGATATGTCTATAATATGATTTATCTTAGGGTTAATTGAAATTATTGTACTCTTTATTGAAGAAACGTAATAATCGGTAAGACCGAAATCTGTTAAGAGATATATTACGTCAATCATAGTCACTTAATATCTTTAAAGAAAAAATATAAAATCTTATTAAAAGAGTTATTATAGGAATATCTTTGATAAGCGGGGGTTCCCCTAGCCAGGCCAACGGGGGCGGACTTAAGATCCCCCGGAGATATGGGGATTAGTGATCCGCTGGCGTAGGCCTTCGTGGGTTCAAATCCCACCCCCCGCACCAATTTTGGGGTTTTCGCATCCTCACTGCCATCAAATACCGTAGTTTCCAATCTCTCAATGGGTGTCTAAGATAATTTATATAATGCTTTGTAAAACCTTATATATTGGGTTACCATAAAAATAAGATGGCTTAGCCATCCGTGCGGCGGTATCCCGGCGACCAAGGCAGCTTTGCCTGGGATGAAGCTGTGGATCTCCACGCACGGAAACATCGATGTCGGTTCAACCGAATAAATAGATGGTTGAACCGGAGGAGGGTATATGTAAACAGCCTAGACGGCCCCTTAGGCGGCTGTACTCCGCCTGAGGCCGGTTGATCCTGCCGGACCCGACTGCTATCGGAGTGGGACTAAGCCATGCGAGTTGTGCGCCCCGGGCTGGCGGGGCGCGGCGTACGGCTCAGTAACACGTGGTCAACCTACCCTGCGGACGGCTATAACCCCGGGAAACTGGGGCTAATGGCCGATAGGGGATGGGTGCTGGAAGGCCCCATCTCCGAAAGGCCTAACCACCCATGCCGTGGTTAGGCGCCGCAGGATGGGACTGCGCCCTATCAGGTAGACGGTGGGGTAACGGCCCACCGTGCCTATAACGGGTGCGGGCCCTGGGAGGGGGAGCCCGGAGATGGGCACTGAGACAAGGGCCCAGGCCCTACGGGGCGCAGCAGGCGCGAAACCTCCGCTATGCGCGAAAGCGCGACGGGGTCACTCCGAGTGCCGCCTGCTGAGGGCGGCTTTTGCCCAGTCCAAAAGGCTGGGCGAATAAGGGG
>Ga0190367_1000222_pt1 | contig 44005 bp, 45 predicted proteins | sample 4872181011_MG_FD_171838 | JGI IMG/M metagenome (GOLD analysis project Ga0190367, IMG submission 171838) | Hydrothermal vent microbial mat bacterial communities from Southern Trench, Guaymas Basin, Mexico - 4872-18-10-11_MG | ecosystem: Environmental > Aquatic > Marine > Hydrothermal vents >... | reverse complement strand
GTAAAAGAACTTCAACTATCTTAGCATATGTTGATGGTCTTCCAATCCTCCTCTCTCTCATTAACCTAATTACATCACCCTGCCTATAGAGTGGAGTTAAAGACTTTATGTACTCAACTACATCGGCTGGTCTTAAAGTATCTCCCCTAACACCTTCAACAACCATAATTTCGTCTGGTACAAATCTCCTAAACCCTTCCTCGATAGTGCCAGTGTAAATCTCTATATCCTTAGAGACATTATCTAATACAAGCTTAAATTTCTGCTTGATAAGCGTTGCTGGTGTAGCTTGACTAGCCATAAATCTTCTAAATATCATATCGTATAGTTTTTGGTGTTTCCATGTGAATGGTCTGAATGTAACGATTATTCCCTCCATTATCATATCCCGTACATCCTCGACATCTAATGGTCTTGTTGGACGGATACACTCGTGAGCTCCACCTTCACCCCAGCTTCTAGGTCTATATAGCTTATCGACTAGATCTGGATACTTATTATTCATATACTCTTTTGCTATCAGCTGGCCAGCTGTAGATACCCGCGTGCTATCAGTCCTATGATACGTGATTAGACCCATTTCGAAAAGCTCTTGAGCAATTTTCATAACAGTATCAGCACCCATATATAATTTTCTAGATGCATCCTCAATCATGGTAGCTGTGGTATATGGTGGGAGAGGATTAAGCGTGACCTTCTCCTCAGTTAGATCATCAACCTTAAATGTAGCATTTTGTAGCTGTTCAACAGTATAGTACTGTGGTGGAAGCTCATCTTCACTATACTCAACATCAAAGCCTTCATCAAATAAGACCCTAAAGACCCTCTTCTTATTCTCAGGTTTTCTCCATTCACTCCATCTATTAATAATCCACCCTAAAACTGGTGTTTGTACTCTACCAGCTGATAATGCCCTTGGTGAAGCAATCTCTTCTTTTAACTTCTCACTTAAATAGAATCCTATCCACCTATCTTCAATTCTCCTGACAATTTGCGCTTCAACTAGATTTAAATCAAAGTCTCTTGGTTGATCTAAAGCTCTTAAAATAGCTCTCTTAGTTACTTCATGAAACTCTATTCTCTCAATATCCTTTGTATATGGTCTTATTAGTACGGCGAGATCCCAACCAATTTTCTCACCCTCAGCATCGGGGTCTGTTCCAATGATTACCTTATCTACCTCCATAGCAAGCTCCTGCAAAAACTTAACTACATCAATTTTATCTATTACTTCCCCTTCACCACAATACCTTAGCTTTTCCTCCTCATCGTCTCCTGAGAATTGATATCCAGTTTCTACACACCTTTTTATCGAAGTATAAATTGGTATGAATCTTCCATTAACAAGCACACCATACTTATTTTTCCTAGACTCCTTCTTATAGTCCGTAATTATATCATATACATGTCCTCCGCTGGCTGCAATAATGAGTAACCTATCACCTGTAGAGACTTCATAAACTCTGTATTTACCCCTCTTTCTTATACTAGGCTTACCGAAAAAGTTAGCAATTGTTCTAGCCTTATTTGGAGACTCTACGATTAATAAGTTAGTTTTAATTGGATCTTTAAATTCTGGCCTAACCTTACCCTCCCTCAAGAGCCTAATTTTCTTTCTATCTTCGTCAATTAAACGTATAATTTCATTAAGATCGACTTCATCTATACTATGCCAATCCATCTCTTCTACGATCCATCGACTACGCCTAATTAACCCTTGAAGAAGCTTTTCATCATCAACAATTACTATAGATAACCCTTTAGTTAATCCTCCAACGTACATTCGGCTAGTTCTACCACTAGCTTGTATATATGTCATTACATCGGGAATTAGTATATAAATATTGCCTGATTCCTCTATTATTCGGATATCTGGATGTAGCTTAAGTCTCTCGATAACCTCCCTTTTCTCAAGCTCAGTTCTAACAAATACTAGGGCATCATATACGATCCTCTCATATATCGTCTTTGGCTCTTCACCTTTAATGAGCTTCTCTCTAATTTCAGCTAGCGTATAGAAAGGAGCTTCCATAACAAGCCTCTTGAGTCTATTCATAAGCCTCTCAATTTCCCTTCTCTTCGTTTCATCCACTTCAACAGAATAAAGTAGACCAAGAGTTCTGAGTATTGTACTTGGATTTGGATCCTCGAACTTAGCGCTAAACTTAAACTTTGGAACACCAACGAATATTGCGTATCTAACTTGCTCTGGTAGATCTAAGCCTCTAACCATAACTCCATAGTATACAGCTACACCTACTAATACATCTAGCTCTCTATTAACAAACTTTTCTAGTGATGAAAGTTTTCCTGATGTTAGTATATCAGCCTTAATATTAGCAGATTTTAAAAGGTTTACTAAAATTTGAGCATACTCTAACCCCCTGTCAACAGGTACAAATATTAATCCGCCACCACCTAACTTCTTTACTAAATCTATGAGAATAGGTTCTAGTGGTTTATTATCAGTTAAAACGTAGAGATCAGAGATGTTACGTACGAGTTCCGATCTTGTACCGACTTCAAATCCTAAAAACTCTCTAAATAATCTTACTCTTATACCTCTTGGTCTTCCTGTAGCACTTGAAACCACCAATACAGACTTAACATGCTTTCTAAACCTTTCAATTTTCCTTTCAATCTTCCTAACTTTATTTAGCAGTCTATTTTTTTCATGCTCATCCTTTATTCGAGGGAGATTCCTTTTAATTTTTATAAGTTCTAGGCCTTTATCTATCAACCTCCTAGTAAAGCCCATTAACATTAAAACCCTATCAATATTTTTACTGCTTTTTAAGATAGAATCAACATCATCAACGAATATAAAATCTATTTTTAAGCTTTCCAGAACATCAAACTTTCTCGATAAAAATGTTGATGTTGTAATTAGTATGTCGAAATTTCCTTCTGAAATACGTTTAATCGCCTCCTCCCGCTCACTTTTAGGCAACTTAGAATGATAATACACGATATTACGTGATATACCCATTTTCTCTAAAAGTTCTACAGCTCTATTATACATTTGAATGACTAATGGAGTAGTAGGTACTACTAAATATGACTTTTTCTTCTTCTTAGAAAAATATATCGACATTAATATTCCGAATATTGATTTACCAGTACCTGTTGGAGCAACTATAGAGAAACTATCACCTTTTAAAACTCTAATAGCCCACGTTCTCTGCGCACTCCATAAGTGGCTACCAGTAGCTTTATTAAACAATTCATCGATAACCTTTAATTCACTTCTGATTTTATAGATCCTTTCAAAATTCTTTAATATACCCCTCTTTTTCAGGTATTTATATATTGAGTAGTCAACATCTTCATTTGCAAGAATCCACTCTAAGTCTTTATCAGGAATACATTTTTGGCATGGTAATCCTAGTATTAATCTAGAATCATCCGTTTCTCCTCTACAATTAACACATGCATGTCTATAGTATCCATGAACCTCAACTAAACCTAAATTACTAGTCATAATATCCTCAAATATTTTAATAGGAGTCGATTTCTATTTATAATATTTCCTTAATTTAAATATGGAATAAGCTTTTTGACAGAAATGAGTTTAATGTATCATAGTCTTCTGTTGATAATAAGCCCTCTTCATTAAGTCGTTTTGCATAGATTAATATTCTCTTGCCATTAATATCTCCACCCAATAAGTGATGTAAATACTGGATGGTGAAGCCTGTAACTTTAGAGATAGCTTTTAAATTATACCCTTCCTGATACATCTTAATTGCTTTACTATATCTAATTAATTTATCAAGAATTCTCTGTTTTTTAGCTTCACCAGCTTCTCTAACCTTTATGTACTTCTCTTTATCTTTAAAAACGTACCTACCACCTTTGACATGAATTAATTTATACATTTTCATAACTTTAAGATAAGTTTCAATTAACCCTCTACCTAATCCTGTTGCTTCTTCAAGCTCCTCTATATAGTGTGGTGTTGCTAATCTTTCAGCTACAAGGAAGAAACTTAAATACGAATGCTTTAAAATATCCCTTAATTTCAGCACTCTAAATCTATATGTATCATCTCGATACCTTGCTTCAAAATATGAAATATCATTTCTTAAGCAATAAATTAAACACTTCATAAGTGCTGCATACTCACAATCTTTCTCAGGAATAGATTCAACAGAAACTCCGCCTTTCTTAATTAGGTAAGTGAGCCTAGATAAGTATGATCTATATGTTTTGTTAATTTGGGGAATAAGAGGTAAATCGATATTTCCACCTAAAGATTCCATTATTTTGAAGTAGAGTTCTGGGATTGTAGTTTCACCTAGCTCCAAAGCTCTATTAAAGATATATTGAGTTAACTTTATTTTATGCCCACCAATTTGCACTGTTTTTAACATAGTAAGGGACAACTGAATATCTGCATCTGGCTTTGGCCTTATAATTCTCATCAAAGTACACCTCATGCATTCAGCACAACCCTCTACCGCTAAATACTAAGGGTATTTAGCCACCCATATATAATATTAATGTCTTGGTATTCTATGAATTTTTAATGCCACTTTAAAGTATATTATGGAAGCTCTTTTTCAGCTCTTCTTTTAGCATCAATAACTTTATCCATAACTTTCTTTGGCAATTTTACATCTTCGATCCTAGCTTCTACAGGTTTCATAACCATTAATCCAATATTTGGTAGGATTTTAACTTCATGCATTACTAGGCTATGATTAGTTTGTCTCATTTTCTCGATTATTATATACCTCCTCAGTATACCTCCACGTACACTTCTCCTAAACCTAATAATACCATCAGCAACATGCTCAATTCCAAATCCAAATGCTTCAGAAGTCGTTATTGCGTATTGACTTGTAGCCATGATCGTGAAATCCCACTTACTAAATATTTTCTTAAAGTAATATGCATACCTACGTGCCATTGCCGGCCTATCCAGCCAAAAAGCTGATAAAGAATCGATAACTACGCGAGCTCTACCATAACCTAATACCTTCTTAGCTTTGACAACCGCTTCAACGAGTTCATCGGGTGTTAAATTTCTAAGAGACCACTCTCCTTCTCCACCCATTAAAGCATCAATCAGAATTAACCTCCTCTTTTTTATGGCAGACTCAAAGTCTATGTTAAATTGTGATGCTTGATTAATTATGCTCTCTTTACTCTCCTCCGTAGTTACGTAAATATTCAGATCTCCATCCTCTATTCCCTTAGCAATATAGTGTATACATAGGATGGTCTTTCCAGTACCGGGCTCGCCAACAACTGCTATAAAGAACCCTCTAGGTATACCACCTTCTATTAAAGCATCAAGTGTTGGTACTCCTGTGGATAAACGCTCAATAGCCATTCCATTAAATAAATAGCGATAACTTTTATACAATCTTTTACTCTATAGAAAAATTTAACATTAATATGAGGATAGTATTCTTTGGACAAGTTGACTACATGTTATAAACTCAGCATTAACTGCAATACCGAATTTGATTATTTCCTCAAGAGCACGTATATTTCTACCTCTTCCTATGAGCTGTGGATGCATGGTTACACATAAATATTTAGTAGTATCAACTGCATATCTAATTTCTTCAATAATTCTCGTAGAGAAATCCTTTGGATCAAGCATCCTCTCCTTGAGTATTGGCCAATCATCTAATCTCCAGTCTATAGGCAACTCAACTATCTTTTCTTCACTAACTTCTAAAACATACGGCTCATCATCATCCATCAAGCTACTATCATATCTATAGCCAAGATCTTTGATGTATTCTAATACGTCTTTAGACATACGCCAATATGGCGCTCTAAAACCCTTGTAATCCTTAGGCATATAGTTAGACAATAGACTATCCATCTTATTAAGAATAGAATACTTGTCCTTTTCTAGGTCAAGTTTTTCATGTAAATATCCATGCGCACCAACTTCATGACCAGATTTAATGATGCTAGAAACCGCCTCTGGATAATTTTCGGCAACCCATCCAGGTACAAAGAAAGTAGCTTTAACATCATACTCATTTAATACTTTAAGTACATTATATACTCCTTTTTTGGCCCCAAATTTGCCGTAACTTAATTCAACAAACTCCGCCTTCTTATGTACCTCAGCACTTTCAGCGTCAAAATCAAATGTTAGCAATAAAAATAATGATTTACCTTCTTGAAGAAGATTCTTCATCATATTAACACTCACCACTAACTAAACCTATCAATTATATCGCTAATTAAACTTAATTTTGGTTCACCACTGCCAATCACTACAGCTCTATTAATCGGCCAGATTACATCAGCTACACGAGCAACTCTAAGCAGGAACTTAATACTATTTAGATCCTCCAGTTTTATTGAAGATGGTATTGGTATCGATATTGCATCTCCAATCCTTAACTTTTTTCCTGATAGATTAATTTCCTCATTATTAAAGTAAACCTTATCAACCAATAAGTTTCCAGATAAACACTTTAGTATTATCTTATTATCTTCTAACGCTACTGAGATATACTTTGATAGATTAGGGCTCCATCCGTGAATATTCACTAAAACCTTATAGTTCATCGTACCTTTTTTAACATCAAATATAGATTCAACAGGTATGATAAAGTCAACGTTATATATTGCTAGGTACTTTTGTGAGTATTCCCTAAGTATGCCGCTATAAAACCTCTTAGATCCATCTATATCATCTGCTAAAACTTTAACTAACTCACCTATACTAGCCTCCAATAATGCATTATAGGTAGCCCCGATATGTTTAATTGCTTCTTCTCCAACTTTACTAACAGGCTTACCAACATCAACTGGACTAATACTGCTGACAGTTGCTGAAATATATCCTAAAGCTTCCTTTAATTTATCTTTTATAAGGCCTAGTAAGTTAGTTATACCTCTCACGAGTCTACGATAGATATTTGGATGATAGATTTTAGAGAGCTCTTTAGCTCTTTGAATTCTCAATATTTCAGGTAAATCGTCAATAAACCTTACAATTGAAATTACATTTTTTAATGACTCTCTATAGACCTTCTTTGATGCTAACGGCTGATCATCAAATGGAGAATAATCCACATCTTCAAAACTCTCCTTTTCAAACCCATATACTAGCTTATGTAATTTGGCTGCCCTCTCAAGATAAATTCTTTTTCCAGTCTCCCTATAAACCCTAACTAAATATCCAATAATCTTATGCGGATTCTCAATATTACCCACCGGAAATAATATTTCGAACCCTCCAGAGGACCTAGTTGGAATAATCATTTTACCATAATAAGCTTCATTTACACCATCACCATCCTCATCAGTATGAAATAGTACAACCCAACTACCGCTAAATAACTTTATAACCCTATCCCTACTTATCCTATCGACAATCAGCAAAATTATTACTACAATAATTAGTATAGTAAGGAGTACATAGACCAGTGGTAATATTTGATTTAATATTGAAGCATTTAGTAAATCTATGTTTTGTATAGTTGACATTTTATTCACCTATTAATTATTTATCGCCTCTTAAAAAGGTATCTAAAGAAATCGTTTCAATTATACACTACATTTTAATAAAAATTAACACCACATTTTTTATATTAGAATTTTATATTTATTATGTGGTGAATTAATATGGTTGAAGCAAGAACAGGACCGGTGAGATTTAGTGGATATGCACTAAAGCTGAGAAGAGTATTTAACGCCGCATTTAAGGACAAATATAAGTCAGGAGAACTCGATCCTAATATAATTAATCAAGATGTATCCGAATTAAATAGGAAGATCTATGAAGTTCTTGTAGAGAAATTTGAAATTCCTAAGGAAGCTATTGTAAATATTACAGTAAACTATGATATTACGCCAGATAAACATCTAAAGATAGAAGATATCAATATTGAAATCTTTGATAAAGATGATATACTAAGTAGGAATGCGACCAAGGAGGTTAAAAACAAGTTAGGCTTAGAGACATAATATCATTAAAACAAGCTACAAGTTAAACCTAAGCATAGAATCTAGGGTATATATGGAAAAAGTAGTATGGATAGTTTATTTTATAAAAGTAGAGAAGTTTATGAAAAAGTATTGGAGTAATATAAGTGGGTTATAGCCAGAAGTAGTCGTCATATTCCATAATCTTCTTTAAGTATATTTTTATATCGCTCCACCTAAACTTATCTCCTACTTCACTAATTATTTTGTATAGCTCATCCACGCTACTTAATGTTGCACTTTTAAATATTCTATATGTAACTCCACGATTAGGCTTTTTTTCAAGAATATAACCTTCAGCATATACTCTGCATTCTGCTATGCTCTCTTTGCTTTCATCTGGAATTGCTTTAACAATAAAGACATAGTGTTTCCTCAGTCCATCTTTAAATTCTATTATTACTGAAGCTTGGAATGAGCCTAATGAGATATATAGCTTTCTCAAGATTTCTCTATACCTAAGTCCAGCTTTAGGTTCTGGGACTCTACTAATGGCTCTTAGTTGCTCTGGATCTGATAAATCATTAGTTAACTCACCAACCATACCCATAATGTCCTTTTCCTCATGTATAATTTCCAATTCTCTACCACCTATGTATATGATATTAAGTTATAGCCTTTCTTTTCAATCTCTCTCACTAATGCTTCTTTATCACTTTCCGAAAAGACTTCTACAAGCAGGATTACTTTTGAGTATCTTGGTGACATTATTTTTGCGGCATAATCTATTGTGATATTTATTATATTTGCTCTATGTTTCGTTAATAGGTCTAAGAATTTCTCTAATTCACCAGGTTTATCTACAAGCGCTACCTCTAGTCGTAGCATTCTTCCAGTTTTACCCATTCCCTCTAGAATTACTTTTGATAATAGTGGAGCATCAATGTTACCACCACTCACTATAGCTACAACATTCCCCCTAGCTTTAACTACACCATCTAATAAGGGAGCTATACTTATTGCTCCAGCGGGTTCGGCTACAGTTTTAACTCTCTCCATTAGTATATAAAGCGCGTATGCAATAGCATCATCATCAACAACCACTATATCGTCAACAGCCTCACGAACAATGTTAAATGGTATTTCACCTGGTGATGGCATTGCAATACCTTCAGCAATAGTAGGCTTAGGAGATATCGACTTAATTTCACCAGCTTCTACAGAAAGTTTCATGGATGGTGAAGCTTCCGTCTGTACGCCTACAACTTTTATGCTTGGTTTCTCCTTCTTTATATAGGCTGCTATACCAGCTATTAGTGCACCACCACCAATAGGCACAAGGATCATATCAATATTCTCTAAATCGTGTAATAATTCATACGCGATAGTACCATTACCAGAAATAACATCAATATCATTATATGGATGTAGGAAATAGGCATTTTCTTTTTTAGCTAACTCTTGAGCATACTTGATAGCTTCGTTATATGTCTTTCCATAGATCTCAACTTTAGCACCATAATCCATTGTAGCATTAATCTTTATATGAGAGGTGTATTCTGGCATTACAACCAAGACTTTCTTTTTAAGTATTGTTGCAGATAAAGCTGCACCTTGTGCATGATTACCATCTGAAGCAGTAATGACATAATCATTCTTTATTTTCTTCATCGCATAATACGCTCCTCTTAATTTAAATGACCCTGTACGCTGCATATTTTCCAGCTTTAAATATATATTAGCTCCAGTCATTCTGCTTAAATTGTTTGAGATACTTAATGGTGTCCATCTAGCAACCTCATATACAACATATGAAGCGTCTTTTACCCTTTTATAAACAGAGTTGATTAAATCTCGACTCACACTCTAACCTCCATAAATAACATTATTTACATAAATAATTATGAAGTAACAACGTAGCTATAAAATATACCCTATATACCTCCAAGGTAATTATAGATATTATTGATGTACCTCTTAGATTTAGGTTTGAAGGATTACTTAGAAGTATACCATTTAATGAAGAAAATTGTTAATTTAAGAATTTATGGTAAAATAGGGGACTTGCTAATTTTTGTTGAGCATCCATCAGTTTATACTGTTGGTAGAGATGGAGGTTCATATCCAGAGAGAATAGATGATATTCCAGTATATTATGTAGAGAGAGGTGGAGATATTACATATCATGGTCCGGGGCAAATAGTTGGGTATCCAATAATTAAGTTAGATGAAAGATCACTTTCAATTAAGGATCTAATACTTCTAATTGAGGAAAGTATTATTAATACTATGGAACACTATGGATTACAAGGATATTGGATTAAGGGTCACGCGGGTGTATGGGTTAACGGGAGGAAAATCGCATCAATCGGAATCGCTGTGAGAAAATGGGTTACATATCATGGATTCGCATTTAATGTAAATAATGATTTAAAACCGTTTTTAAATATTAATCCATGTGGTTTACCCCCAGAAATAATGACAAGTTTATCTAAGGAAGTTAATAGGAATATCGATATTAATGAAGTTAAACGGATACTCTTAGCTGAATTTTCAAGATTACTCGGTGAAAAGATCAGTATTCTACCAATAAATAGGGCTTTATCTCTTATTTCGCAAAGTGTCATGGAGTCGGTGGGCCTATGAAAATGTTAATGTACAGAGCTAGGATCTCCCTTTAATTTCCTTATAAATTCATCATAGTATTTTGATGCTAGATATGAGCTTCTGACTAACGGACCACTTATTACAAGCTTAAAGCCTAGTTTATATCCAATTTCTTCATAATATTTGAAAGTTTTTGGTTCAACATATTCAGCTACTGGGAAATGTTTTGTCGTAGGCTGTAGATATTGACCAATAGTTACAATATCTACACCAACATTCCTAAGATCCTCTAACGCTTTAATAACTTCATAGGGTTTTTCTCCAAAACCAACTAAAATTGAAGACTTAGTTATCATACTATCATCTATATCTTTCACTATCCTAAGCACTTTTAGTGACCGTTTATATGCCGCCCGTCTGTCTCTAATTACTGGTGTAAGTCTCTCGACAGTTTCAATATTATGTGCATAAACGTCAGGTTTTGCGTCAACAACAGTTTTTATCGAATTATATGATTCTTGAAAATCTGGCGTTAGAACCTCAATTACTACATTATCTATGTGTTCTCTTACAGCTTTTATAGTTTTTGCATATTGACAAGCGCCTCCATCAGGTAAATCATCTCTATCAACCGAAGTAATAACCACATATTTTAAGCCAAGTTCTCTTGCCGCAAGTGCTACCCTACTTGGCTCATCCTCATCTATAACACCGCTAGGATTACCTTTCTTAACACTACAAAACCTACAATTCCGCGTACATATATCACCGAGAATTAAGAAAGTAGCCGTCCCAGACCCCCAACATTCATAAATATTAGGACATAACGCCTCCTTACAAATAGTATGAACACGATATTTACTTAGAATACTATCTACCCTATAGAACTCTGGCGTAGTCTTCATTCGAACCCTTAACCAATCAGGTTTTCTAGTAATCATAAATCAATAAATAAAATAGAAACTACCATAACAATAAAGAGTATCTATACAAATAGTCATATCAGAAAACTTTTAATTCCATATTTTTAGGATTCTTAGTATTACATATACTAGTAACAAAATGTGTTTTAATTCCTTTCTTATGGTTTCCGTTTTTAATCGCTTGTTTCCAATACTTCATTTAGGGTTTATAATTTTGTCACATTTTTCTGGTAAATAACGTCATTATGTGATCTCTTCTTTAGAACAATAACTTTTTACGTTAGTTACCGTTACTGTTTCTATTAAAAGCCTAGTGAAAAATCTTTATATGTTATATAATTAATTCTTTATTATTTAAAGAGACTACAATTTTTTAGTAGTGGTGATCAGTTATGCCGATAGACCCTGATTTTAAGAAGAAGCGTCAAGTTGTTGGTGAGCATAATGGACATTCTGTATGGGGACCAGTTGACCCACCGAAGGTTCTTGGTATACATGGAGACAAAGTTTGTGTAGATTTTGATATCTGTATTGCTGATGGAGCATGTATAGATGCATGTCCAGTCGGCGTCTATGAGTGGGTAGAGACACCCGGCCATCCAGCATCAGAGAAGAAGGCTGACCCTGTAAACCAGGACCAGTGCATAGCTTGTCTAGCGTGTGAAACTGTGTGTCCTGTCCAGGCCATCAAAGTATTCGTTGAGGAATAAATTTTTATAATTGTTCTTTCTTTTTTTACTTTCCTTTTTCTTAATTAAGCTTAAAGGGAGGTTTAGCTTAGTATATATATTTTGGTTTCTCTCTATCCTCTTCTTCTCTTCTCATTAATAAGCTTTTAGTGGCTAATGCCATCTGCTTCTTAAACTTTTCTGCTTCTTCATTTAATTCCTTTAGATCTAGTTCAATTTTTAAGATTTTGGATAATGCTTTTAGTACGGCTATTGGCGCTATTTTATCTGCACCACTAATTAGATATGTTTCTCCAAGTAAGCATACTCCGTCTATTCCAAATTTCTTTGCATATCCAAGAAGTAATCCATTTATTCCAGAAATTGCACCCTCACCCATAAGTGGCTTGACACCATTAAGACGTAACATTTCAACTAAATCAGGAGTAGTTGCTACGCCATAAACATCAACTTCCTCCTTAAAGTATGAAATTGGTGTAGCTGCTAATGTATAAATTATTTTTACTCCTAATTTTGATACAGCCTCTATAGCTTTAATAGCAACTATATGTTGCCATTCTGGCGTAGCTGGTTGAGACTGACCAGTAAATAGTATTACATCTCTATTGCCTATACTTGCAAGAAAGAAAGAATATATTTCCTCGGGAATCTCTTCAACAAGTCCATTATGTACAGAGACAGCTGGAACACCTAGATATGGACTTTTTATTGAACTAATTTTTGATGCATTTGAAATCTTTATTAAATAGTCTAGTGCCTGTTTTCCAGTTAGGCCCATACCAGGCAAGCCAGCTATCATAATTGGATTCTCTAACTTCCCTTTAATTGCTAATTCTATTTCAAACACCTTGTTCCCTCCTAATACTATTCAATAAGATAACCATATAATAAATTAACTACATACCTCTTGATTAAAAGTTTATGTTTACGTAATATGCTTGCTCCTCACTAGCCCATTAAGAAGACTCAAACCAGAAATTTAAGGGAATGCAGATTACTGATTTTTTAATCCATAATTAATTGCTATTGTTGATGCATTGATTGCTTTACTCGATAAGTTAACTATATAAATAGATATGATTGCTCTAGCTAATAATTATCTCCAGTTTTAAGCATTAAAGTGGCGACCACAATAAATAATTATTGTATCAATATGAAAGTGGAGTTTAAAGCGTATTTAACTGGAATCTTACCTAGAGATGACTACTCAATTGACATTTTTAAGAAATTTGAATGGGGAATTATTGATGAGAAAACATATAGGGAAACTGTAAATAAGTTGGTTTGTAAGTGGGTCGATATTCAAGTTAGTAATAAACTAGATTTTATACATGATCCTCAAGTTGATTGGTTAGACTTATTCAGATTTTATTCCTTAATTGATGGCATTTCTGCTGGTCCTTTGACAAGGTATTTTGAGAATAACTACTTCTATAGAAAATTGATTATATCTGAGAAAGTTGATTATGAAGAAGGTGTGTTGAGCTTTTATACTCATCATGAGCTTTTACCCGACGATTTTCCCTGGAAAATTACATTACCAGGGCCCTATACTATGTATAGGTTATCAGCAGTTAATTTAGACAAAGAAGAAGCTATCGATGTTATTGGGAAACTAGTCGCGGGTGCTGTGGAAGAGGCATTTAATTTAGGGTACTCATTAGTAGATTTACATGAACCTAGTCTTGCATATGATAACTACGTTGATGAGGATCTAGTTTTACAGTTATATAGATACATAAAGAGACTTAAACTGCCGTTTCATATTCAGACGTTTTTTGGCTCTATATTTGATAAAATGCCATTAATGTTGAAGCTTAATGCTACATTTTCTATTGATATTTTTGAAGGTGTAGATGATAGCGTAAAAATTCCTGTCGATAGAATAATTATTGGTGTTATAGATTCTAGGAATACATTGATGGAGAGGTTTCATTATATATCCAAATATGTCTCTCTAATAATTGATAACTCATTGGTAGATACTGTTTACCTAACTACAAATTGTGATCTCGACTTTCTACCCTATAAGTCTGCTATTGAGAAAGTTCTATTACTAAATGAGTTTAAACGGAGGTTTACTCTGGAATGGGGAAGGTAATTAGAACTCAAGAGATTGGTAGCTTAAGAAAACCACCAAAACTAATGGAAATGTGGAAATCCTATCTTAACAAAAAAATCACTTTTGATGAATTATTACCAGAAATTAGAAGAGTTTCAGTTGAGAATATTAAAAAATTAGAGGAGATTGGTTTAACGTATGTGTATGATGGAGAGATGCATAGATGGGAGATGTATTATCACCCTGTGACTAATATCTATGGGTTTGAGTTAGTTGGTCAAGTAAGGGTTATGGAGAATAGATATTTTGTAAAGGCAGCTGTTCGAAAACCTATAAAGTTCCTTAAAAACTACTATTTAGACGAATTTCTATTTATAAAGAAAATCGCAAAAACTATCGTGAAGATTCCAGTTACAGGCCCCTATACAATTGCAGATTGGACTTTTAATGAGTACTACGTTGAAAAGTGGTTTAAAACTTTAGATGATATGAAAATTATCAGGTTTAATGCAAAGAGAGATTTAGTATATGATTTGGCAGAGAAAGTTATCAATCCCATATTAAAAGAACTTGCCTCAAATGGTGCTGAAAGAATTCAAATAGATGAGCCGGCAGCAACTACACACCCATCGGAGATGGGGGTTTTTGTCGATGGATTTAACTTAGCTGTAGATGGGGTGGACGCGACCGTAACTGTCCATATATGCTACAGCGATTACTCAATACTTACCCCATATATACTCGAGATGAAGACAAAACATTTTGCACTAGAATTTGCAAATAGAGATTCTTGGAAACTAGGGACAAGTGATAAGGATAGGCCCGGCTATAGCTACTTAAGGGAACTATATATCGAGTATGGTTATGATGGTGAGATTGGATTAGGTGTTATTGATGTACATACCGATGCAATTGAAAGTCCAGAATTAATTAGGGATAGAATACTATATGCTGCTAAATTTGTAGATCCAGAGAAAATTGTTGTTAATCCTGATTGTGGCTTAAGAACTAGAAGAAGAGAAATTGCGTTTAAAAAATTGGAGAATATGGTTAAGGGTGTGGAACTAGCTGAGAAGGAACTCGGATTACTTTAATTAAGTAGTGGAAAAGTTAATTTATCCCTAAAAGCTAAAGGACTATCCTGATTTTATGGAAAAATAAGGTTATTTTTAGATAAACTGTAGGAATAGTTCAGCCGCCTTTATAGCTAAGTTGTAGAATGGCTGTGGATAGAATCCATATATCAACATTATCGCGATTAACAATATAAGTGATATTTTAATCCATATAGATTCTTTTGCGCCTTTTTCAAGCACTACTTCAGTTGGTTCTGCAAAGAATACTCTCTGTAGCAGCCATAAATAGAAGATAACGGCGAGAACACTATTTAGGACACCTAGTACTGCTAGTCCCCATAAGCCAGCTTCTATAGATGAGTATATTAAGAACCATTTACTCCAGAATCCTGGTAATGGTGGCATACCAGCTAAGCCGAGCAATGCAATAATTAACGAAGCAGCAGTTAGAGGCATAACCTTACCTAATCCCTCAATATCACTTATTCTTCTGGTTTTAAGTGTATGGATTATTGCACCTACTGCTAAGAATGCCAATCCCTTACCTAACGCGTGACTAAATGTATGTAGGATTGCAGAGGATATTCCAGATATTTGACTACCATAGATTGCAGCTGAAATCCCAATCAGTATGAACCCTATATTTGTTATACTGCTATATGCTAGTAGACGCTTTATATCCTCTTGCAGCAAGGCTAAGAGATTAGCTACAGTCATTGTTAATGCAGCAACTACCGCCATCGAGATACCTAAGCTATATGAGAGGTTACCTGCAGCTGGAACTACAAACCTAATGATACCTAATATGCCAGCTTTAATGACAATTCCAGACAAGACTGCACTTATAGGGCTTGGTGCTGCTGGGTGGGCATCTGGAAGCCAAGTCCAGAATGGGAAAAATGCAGCTTTGATCCCGAAGCCTATCAGCAATAGGCTTAATACAAATACTAGAAGAGTTATTGGCGCTGTTGGCAACATTTTTATAATTAAGTGAATATTTAGACTACCGGTAATTCCATACACGAATGAGATGCCGTATAGCATAATTAGCGATCCTAATCCACTCATTAGTAGATATTTAACACCAGCTTCCACTGGTTCATCTAGGTGGTACCTAAATGCTACTAGGACGTAGCTGCTAATTGCCATTAGTTCCCATAAGACAAAGAATGTAAAGAGATCAGCAGCATATGTTAATCCAACTAATCCTGTAGTCATTAATTGCAATAGTAGATAGTAACTTGGTAAGTGCTTATCATGCTCCATATATGATACTGAGTGTATAGCTGCTGCTAAGGATACAATTAAGAAGATTATTGTAAAGAACAAACCCATCAAGTCTATAACTAGTCTAGAATCTATCGGGGAGCCAATAACTGCAATCTCTATGGGACCATTATTTAACACGTAATCAATATTTAAGATTGAGAGTATTAATGATATTAAGAATGATATTGCTGCCCACACTCCAAGGTACTTAACCCTATCCTTTAATATAAAATTGATTAAGGGAGTTAGTACAATAAATATGACTAATGATATTAGTGGGTATAGTCCCCTATCAATCTGGCCTAATAATCCACATAACATGCATGTCATGGATTCAACACCTCCTTAACAAACTCCAAGCCGGGAATCACATACTTTAATAGTAGTGAGGGATATATTCCTAAGATTACTGCCGTAACTGCTAATATAAACATGGGTATTAGCATTGGTAGTGGTGGGTCCTTGGCATCCTTTAAGGCTTCATTTAAAGGTCCAAAGAAAACTCTTCGAATGAAGTATGTCATATATGCTGCTGAAATGCCTGTTGATAAAACAGCGAATGCAAGTAGTAAGTACTTATATGGAGACACGGATTCATACCCGCCTAGAAATATCAGGAATTCGCTGATAAAGCTTGATATTCCTGGTAGTCCAGCTATACCCATAGCACCAACTACAGCTAAGCTAGCTGTTATAGGCATTTTTGTAGCTAACCCACCTAGCTTTCTCATATCTCTGATACCAACTTGGTGAATTAGTACTCCAGCGACCATGAATAGGAGACCCTTTAGTAGGCCGTGGTTAAAGATATGGAAAATACTACCTTCTATCCCTGTTTGTGTTGCTGCAGCTACTCCAAAGAACATGTAGCCCATCTGGCTTATACTACTATACGCGAGAAGCCTCTTGACATCATTCTGTGTTAATGCCATTAATCCGCCATATAGCATGGATATAAGTGCTAATGTCATTAAAATTGTAGTTCCAGTACATGTATTCCATTTTGAAGATGTTATTGGTAAAACTATTCTTATCAAGGCATATAGTCCTATCTCAATCATTACTCCACTCAATATTACACTTATAGGTGTTGGTGCTTCCGCGTGTGCTTCAGGTAACCAGCCATGTAATGGGACAATAGCCATTTTTACGCCAAAACCTGCGACAAAGGCTGTTAGTAGCAGTAAAAGCTCACGTGAACCGACATATGACCTTACTAGTACCAGATCCTTAAACTCGAAACTTCCAATTAGAGATCCAACATATAGAATTCCTAGTAGAATTAATATTGAACCTAGCTGTGTATATAGGAAGTATTTATATGCTACTCTTCTTCTATCACCATATCCCCATCCAGCAATTAGTAGGTAGCTTGGAACAAGCATTAATTCCCAAAAGAAGAAGAACTGTATCAAGTTTGTGCTTGCCACTGCTCCAAGCATGCCAGCAACATAGAGCATATAATATGCATAGTATGCTTCATGTCCCTCTTCATGCTCAAGGTATGTTACTGAATATATTGCTGCTAATGCTGTTACAAATAGTATTATTAATGCTATTGCATAACTAACGCCATCTAGTAGGAAGCCTAGCGAGACCCTTATATAATCTGTTTCTATCCACTTGAAATACTCAAATACACTATGGTTCCTTAGTAACTCGCCTCCAAGAGATAGTAGGTATAATAATGTTATCCAAATAGGTATCGATGCTACGTAGCCACCTTTGGATTTGATATACTTACTTATCACATATACTATAGGGGAGAAAAGTATTATCATAGCTATACACGCTATAAGCATTTAGCCACCACCTCCTATGATTAAGGTTAAGAGTACAAGCAGCAGTAGACCTAAGATTATGTATATTATATTTACTCGTAGGTAACCAGTTTGTATAGGTCTAAATGTATTTGATAATTTTGTGTATAATCCCTTTATTAGGTCACCAGCGCCATTGCACTCAATAAATGCGAATATCCCTTCTGCTAATAGCATTAGTCCATCTACAAATATCTTGTAGTATATTGTATTGATATACCACCTCTCGTATAAGAATCTCCATAATTTACTTAATGTATTTGATTTTGAAACTAGCTTTTTGTAGTCTACTGTTCTTTTGATATACATACTATATGACGGGTATAGGCCTATTATAATAATTATTGCTGTTAATGCTATGAATGGAGAGGCGAATGTATGAATAATAAATGTCCCTATATCAACTGGATGAACATGTATTCCTAAATATTTACTCATCGGATTTAAGAAGAATTCATGGAGACCGGATAAAAGAAATCCGCCTATTAGACTTCCAAACGCAAGTATATATAGTGGTATCATCATAAATGGTCCTGGATCATGTAAGTGGTTGTGATGATGCTCAGAGTGTTGATGCTCATGCGGATACTCCCCGAAGAAGGTAAGCCCTAAAAGCCTGAAGCTGTAGAATACTGTGAGTATAGCTGTTATTGTTAATAGTATAAATAGTCCTAACCTTCCCTCAGCATATAGTGCATGTAGGATACTATCTTTGCTGAAGAAGCCGTTGAATGGTGGAACTCCGGATAGTGCTAGTAATCCTACTAGCATAACAGCATAAGTCTTTGGTAGGTATTTCTTAAGACCACCTGCATCTTTTAGTAAGTAACTGCCTATTGCGTGGCCAATTGAACCAGCGCTTAAGAATAGAAGAGCTTTAAATACTGCATGGCTATAGAGATGTGAAATTCCAGCTAGATAGCTTTCTATAAATAGGTGTTCTTCCTCCATGCATAGTCCAGCAGCACCAATAATAGATATCATATATCCAAGCTGACTTATAGTTGAGTATGCAAGTACCTTTTTAATTTGATCTGCAACCATACCCATGGTTGCTGCTAGAAATGCCGTGAATGCGCCTATCCAAGCTACCGTTAAGAAGAATATATGTAATGAGGGGGCTATTAATTCTCCAACATGATGGTAAGCTAAGTAAAGTATCGGAGTTACTCTCGCAACTAGGTATACTCCAGCCTTAACCATCGTTGCTGCGTGTATTAATGCGCTAACAGTTGTTGGTCCAGCCATTGCTTCTGGAAGCCATACATGAAGTGGAAACTGTGCAGATTTGCCTATTGGGCCTAAGAACATAAGTATGAGTGTTATAGCTAGTAGGCCATCCCTCGCTAAGGATACTATCCATGTAAAGTTACTTGATAACTCCATAAAGTTCAGTGTTCCTGAATATAGGTAGATTACAATTATTGAGATTAGTAGACCGACATCTCCTATTCTTGTTACAACGAATGCCTTCATTCCAGCATGAGATGGGGGATATGGTCCGATCCAGTATTTTTTCTCATCTTTATAGTAATATCCGATTAGTGCGTAACTTGCGAAGCCTACGCCCTCCCATCCAAAGAACATAGGTAGGAAGCTATCTGCTAATACCAGTAGCTCCATGGACCCTATGAATATATTCATGAGCATCCAATACCTTGTTATTGATTCGTCTCCATGCATGTATTCAATTGAGTATACCATTATTAGAAAGCCTATCCATGCAACAATATTTGCCATAAATACACTTAATGGATCAATTAATACACCTACTGATAGACCACCCCATGGTAGTGGTAACCAATTTTCGAATGTCCAGTCATAGGGAATTGAGTGTTTAGCTCCATTTATAATTACTACGCCGTTAAATACATCTGGAATCATAGATGCAGACAAAATTGCAGATATGAAAACGGCACCTACAGCAATTATATCCCTCAGTTTGTGGCTAATCTTTTCGGTTATTGGATGTGTAAATGCAGCTATAAATGGGATTATCCATATTAGCCATGGAGCATACGATATCATTACCTACCACCTCAACCTCCTTAAAATATCTACATCTAAACTTCGATACTTCCTATATACAACTAATGTTAATGCTAATCCGACGCCAACCAAGGCACCATCTAATAAGATTGAAGTGATTACAATTGCATGTGGAAGTGGATCTAGAAAACCTGGAAACTTAATTAGCGACAAAGTGATAAAGTTAATATTCACTCCTGTAGCTATGATTTCTAAGCCAATTAGCATTCTTAGTAAATTCCTCTTGGCAACCATAATATATATTCCTAATATAACTAGTATGAAAGCCGTAAATATTAGTGACATTTCAGGCTTTATCATCTTTTCCTCACCTCAACAACATAAATTAATACTCCAGCTAGAGCGGCAAACAGAACTAATGACTGGAATATTGTATCGTAAAGTCTTTCACGCCATAAATATATAGACTCAAGCATTGATGCATTCTCAAATGATATTTTAATAGATGCAGGTGTTGATGTTGAAAGTATATTTATAGGGATGCTTGCTAAGATGTATCCCCCTATAATTAACAATACTACTACCACTACTGAACCAGCTATAGATATTTTATTCATCACTTCTACCACCTCTCGTCATTATAAATACCATTATAAAGAAAACCATTATTGCACCAGAAAATACAGCAAATTGTACTATTGCAACATATATAGCTCCTAACATGTAAAATAAGATTCCAGTAATAACGGTGATTATGAATAGTGACAATACAGCATAACCTAAGTTTTTATGTTCGCATGCTATTATTGCTAGAATAATCAGTAGTATATCAATTATATATATAGCGAGATCCATCATGTGACTCTCCTCCTTATATATCGAATACCATATTTAGCATCTATTACAGGTTCTAATTCATATTTTAACTCGGGAAGAATCTCCTTGATATTAGGTTTAACTGATAACTTTTTAGGGTCATATATTAAGTCATCTCTCGATTCACTAGTAACTTCAACTATGGGTGTATGTACTAATGCTCTTCTTGGACAATACTCAACGCATAGTCCACAATAGCAACATCTTCCATAGTCTATTCGAGGATGGGTATATTTACTACCTTCAACCTCAACCATTTTTATCGCATTAACAGGACATATCCATGCACATACTCCACATCCAATACATTTATCAATATAAAGAACATGCCTACCTCTAGTTCTTTCAAAACCTTTCTGTCTTTCAAATGGATACTTATGAGTCATCGGAGGCTTAATATTATGTTTTGCAACTTCTACTACAGGTACTACAATCCTACTTAAGAGAGATTTACTTTTACCCAAGCCTAACCACCCCATAGACCTGGGAAATAATACTTAAGGAGGATCGTAATTACTAAATTGATAAATGATAGAGGAATCAATACACGCCATCCTAATCTAACTGCTTGATCCACTCTTAGCCTTGCATAACTGATTTTAACTGTTAGTATAACTACCATTACTATGAATAGCTTAATTAATGTCCAGAATATTCCAGAAATAGTTTCATTCCCAAATATATTAGGTCCATTATATCCTCCAAGGTATAGTACGACTAATAATAGTGACCAAGCTAACCAATTTATGTAGTCTGCTTCCATCATTAATAGGTATAGTGGACCCGTATACTCAGTTTTGACCCCAAATACGAGCTCGACCTCTGCGACAGGGAAGTCCATAGGTATTCTTTCTGTCATCCCAAGATAACCGATTAAGAATACAATAAAGCCTAGTATTTGGGGAATTATAAACCAGATTTTTCTCTGAGCTTCAACTATACTTACTAGATCATATGTACCAGCAAGTATTACGACTCCTAAGACTGAGAGCACTATAGGAATTTCTGCAGCTACATCCATATATATTGTTCTTAACGCACCAATAATCGTGAACTTATTATTTGAAACCCATCCAATTAGCATTGATAGAACTGGGTATATAGTTGCTAGTGCTAGGAATAGTATTAAGCCATTTCCACCTGCATCGTAGAGAATATAATCTTTAGCATATGGTATTAGTACTACTAGTATTGCTGGAATTACTGGTAATATTATCGGTAGAAGGAAGAATAATAGTCTTAGTGAGAATCTAGGCACAATAAACTCTTTAGTTATTAGCTTAATTGCATCTGCAATTAACTGAAGCCAACCTAAAACTTTACCACAGTGAACAGGACCCATTCTAACCATTAATCTAGCTAAGTATTTTCGCTCGAACCATACAGCGAAAATTAAAAATCCAAAGATGAATGCTAATCCTGGGAAAACTGTAATCATGAAGAGAGTTTTAAAGTTAGCTTCTACAAATTTTAATATACTCTCTATCATGTTAATCACCTATCAGCATCTAAAAACCAAGGATCTAGAGAGTAAAATATTGGTGGGATATCAGCAAATCTTATTTCCTCAATCTTTGGTAGCATTTCAATTAGGAATATATTTCTAAAACTCGGTGCACTTATTTTAACTCTATATGGCTTATCCCTACCATCTGACACTACATAAACGCCTAATTCGCCTCTTGCACTTTCAACTCTAGCATAAACTTCACCTCTAGGTACATTTTGTGGAACAGTTTTCTTGACTGGTCCTTCAGGCATGTTATCAAGGGCTTGTTCGATGATATCTAAGCTTACATACATCTCCTTAACTCTAACAGCACCTCTCGCATAAGAATCGCAATCTTTCTCAGTTACTATCTTAAAGTCTAACTCTTCATAAGCAGCATATGGCTCATTTTTCCTAGTATCATACGCTACGCCAGAAGCTCTTAATGAGGGGCCTGCCGCTCCCCACTCAATAGCTTTATCTCTAGGAATAACACCAACTTTTCTGGTTCTAATCTCAAATAAAAAGTTATCTATCCACGCATCCATGTATGTATCTAGCCTATCTCTAAAGAATTTTATCGCCTCCTTAGCTTTCTCCCTAAATCCATGTGGTAAATCTGCTCTTACACCTCCAGGAACGATAAAGCTGTAACTCCACCTAGCGCCGGTTAACATTTCCATAAGATCTAAGAAGGGCTCTCTATCAGCCGTTGTCCATAAGAAAACAGCTGGATTCCATGCAGTAGACTCTGCTAGGAGACCTAAAGCATATGTGTGGCTTATAATCCTATTCATCTCTAGGACTATAGTTCTAATGTATTGTGCTCTTGGTGGTGCTTCTATTCCTAATAACTCCTCGATGGCCCTGACATATGCCATAGCTACGTGGGACGTATCAAGCATTACCATTCTTTCCATTGGTATAATTCCTTGTAGCCACCTGCGGTTTTCAAGTATCTTCTCAATACCCCTATGACTATATCCAATATCAACTTCAACATCATATACTATTTCCCCATCAGTAGTTACTACTATTGTTCCTTGGCCACTTATTGGGTGCTGCGGACCTATTCTTACCCGCATTAATCCTCCTTCTAACTCCTTAACTTCTTCAATTGTCATTATACCCATATTTCATCACCTACTTCTCAACTGTATAAGGCTTTAATGAGAAATCTTTTCTCAGTGGATAACCTTCTTTCTCATAATCCCAATCCTCTGGAAGTAGAAGTCTCTTTAACTTTGGATGCCCCTTAAAGTCTATGCCAAACATCTCCCACGTTTCTCTCTCAAATTTCTGTACACCCCTCCATACCTCAACTAAGCTTTGAATAGTAGGGTTCTCTCTACTTATATCAGTCTTCAATATTAGTACTATATTTTTATCTGACGACCATATAATCCAAAAGACCTCAAATACATTATTCTTCATGTAGTCAACAGCGCCTGCAGATATAGGCATATCAAAACCTTCGTTCTTAAGGTAATAAGCTACATCTACAATCCTATCTGGACTAACTTTAACTACTATCCTATTATCTTTAGGTATCTTAAATTCTAATATAGCGTCCCCAAACTCACTTTTTAATTTCTCTTCTAACGAGACCAACTTTCTCACCTAAAATCTTCTTTCTAAGAGTTAATGCTCCATGTAATATTGCCTCAGGTTTAGGTGGACAACCAGAAATATATACATCAACTGGTAGGTAATCCTCAACTTTAACAACTGAATAGCTATCATAAAACGGTCCTTTACTAATTGTACATACACCAATATTAACTACATATCTTGGTTCTGGCATTTGCTCATAAAGACGAATGGCACGTATCATCATTTTTCTAGTAACATTACCAACAAAGAAAATTGCATCCGACTGCCTAGTTGAGGCCATAGGTAAGATTCCCCATCTCTCCATATCATACCTAGGCCCACATACCTGCATAAACTCTGGGCTACAGCATCCTGTTACATAGTGTATTGGCCAAATGCTAAACGACCTACCCCAATTGAATATCTTTCTTATAGGTTTAGGTAACTTTCTATATAGCCCTTCAAATTTTTCGAGGTATTTACTCAATTTTTCTCGCCTCCTCAAGCCCTTTTACGAAGAAGTATATTCCGACAGCAATAATCACTATATAAATTATAACTGGTAGTGGATTCAGAGCTTCAATAAAAATTCCAAGACTGGCCATCAGTATCCAGCTTAGAGCATCAAGTACAAAAAATGCTACTGCATACCCGAAATATCTCATAGCTCCTAAAATCCTAACGTCTGCAGGTCGAAAATCAATTTCTTGTCCACATTCAAAAGTGTCCTCCTTTACTTTACCTCCAATCTTACCAACAAGAATATATGCAATAACTGGGACAACAAGCCCAGATACAAAAAATGCTACTATAAATACCCATAACCAGATATGTGAGGTAAACTCTATCAAGTGTATCCCCCCTATAACTTAAACTTCTTCAACTGGTTCTATCAATACGTATTTAGACTCATAAAGCTCTCTTACGATCTTTTCTGCTCTTACACTTCTAGCAATTAAGTAAGTATTTCCGCCTATTTTACCTATACTTATATCCGCGAAATATCCATACTTATCGTCTACACTTGAAATAGCACTATGTAGTTCAGCATTTAAATCTTTAAGTAAAATATCTGTTTCTCCATTATTTAGGTAGAACTTAACTCCTTCCTCCGATGCTTCATAACTTTTTACTAGATTTATGTTAACTCCCTTCTCTTCTAAAGCTTTCCTTAAACTACTTAGTGCATAGTATTTCGTTCCAAATACTGTAAGTGTGAGGTATACTGTTTCCTCGATTCTGGTACTCCCTCCCCATCCAAGTCTCATTCTCCATATAGCCCTTATATGGGTTGGTGGAGCAAAATAACATATTTTAGGAGTATATGCAGCATGGAAGAAAGAGGCATAAAGTTCATCAGCAGCTGCGCGAAGAGCTAATCCCGTAGGTACAGTAGTTATCCAAAAACACACGCTATCTAATTCGTCTTTATTTTTAATTACGATAGGTTTCGGTATTATATGTGATAATACCATTAACTTTTCTGTAAATCCATTTTTAAAGCCTACTGTAGCTATTGCATCAACATAGTCTTTCTCCAGTAAAAACTTCATTATTTCTTTAGCTAGGCTAATTGGACTTATATTCTCTGTAGACTTGTATATAGCTCTAAAAATACCTAATTCTCCCTTTCTATAGTTCTCACCAAATATTACTGATAGTTTATCCTCAGATAGATTATTAAAGCCTTTAAATTCGTCATCAGTAGTCATCGGACACGCATTATAACAGTATCCGCATCTTATACATACAGCCACTAATCTAGGAGATTCATCCATCATCTGCAAAGCATTCGCTGGACATACCGCAACACACGTTCCACAACCTATACATTTACCAGCACGTAAAACATCTTTTAATAAATTCGCAAAGATTGGCCTTGGAGTTATTGGTCCATACTGAGTAGGCCATAGTGCTCTTTTACTCAATACTCTACACCATCCTGCACTCTATAGTACTATATTATATAGATTAATAGCAAAGCGATTTATTTTTGTTATATGTATAGATTTATACAGTAATTTTTTGTTTAAGATTATTATTTTCTATTTATACCTATTACAAATATTACAAAATAATGATCGTGATCGAGCATTTAATGGAAAAATTATGGAGGTGGCTTTATCTAGAGTATAAGAATGCATTGGGATTTTCTAGTGATATTATCATTGCAAACTTGCCTAGGCGATATCATCACTTATTTCCTCGCAATAGAATCTTTGAAAAAAGCGTTCTGGACATGTATCCTAGCGATCGAATCATAATACTTGATCCAAAAGCAAGGGAGACTTTGTCACATGATAAAATTAATACTAATGATGTTATTGTTGTTGGTGGAATTCTAGGTTTTGATCCACCTTTAGGTAGAACTTATAAACTTCTTACTTCAAGAATAAAGGATGCTAGGTCATATAATATTGGGGAGAAGCAATTATCTATTGATGGAGCAGTTTATGTTGCACTTAGAATTTTACATGGAGAAAATTTTTGTGAGATTAAATTTATTGATGATTACTATATACTGACTAATGTTGGAAGTATTGTTAAGCTACCATATAGATATCCTCTTATAAATGAAAAACCAGTCATTTCAAAGGAGCTCCTTAGGTTAATCTATATATATGGTTTACCATTTGGGGGTTATGGTGAGTCTATTTGGGGAGAGGTAAGGTAATACAAGTTGTAATATATGATTGTGATAATACAATATGGACTCACTATGACGTTAGTATATTGAAAAGGCCGTTTAAAAAAATTGATGACATGGTGATCGACTCGGTAAATGAAGTTGTGAAGTTAAACCCAGGTTTAGTAGAGACTTTAAAGATACTTAGGGAGAAGAATATCAAGATTGGGGTAGCTAGCTTTAATATACCAGAAGCAGCTATTGATATCCTGAAACTATTTAGTATCTATGATTTAATAGATTATCCTGTAATTGAATATCATCCATACAAGGATAGGATGATTAAAAAGATTATTAAAATGGCATCTAGAGACTTAGGCAAGGTTATCAAGCTTAATAATGTGATATTTATTGATGATGATGAGTGGACTATTAAATATGTATCTAGACGGCTTCCAAAATTAATAATATTAAGATATGGATATGATATAAAGAATCATGCTGAGGTCCTAAATTATATTGACCCTTAATTTACTTATCAGTAAAAAAACTATTTATATTTATAAGGACTAAATATTTCTGTTTTGGAGGTGTATATTAATATATGATTAGATTAGGCGCACCTGAGATTTTAGTTATACTTATCCTTATTGTTCTGTTAATTTGGGGACCTAAGCAAATACCAAAATTAGCTAGATCATTAGGTTTAGCTAAGAAAGAGTTTGAGAAGGCGGCTAAAGGTGAGGTTGAGGAAGAAGAAGAAACTACTGATGAATTGATAAAGTTAGCTAAAGAATTGGGTATAGATACTGAGGGTAAAAGCAGAGAAGAAATTAAAAAGGAAATCTTAAAAAAAACTAAGAAGGATTAATATTTTTACTCAAATTCAGATTCTGGTTCAGGTCCTCCGCCTCTCTCCTTGCCTTTCTCTTCCTTTAGCTTAGAGGCTGCTATCAGGTCGTCAATTCTTAGTATCATTGCTGCTGCTTCTGTAGCTGACTTAATTATTTGTTCCTTGACAAGCAATGGTTCTAAAACTTCGTTCTTCATCATATCTTCGACTTTTCCTGTATATACGTTTACACCTGCCCATACTTCGTCATTAGCATGTCTGGCCTTTAGCTCGACTTCAATGTCAATTGTGTCTAGTCCAGCATTCTCAGCTAGTGTTAGTGGTATGGCTTCTAGAGCTTCTGCGAATTTCTCAGCTGCTAGTTGTTCTCTTCCAGAGAGGGATGACGCCCACTTTCTGATTACTCTAGCGGCTTCTGCTTCTGGAGCACCACCACCTGCTACAATAGCTGGCTTAATTAGTACGTCTCTGACTACACATAGAGCATCATGGAGACTTCTCTCAGCTTCGTCAACTACTCTCTCGCTACCACCCCTTATTAGTATCGTGACTGATCTTGGATTCTTACATCCTTCAACAAATATCATTTTATCTTCTTCAACTTTTCTCTCTTCAACTAATTCTGCCTCTCCTAGGTCAGCTTCAGATAAGTCTTCTAAGTTTGTAATTATTCTTGCTCCGGTAGCTTTTGCGAGCTTCTCCATATCTGACTGCTTAATTCTTCTAGCAGCTAGTATTCTTGCTTTGGCTAGGTAATGCTGAGCTATATCATCGATTCCCTTTTGACAGAAAACTACATTTGCACCTACAGACTTAATTTTATCAACCATCTCTTTAAGCATCTTGTTCTCTTCTTCTAGGAATAATCTCATTTGTTCTGGTGATGTAATGTTGATTCTAGCGTCAAACTCTGTTTTCTCAATTTCAAGTGGTGCATTGATAAGAGCAATCTTTGCTTTTTCAATTCTCTTTGGCATTCCACTATGTACCACTTCCTTATCTAACACGATACCTCTAATTAACTGAGTATCTCTTATACTTCCACCAGGCTTCTTTTCGATTTTAACGTCATCAACATCAACTTTGACTCTACCATCAACTTCCTCCTTAACTGTTAGTATAGCTTCAACGGCTAATTCAGCTAAGTACTCCTTATCAGTTGCAACTAGCTTTGAACCCATTGCTGTTGAAGCAATTTTCTTAAGTAGCTCTTTATCATTAGGATCGACCTTCTTAGCAATTTTATTTAGTGTTTCTAATGCCTTTTCTGCAGCTTTCTTATATCCATCAATTATTATAGTTGGGTGGACATCTTTGTCAATTAGCTCGTCTGCTTTGTCAAGTAGTGCACCTGCCAGTACTACTACTGAAGTTGTTCCATCACCAACTTCTGCGTCTTGAGCTTTAGCTAGCTCTACCATGATCTTAGCTGCTGGATGTTCAACTTCCATCTCTTTAAGCATCGTAGCACCGTCATTTGTAATTACGACGTCTCCAAGACTATCAACTAACATTTTATCCATTCCTTTAGGACCTAAGGATGACTTTACAATATCAGCTACAATTTTGGCCGCTAATATAAGTCTTTTCTGAGCTTCTCTACCTTTACTTCTTGTGGTACCCTCTTTTAGTATTAGTATAGGTTGACCTGAAGCAGTAACTGCTGGGATTGCTGTGGCGGATGCGGTAGACATAGAAATCACCTCTTCGCTAATCTCAACTTATTTTCCATATATAAATTCGGAATTCTATTTATATGTTTTACTTTATACTACATCTAAAATATATAATTGATATTTATATCACGCTTATGCTAAAATAACTTGCTAGTAACTTATAAATACTTATAAATTGTCCTTTACGTCTAATAAATGATAAGTTGGGGTGAATAAATATATTAGATGTAAACAAGTTTATACAGAGTCTAATTGGGCAAAAAATCATCGTGAAGCTAAGAGGGGGAGTTATAAGCGGAATACTACTAGACTCCACACCAACAGGTGGATTGCTTCTAGAAAATGTTGAAATATTAGAGGATAAACGTGGTAGGTTATCAATTAGTCGTGGATTTGAGTATTTTAAAGATAAGGTTTTTATTAGAGGAGATAATATAATAGCGATTATGCTTAAGCCTGGTGAAGAAAGTGATATAGTCCATCAAGAATAAAGTATGCTGAGAAGTATAGCATTAGTAACCCAAGTGCATACCTAAATATCTTAAACGGTTTGCCAGTTAACTTCCTTAAGGCGGAATATCCTAAAAAGGCAAGTAGTGCTAACCAGAAGTAGTCCATCCAAACATGAAATACGTAGAATACAGGCATCAATCCTATACCAACAGTACTTACAATATCAAGTATTAATTTAGCTCCTACGGTTAACCACCAAATTATGAAGTATGGATTTAACCCCGTTAGAGTAATTCCTGTTAATAGTGCACTTTTTCCTCCGAATACATCTATATCCTCAGAAATCTCCTTTGATTTGAAAATTGAAATTGTAAAGTATAGGAGAGCTAAGCCACCTAAAATTGATAGTGTCCACTGTATGCCACTCATTAGCGAGATGTTAATTAAACCATATCCAATTAGTAAGTATAGAGGGAATTCGAATATTGTATGTCCAATCGCTACTCCTAATCCACCCCTCCAGCCGCTTCTATTACCTATTGCAATAGTCGAAATCGAGAGAGGGCCTGGTGCTAGCGCTCCCGAAGCAGTTATTAACTGAATTTCAATGATTAGTGCTATTATATTCATAATAAGAATAGTTAGTACTTACATAATTTTTAAGGTTACTTAATCTAATTTAGTGAGAAAAATGAAAATTAATACTCTAATTTTAATGGGTGGCTTTGCTAAGAGAATGTGGCCGGTTACTAAGAAGTATCCTAAAGGACTTTTATTTCTTGGAAGACGAAAAATTTTAGAGATAATTATTAGTAAAATCCTAAATCTACAAAATATGTTAAAGGGAGAAATTTACATTTCAACAAACCAGTGTTTTGCTGAGCAGATAAGTAAATGGTTAGAAAGTATGGGCTTAAATGTAAAAATTATTGTAGAAGAGGCCCGTTCTGAAGATGAAAAATTAGGTGCAGTAGCTGGTTTACATTATGATCTTAGGCATATGTCAAGTGCTGATGGATATCTTGTTATCGCAGGAGACAACTATTTTGAGGACAGCTTAATAGACCTTGTATCTAAGTACCTAAAAGTTAAAAAGCATATTATAGCACTTTACAAGCTAGATGATATTCAGCTGGCAACTAAGTATGGCGTTGCAACTATAAGTGACGACCTAATAGTTAATGTAATTGAAAAGCCTAAAAAACCTATTGGAGACTTAGTCTGTACAGCAATTTATATATTTACAAAAAAATTACCAATGCTACTAGGAAGTTATCTAAGTGAAAGCACTCTTAGAGATAGACTTGGGGATTTTATTTCTTGGCTTGTTAAGAAAGAACAAGTGTATTGGTATATGCTTAGAGGAAAATGGATCGATATTGGCGGTGTACATGAATATTTATCCCTCTTAAGAGAAAAGTTTTGCGGCATACATGTAGCGTGTGGAGCTAAGATCTTGAATTCCTCATTTCATGATACGGTAATCTTAGATAAAGGAGTTAGCGTTATTAACTCTAAGGTTAGGAATAGCGTTATATTGGCAAACACTGAAATTAAGGATTCAGTTATTTGTAATTCCTTAATTGGAGTACGTAGAAGAATTGTGGGTAAAAACGTGAATAACGCTATTCTGTAGAGTTTAGTTTTAAAGACATCTCATATGCGTCTTCTCCATCTTTATAATATCCACGCTTTATTTGTGACACGGAAAATCCAAGTTTTCTATACAAGTTTATAGCTTCACTATTTGATATTCTTACCTCTAGGAAAACATCTACACAGTGATAGACATCCCTTAAAGCTTTAATAGCTTCTTTAAGTAGCTGTGTACCTATACCTTTACGTCTATACTCTGGAAGTACAGCAAATGAGACTATATGTCCTCTTTTAATTCTATGGATTGGGAAGGATAATATAATCGCATCTTCAACTCTACACATTATATAGCCAATAACTTTATTATCAAGTTTTGCTACTAAGAAACTTTCTGGGTATCTCTCAAGTAAATATTCGAAGAAAAAGCGTGGATAGTTTTCAGGTAAGGTTCTTAGATTTATGTTTATAACCTGATCTAAATCTTCCTTCGTGGCACGTTCAATTCTATATTCCAACTCAGGTTTAGCCACGAAAATTCCCCTACCCAGATTCCAATCAAGATATTTTTATTCAGGGTATTATTAAACCTAATGGTAAAGAGGAGGAAATTTATAATATTTATGGGAGGGTAGTATAAAGTGTATATTGAAGGTAGCGAGGATGTATTAGCAAAATTAGATGAAGTAATTAGTATAGCTAGTAAATATTTCACGGTCATTGATTATTACATTTCAGATAATACTGTAACGATAAGAGTTATATGTGAAGATATTAAGAGAAGATTTTTGGATTTCTATAATGAGATTAAGAGGTTGGAGATAGTACCATTTTTAGATAAGGTTGATGATTACTTTGAAATTAAAATTGCAAAGTATATTCCTCGAGAGAAAAGCGACGTAAAGAAGCCTATTGCTTTACTTTTAGCTACAATTGGCACGGTTACTATGGATGGATGGATGCGAAGTGTGAATCCATATCTATATTATGCAGTACCAGGTTATAATCCAGTCTTTATGACGATTCTATTTACAGTTGCTCTTCTTGGGATAATTGGTATACACGAATTAGGGCATAAACTTGCATTACATATTTATGGTATTAAGGCTAGCTGGCCATACTTTATACCCGGAATTCCTGGTGTATTTCCAACATTTGGAGCAGTAATTACTCAGGAGGAAATACCTCCAAATAGGGATAGGTTATTTGATATGGGAGTATCTGGACCAATTGCAGGATTTATCACAACAGTTATTGTATCAGCTTACGCTGTATTAACGGCTCCTGTTGTATCTATAGATACACTCAAACAGTGGCATGCAAAAATAGGTGGTGAAATAATGCCATTCCCTGTGCCTATATTATATTCATTGCTCCAGGATATTTTGAGACCATTAAAGGAGGGGTATGTAGTACTTGTAGATCCAATAACATGGGCAGCGGTTGTTGGGATGCTTATTACAGCCTTAAATATCTTTCCAGCATGGCAGTTAGATGGTGGACATCTAGCTAGAGCAGTTTTAGGACCAAAGTACCATAAATACTCAACATTGATCTCAATATTTATACTATTTTTAGTTGGGTATTACTTTATGGCTTTATTTATATGGTTTATGTACATTATGAGTAGAGGAGTCACAATTAGACCATTAGATGATGTTTCATCAGTATCACTTAGCAGAAAAATAATTTTTATAATTTCATGGATACTTGCATTTCTATGTTTACCACTACCTAGCTTCTCACTATAAATCAGCTTAGCCAGCTTAGAATACTACTTCATATTTACGTTTAGCACATCCTCAATAACTGTTACCATCCTCTTTTTCCTTGATGGAATTCTTTTTATAACACTATTTAAATCACTAATCACCTTCAATCCTAAGTACTTTAAGAGACTTTTTGGATATCCAGATAGTAGATAATGTGTAAATGGAAAATCACTAGCTAAGTTTTTAAATAAATATATTATGAGATCAGCATACGTAGATACATCTTCCTTTTTGATTCTAGCGATTTTTGTCGGGTCTATACTTAAATCTCTTGATGCATCTCCAATCATTAGTAAATATTCAATTTCATTTCCATATATCCAAAAGACTTTGATAAATGATATTAAGATATTTATGATGTTTGCGTCATATGGATATCCTCCTACACTACCTATTGTTAGAGGTGAAATACCTACCTTCATATCCCACTTCTCCTTATATTTTTCAATACCTCTTAGCCATGCTTTAACTCCTAAGCCACATTCTACATCTATTGGTGAATCACCGCTAAAAATAAAATCAATTGTATAGATATCATTTGGAAATACTTTCACGGCTCTATCTACAAGCTTTTCTACTTCAGTTTTAACATTATTAGCACTTAAAATAACTTCCTTAATTGTATTCCATTCTACATTTAGGTAATGTGCTGTTACCGATCCTCTATAGCTAAGAAGTGGATCTTGGCGAATTATAGAGACTACAGTATTGTAGTTCTCACTGTTCTCTTTATATTCGATCCCAGTTTCGTTAAGAGCAGATTTAATGACCTTCTTCTCCTCCCTTGTTAATGTAGGGTCAATACATATAACTGGCTCGTGAATCTCACTTAAAAAATTAGTAATTTTTTGTATAACTGTATTTCTTGATCCTCTTGATGGATGAATTCGTGGAGATATTCTAAGGTCTATAGGATCTGGTAAATCAACTGGGCACTCCGTATCATCATAGGGAAGCCATATTTCCACCAAAATTACACCACCAATTAAATTTCCGTATTAAATAATAATTATATTGTATGCTGTGGAGGAAAAAGGGTATAAGAATGCTTGGTATCGCTGAAAGCTTTTATAAAGGTGGGAAAAAGAGCATTTTAGTTGGTATAGTGCAGAGGGCAGATTTAATTATTGATGGATTCTCAATTGCATTTCCAACTCTAGGTGGTTTAGACGCCACAGATAAAGTATTGGAAATATATGATAGCTTACATAGGGAGGATATTAACGTTATAGGTCTTTCAGGTACGGTTATTAGCTGGTTTAACGTTATTGACTTAATAAGGATTCATAGAGAAACTAGATTACCAGTTATATCAATTACATATGAAGAATCAGAAGGTCTACTTATGTATTTTAGAAAGTATTTTCCTAATGACTGGCAGAAAAGATGGGAGATACATTGCAGGAATGGGGAGAGATTAAAAGTTAAGTTAAAAACAGGTTATGAGATTTTTATACGTCCTATTGGCGTAAGTATAGATGAGGCAGTATTTATTTTAAATAGATTTTTGGTTGAGGGAAAACATCCTGAACCAATTAGAATTGCTCAGTTAATTGCACATAAACTTTCAAGAGAAATATTACCGATCATCAATAAGTATTATTCAGAACATACTCATAGCTGATAACTTCTAGTTAGATTTTTAAGGCTATAAAATGAACTATATAGATATTATATTATAGGGGTTAGTTGGTGGGAAATGTGAAAATTATCGATCCATATAAGGATAAAACAGATCAATATTGTACGGCTTTTTGTAAGTTTTTTAGGTGTCAGCGAAGAGCTTTGATAATTAAACGAGATCGTAGGATATGTAGACTTACAGGTGACGACTGTAATCCACGTAACTGCGTATATGCTAGCTGTGTAATAAATAGATATATACCGAACCAAGGTTTGTGCGGCTTAATGATTAAGCGTAAAACGAGAGACTTGACACCAGAAAAGCTTGTAGAGCTACCAGAGGATAGATTTAAGGGTAAGATTAGGGGAGATAAGGATTTACTATATTAAATTAAGGATAAATAAGCATCATTCTACATGTCAGTAAGACGTTCTACTTTGGCGCAACAATCTTATTTTCAAGACAAAGTTTTTTTACTGTAACTTCAAATGACTCAGTCGTGAATAATGTACTTAAGAAAACATCAACTTCGTACTTGCTTATTCTATATTGCTTCCATGTATCCCTATCCCTAACTGTGACTGTATCGTTTTCCAATGTTTCTTTATCAATAGTTATTGCTACGGGAATCCCTATTTCGTCAACTCTAGCATATCTTCTCCCAATGCTATCTTTATCATCATAAAGAATCATGAACCCCTTAGACTCTAGTCTATGCTTAATGTCAATAGCTTCTTTAATTAATTTCTCCTCACTAACTAGTGGAAATACTGCACAATCATATACCCTTACTGGAATAGGCAGTGATAGTACAATACGTCCATTCACTTCCCGGTAACTATACTCCAATACAGCATACGCTATTCTATCAAGTCCAAAACTTGGTTCTACAACATGCGGTACTAACTTTTCAACATATACGTCTTTAACACTCTCCTTAATATCGAAGAAATTCTTTCCTAATTTAACCCCAGCAATTTCTGTATACCCTTTTTCAAGGAGCTCATTTTTCCATGTATCATCCCTATGTAAGGCTTTCATTATATCCCTAATTTTTTCTCCAAATTTCCTCTTAATCTCATCCGCTTTTGGTACTATGCTTACCTCCTTAACTTTTTTAGGAACTTTAAGCTTTTTGTCGACATATAAATCCATTCCACTATGCTTTATATGTGCCTGTAGGTCATAATCACCACGATATGCATGCCCCGAGACCTCAACCCAACCCCACCTACTTAAATATACCTCTTGGTCGAAAGTTTGTGTTGCATAATGTGCACGCTCTCCCTCAAGCTTTTCCCTAAATCTCTGCTTCTCAGCAGGTATACCTAATTTCTCCATAAACTTCTTAGCTAACACCATGAAATAAGCCATCCACTCATTAACTATAATTTTCTTATCAAGAGCTTCTTGAACAGACATCGTCTCGTAACCCTCCGTCTTTCCAACTCTAATCAATGCTTCATGTAATAGATTCAATTTTTCCTCCCTATACTGGTCTATATACGGACATACTGGGTCACTCGGGTCGATGAACATTTCTAGCTCCATCATATCAAATTCCCTAAGCCTAATAGGACCTTGCCTAGGAGAAATTTCATTCCTAAATCCTCTACCAATCTGAGCAATTCCTATTGGAAAACGCCTTCTCATAGCTTCATATACTCTCTTAAACTCTGTAAACATCCCCTGTGCAGTTTCAGGTCTCAAAAAACCTTTTGCCTCAGTATATGGCCCTATAGTAGTCTGGAACATCGTCATGAAGTACGTAGCTTCACCAAGCTCACCTCCACACTGTGGACACCTAACATTATTATCCTGAATTATCTTTTCAATCTCACTTGGTTTTAATGCTTCACTGATCTCAATGCCATGTTCGCTAAGTAACGTATCAGCTCTATACTTATTACCACAACTTAAGCAGGAAACCATGATGTCTTTGAAGCTATCAACATGTCCAGAAGCTTTAAACACGATATATGGTGCAATATTTGGCGAATCTATTTCTACAAACCCATGTTTGTACACAAAGTACCTTCGCCATAAATCCTTGATCTTATTCTTTAATATTACTCCGAGCGGCCCCCATGTTAGTAAACCTGCTACACCGCCATATATTTCATATGCTGGCCAAAAAAATCCTCTCCTCATACATAATCTTTGTACTTTTTCGGCTTTGTCAGGCTGACTCAAGAAGCACCACCTAACCTATAATAAAAATATTGCCCAAAAAATATTTGGATATATGAATGAGAGAGTATAGGAAAGGTTATAGATTTGAGAGAAGAGTACGAAAATACCTAGAGAAACTTGGATATATCGTATTTAGAGCTGCAGGCTCAAAGCCCATTGACTTAATTGTTATCACACGGAGAAAAGGATTTATTATAGAGTGTAAGGTGAGTAGGAAATATTTACGTAAAAATGATATTAGTAGGTTAATGTATATTCATGAAAAAACTGGTCTTATACCAGTTTTTGCCTATCGCGAAAATAATGAAATAAAGTTTCTGAATTTGCTTGATAATAAGATTTTCAATTTTCCACATGCAGAGTCACTTGACAAATTTATAGGCACATTTTAACAATTAATAGTTTTAATTTAAGTATATATCCTAGGATAATTCACGACGACTTTTTGGTATTAATTGGTGAGATTAAGGTGAAGATTGGTGTAATTTCTGATACTCATGATAATAGGGATTGTATTCTTAAGGCTATAGAGATATTTAATACAGAAAAGGTAGATTTAGTACTACATTGTGGAGATCACATTGCCCCATTTACACTTGAATGGTATAAAGGTTTAAATGCTAAAATGATTGGTGTAAAAGGGAACTTAGATGCTGAATACCAACTGCTTAAGGAGAAATATGAAAGCCTAGGATGGGAGTTTCATAGATTCTCCGCTGTAATTACATTAGAGAGAAAGAAAATTATATTATTACATGGTGTTGATGAAAATGTAATTAAGGGATTAATTCATAGTGACGAGTATGACATTATTGTGAGAGGACATTTACATAAGATAATTAATGAATGGCATAAGGATACATTACACTTCTCTCCCGGAGAGGCTTGTGGATACCTAACACAAAAAAGAACTATAGGTATTATTGAGCTGCCAGAGATTTCAGCTGAAATTATCGAGATTTAGTTTGAAATCTTAGCTTAAACAATTTATATAATATTTCAATTTCTTTGGGAATTTTTACTCTAATAATATCCCCTAAGAATTTTTCACCTAATACTTTTAACGCTAAGTCCATTAACAGGTCACTCTTTAATACTGGGTCCATCATTACTCTTATTTTATACCCATTTTCTAAGGGGGAGAGTATTTCTTGCCTCCAAAGCTCATCATATTTATATATATCATTTGGATGATTACTGATCACTTCTCCACATATTGATCCAGCTACTACGGCTGTAGGTACACCGGCACCTATAGATGCTACAGTCATGTTTGCAGAATCACCAACAAGCAAAACATTACCGTACACAGCTGACTTTAATGGTGGTCCTACAGGTACTAATCCGCCAATATATGATAAGGGAGTTCCAGATTTAATCATGCTCTTAGCTACAGGATGCTCTGATCTTAAATTTTTAATATATATATCTAAATCTGGTTTGGGATTATATGGCTTTCTTACGCCTAGCCCTACATTAGCGATAGAACTTCCTCTTGGTATTATCCAAGCATATGCTCCCGGTGCGTACTTTAAACCTGAAAACATATATATGGTATCTTCATCTATAGAAGCGTTTCCCATAACAACTTGATAAACACGACTAATATTATATTCAGAATTTTTTGGCTTAATAGGAATATAATTGTCCAAGTTGGAAATAGCGCCTGCAGCGTAAACCAAGTATTCATAATATATCCAGCCATCAAAATACTTACCAGTAACATATACCCTGCTCTTTTCTAGATCGATAGATAATGCCTTTGTAGATAGAGCAATTTTAGCGTTATTCTCTCCAGCGAGCACTGCTATCCACTTATCAAACCTCTCTCTATCAACAACACAACCATCAAATCTGAGATCATATCTATCTCCAGAGGGGGAAAACATCGAAATTTTCCTAATACTTGTCAGAATTATCTCTTTAGGTATACTCTTTAGCAACTTAATATGTTTAGCATTAGGCAAAATGTTATTATATTCACTCCTCGCTGGAAGAAATTCTCCACACTGAATAGGAACACCAATTTCTCTTCTTTTCTCAATAACTAACACGTCAATCCCATGTTTAGCTGCAGAATATGCAGTTGATAATCCAGCAGGACCACCACCAATTATTAATAACTCAACTTTCATGTTATCTAACCTAAACTAATTATGACGATTCTATACCTAATTATCCACAATATATGTATAAATAACTAGAAAGTATTAGAAATCATAAGCATCTATATTAAACTAGGAATTAGTGTTTTAATTAATTTATCTCTTCTAATGTATTTAGGAATACTTAATTAAATTAATGCTTAGATATTTTTAGTTGTAAAACGGGTTATCATTTACGATGACAAGTATAGATAAAGCTGTAGAGAATCTGAGAAGAAGATTTGAGAGAAAAATTGATAGTTATATAAAGAAGGATAAGTTGGTATTGAGAGACCTGTTTTATATACTAAATTACCTGATTTTTAAGAAGAATAAGGAAAGAGTTTTTAATATACTTGAATTGATTTCACACTATCAAATTTTAAAGCCAACATATATGAGATTTATGTATGGGTTAGGAGATCCGAGAAGTAGATTTAATTGGACACAGTTAAGTAATATAACTCATGACTATCTTGGTGGATTTCCAACATATGTGAAGGGTAATAATGCATTTATATATGGGAGGTATCCAGATATAGATTCTACAGCTTTATCGGTAGCTATATTAGCTAAGGGTATTACTTTACTAGGAGATGAAAAGATATACTCTAAATACCGTAATAATATTGTATATGGAATTAAGTATTTAGAGTCGAGAGATGCAAATAATAATGGACTTTTAGAGCAATTAGAGAATGAGGATTGGATGCATTCGATGTTAAGATGTGGTTCAATTACCTATAGTAATGCTACCGCTCTACTAGCGTTAGATTGGATTATAAGTGCTGCAATAAGTGTTGGTGATAACGAAATTTTGCGGGATGCTAAGCTTTTTAGAGGTAAGCTACTAAATGCTATATCTGAATTACTATATCTAGACGAGTACTTTATTGAAGGTATAAGTTGCTATGGCTGCCTAATATTAAGATACTCAATTGATACTGTTTTATTAGGCTTAACTTCTGTATCTAAATACTTGCAAAATAAAATTGCTAGTCATTTACAAGTGATTGGAAAACAACTTTTACATAACGGTTTACTAAAGAATATTGATACTACACAGAAGAATACAAGACCAGAAACAGTTAATCCAGGTAGATTATTTAATGGCGGTATATGGACACTTTATAACTTACTTTATTTATATTCATGTTTAAGGCTTAAAGTTGAACCAGTTATAGATGTAAAGTTACTCTATAATAATGCTAGTTTTATGTGGTTAGATCATAAGCTAAAGGGTTATAATGATAATTATCTTCCATCAATAGCTGTTGCATTATACATCTATGAACTTTTTGGTGAAAAATTAAGATAACTCCCTCCTCATCATATCACGTAGGTATATTTCCTTCAACTCATTAATAGTAGTTACATCTTTGGGATCTTTATCCAGCCTAAACCTAGTTACTCTTGCAAATCTAAGGGCATAGCCACTTTTATACTTTGGGCTTTTTTGAACTTCATTAAAGGCTACTTCAACTACAATTTCTGGTTTGACCCATATTCTATATCCTTCATCGGCAATTTTTAGTTCTAGTAGTTTTCTAGTCATCCACTCAAATTCCTCGTCAGTTAAACCTTTGAATGTTTTTCCTACAATCAAAAATTCACTATTTTCTGGATCATAAACTGCTAGGTAGTAATCGCTCAGCCAATTCCTTCTTCTCCCATGTCCCCACTCAGCACCAACAACGACGACATCGATAGTCTCTACTTCTTTAACTTTAATCCAATTTGCGCCTCTTACACCCATAACATATGGTGCATCAAGCTTTTTCACCATCACACCTTCATGTCCAGCCCTGATAGCTCTCTCATAGAAATCTTTAGCAACACTTATATCGTCTGTAACTATTCTCTCAGCTAATAAACTGCTAGGAACTATAGATGTTAGGTATTCATAACGCTTATAATATGGTTCATTTACCAGCAACTTACCGTTTAAATATAAGATATCAAATAAGTAAAGCTTAATAGGGATTTTTTTAACTATAATTTCGAAATCCTTAATTCTTTTAAATCTTTTCATAAGCTCTTGGAAAGGCCGTGGATTTCCTTTTTCATCGACAGCAATAACCTCGCCTTCTAAGATTACATCACGTACCTTAAGAGTTTTCTTTATGACATCAGTAACCTCAGGCAAGTTTTCGGTTACATCTGTAAGCCTCCTTGAAAACACCTTAACTTCTCCACTCGCATAATGTATCTGTACCCTAACTCCATCATATTTAACTTCTACCGCAGCTCTACCTCCAGCTAACTGCATAGCTTCTTCTATCGTATCTGCTGAAGTTGCAAGCATAGGTCTAATCGGATTAAAAAGCTTAGGTTTTACATTATCCAGATTAAGCTCTTTTTTACTTAACTTTTCAGCTAACTCACCTATATCACCTATTAGCAAATACGCTTTCCTCAATTTTTCAATATCTACCTTAGCTACGTCGGCTAACGCCTGTAGAACCAAGCCGACTTCCGCTCCTATCCTCATCTCTCCTGATAGTGATCTAATTAAAAATTCCCTCTCTATGTCGCTCATTCTACTTAAGAGTGAGGACAGTATATCGACTCTTTTCCTTTGAACATCAGCGCCACTAATTGACGCTACTCTATTAAGTTCTCTGTAAACTTCTTTTATGGTTGGAGGACCAAGTGGAATTAATGTTTGTATTTTACTTGATATAGCCTTTTTAATTGTAGAGTATCCTATATATAGTGCTTTATTTTCTGATTCTGGCAGTACTTTACCTGTTAGTAGAAGAACGAATGGCTTCCACTCATCTGGATTAATCTTTCTAAGAAAATTTGATATTATTCTTCTTTTTTCAAGTGTAGATGACGTTTCTTCTAGAGACCTACATAACTTAGCAAACTCTAGAAAACTAGTCTCCAAGTTGATACACCTCAGATGCTAACTCATTAAACATTTTTATAAAACTGTCTTCTGAGCTTGATGGTATCGTTGCAGCACCTAAAGTTTGATATCCGTATCCTAAGCCTCCAACTTGATATGCTACCGCCTCAGCTAAAGCTACGACTGACTGGGCATTATTGGAAAGGATGAGAGTTTCTAGGTATCTAGGTACACGAATTGCAACATTTGTCCATGTTTCACGTAAATTGCCTAAACCAGGTATTTTTTTCTGTCGCCTCATTAGCCCAAGAATGTACTTATTTTTAAATACTAACCTACCTTGAAATCTCACATAACTTGTAAAGCTATCAAAAACCCTGGTTCCCATAGAATTAAATATACCTGTATCCATAAACCATTGAACTCTTTTTAATTGGAATAATCCCTCTTTTTCTAGGGCCTCAATCCCTCTCTTATATGCATCTTGTCTTACTATCTTATACCTACTTGCGTCCTCTTTAATCATTCTAAAATCTTTAAATATTAAGGCTTCAACAACTCTTAAAGGACCATCTGCGTAATAGCCTACTGAGGATGCGAGAGTTATATCCTTATATAGACTTGTAATTTCCCTACTATACCCTTTAACATGTATATGAAATGACATCTTATCCCCTCGAATTGCTCTTCTCGCTACACCAAGCAACTCTGCCTCAGCAAAGGCACGCCAGTTAAGACCTTTAAATTCCCCCTTGACCTCTCCAATACCAATTAGTGATATCCAAGCTACATCTTTATCTTTGCCGAATCGATGCTTATAAATAAAATAAAGAATTGTTGATGTTGTTGCGTAATCTCCACTTAGCTTAAACTTTGTCGGATTTATATAAGGGATATTATGTGGGACTTCAATTACCTCCTCATGATGATCAATTATATATACACGTCTTCTCATTTTCTCCGGAATCATCACATGTATGGGGCCGCCAAGATCCAGAAACATGTACTGATTGTAGTCCTCTCTAAATATCATCTCTAAGGCTTCAGGAAAAACTTTATCAAGACAAACGAGAGTATATTCATTATTTAATTTCTCAGCTAGATATGAAGCTATAGCTGCTGCGGCTACTCCATCAGCATCATCACTAAAAATTATCATTAGTGATGAATCTTTTTCGAGCTTTTCAGATACTGTATTAATTGCTGTAGTGAGTGATGATTCAGACACAACTATCCCCTGAAATCTTTAGCTTAAAAGAGAAATCTATCCATGCTGAAGTGAAGACCAGAGGCGATTGACTCTAAGTCACTTTTTGATATCCCCATCGGTTCTAATACCCTAGCAGATACTGGAATTACCTGCCTATATATGTAGTAATCCCAGTCTATATCCTCTTTCTTCGCCATTGTATAATGTATTGCTCTCTTGTATAGTGGTCCAGAACCCTTTAAGATTACATATCCTATGAACATTCCCTTCTTGATCTTCCAGCCTTTTAATGCCAACTCTTCAGCTACCGCTAGGTGAGGAGACATAGCTTTATACTCATCTAGACGCTTAGTTATCTGCTCCCATATTACAAGCTCATCAATAGGAACTTCACCACGATCTAGCTTCCTAACTCTTTCCCTAAAGTAATCTAAAATCTTATCCTTAGATGCTCCTGTTAAAACCAGTTTAATCAGATTATACTGAGTTTCCTTAGCATAATTACACCAATCTCTTCTAACATACTCTAAACCAACTACATCTATCTTATCGTCTATAGTTAAGCCTGCATATCTTTTTTTGGCCTCTGTAAACAATAGAACTTTATATATTTTGTCGATTTTAGCTTCTAAACCTAATTCTTTACTTATCCATGTAAGTAAGGCTTCAACCTTCTCCTTATCATAGTTTACAAATAGGCTATCGGTAT